>Ga0116210_1000151_pt1 | contig 73279 bp, 84 predicted proteins | sample TshhotsprinmetaG_FD_94483 | JGI IMG/M metagenome (GOLD analysis project Ga0116210, IMG submission 94483) | Hot spring microbial communities from South Africa to study Microbial Dark Matter (Phase II) - Tshipise hot spring metaG | ecosystem: Environmental > Aquatic > Thermal springs > Hot... | reverse complement strand
GGGAGATGGACAACCCTTGCGGGTTGACCCAAGATCCAAGCCCGACGACTCATGAATCGCTCTTTACTCAAATAACGGAAAGAATTGACCACATAGAAAGGTCCTATTCTTCTCTCTCTTTTTATCTTCCATATTGCGAGAAGAGGAGGTGAATCCATCGAGTCATTTTCCCTCAAGTAAGGTCGTCTCTTGGTTCAAAGAGGGTCTCCGGTGTTTCTGAGAGTAAATTGGGAACACTATTTTGACATATACTCTCTTCTTCGGGAGGATGGATTACCCTTCTCTCGGGAGGAGAGTTCCTGATTTCTCTACAAGGCTTCCTCTTTCGCAGGGAGTCAGTACGTTGCCTCTCCATGTATTCGACATAGCCATCCACCCCATGGGTATACTCAAGGGTAGACCGATTCGAGAGGGAAGTTCTTGGGTGACTCAAGGGGTCAAAATATTCTTCCTTGTTTCCCCAATCCCCTGGAGCACCTTGAGGAGGCAGTGCACCATCTCCATGAGACCTCACTCCACGACAGGGTGCTTGTAATTTTATACCACCAAAACTCGATGGTGAGGTCTCTTTTTGACTTTTCACTTTGAAAGACTGTTTTTGGAATTCCTACGATAAGTTTACGCTAACCCCTTAAAAGCGTGGACTCCTGAGCCATGCGCTCATGCGTAGACCCCTGAGCGGAAGGGCAACCATGGAATGATATTTCCTCACAAGGAATGGAAAAGAATAAGAAAGACTTCTTAGTCTTTTTAAGGAAACTTGTAAGCTACATGCAAACTGGACTTGACCTGAAAACACCATAACAAAGAACTCCTACTAAAAACCGAAATAAGAGAGGATAAAAAACTAAAAGACTTGATAAACTTAACAAAATTTCTCGACGGCATTCATCATAGCATTTAAATTTTCTACAGGAGTTCCTGGCGCTACGTTGTGTCCATCCATGACAACATAGCCCGGACAATCTCCCAGAACACGAAGGGTTTGCAATACATCCTCCTCAACATCCTCAGGTTTACCAGCGTGAAGTTTTACAGTATCAATGCCCCCTATGAGCACAATTTTACCACCCATCGTTTCTCTCATCAGACTCTTATTGGTCAAATAACTAAAACCATAATATATATTAATACCTATATCTTCAATCCAGTATTTTAAAAGGTGATCAACCCGTCCACAATTATGTGCGATAACCTTGAGGCCTTGAGAATGGAGGTGTAAAGCTAGTTTCTTGAGAACAGGAAGTGCAAATTCTTCAAATTGCTTTGGAGATAACTGAGCAGTACCATCGTCACCAATGAACGTAGCCCCCTCAATTATGTAACTACAAAAGGCACGCTTATCGTTTACGGCTCGAGCCGCGTCTAACCAACCAATTGCTTTATCTGTAATAATCGAGAGTAGCGCTTTTACCCACTCTGGCCGATCGTAAAAATCCAAGGCCAAGGCGTCCGCTCCTCTCAAGTCCCCTGCAATCACTGTTGGACCAATAATCCCACCACCACCCATACAAACACACTCCGTAACAGGGATCACCTTGCCGTCCAAAAACTGAATTTCGTAATCCTCGGCTCTTTTTTTCATCTCACGATAGAAGGTAATCGTCTTTCCATGGAGTCCTCCATGAACATAATCAACGCCTTCCAATTGGGCTAAATCATCATTTCTTTGCAGTAAATTTGGTCGCGCCACCCAAGGAGAGTCATCATCAGGATAAATGATCTCGGCGCCAAATGGCTCTACGTCCTCAGCCCACATAAAATCAGGATAAAAAACAATCTTACAAAAGTCTGACTTTACGTTTTCTAATATCCATTTTGTACCAAGGATTTGCGCCTCCAACATAAAACCGGGATCCCAAAGATAATCCTTAAATCTCGTTCCAAAACCTATCAAAGGTAACCAATAACGCGCACCAATGTAATGCAACACTGGTACACGATCTGGCATCTCCATCGCTAAAACTTTTTTCCAACGAGCTTCCCTTTTTACTATCTCTTCATAATCAATGCCAATCGTAATCCGTTCCCATGAGATCACTCTCCCCAAGAATAGTATCACATCTTAAGACCACTCGATATTGAAAGCCCCTTTACAATTTGTTTCTGCGCTGCGACGAAAAGAACAATAACTGGAATAACAGACACCGAAGCACCGGTAACTAAAAGGTCATACCGTTTTGCGTGTTGGAAAGCAAGTGCAGCAACCCCCAGCGGCAGAGTTCTCATGTTGGGTTGGGAAGTTACCATGAGTGGCCACCAAAGCTGGTTCCAGGTAGTTAAAAAATTGTAGATCGCCACTCCTCCCAACGCGGCTTTTGTAAGGGGCAGAACGACTCGTCTATAAATCCAAAATTCAGACGCACCATCAAGTCGTGCAGCCTCTAAGTAATCATCAGGAATATCAGAGATAAATTGTCTCATGAGAAACATGCCAAAGGGGTTTACACAAAAGGGAAGAATCAAGCCAAGATAAGTGTTGACAAGGCGAATACTCGAAATAAAGAGATACATGGGAATGACCAGCGTTGCAAATGGTATCATAAAACCGCTCAATAAAAGTAAAAAGAAGGTCTCCTTCAAAGGAAAACGAAATTTTGCAAATACATATCCTAGAAGAGAGCTAGAAAATATCGAGATCAGAGTAATTCCTCCAGAGACAATAACACTATTCACAAAATATCGACCAAACGGAAGCCTTTGGAATAGAGTTATGTCTTTGTAGTAAAGTTTTCGGGAAAAAAGGTTGGAGGCATACGAACAACCTCAGCGCTTGGCTTAAAAGAAGATAAAATCATCCATACGAAGGGGACCGCCATAATGAAAGCGATAATACCACACACTATGTGAGATCTTACTTGAGTGTTCCGTTCAGCTCTACTTTTGGGAACCATATTATCACCTCAGTACTCCCATTCCGGTTTAAGAATCTTAAACTGCAACACGGTGAGAAAGCCAACAATCAAAAATAGAACGAGTGCAACCGCTGAGGCTGTTCCAATTTGAGAACGCATCATACCATCATTATAAACTTGAAGTGCTAAGGTATAACTGCTATACCCAGGTCCACCAGATGCGCCTCCCGTTCCACCTCCTGATGAAGTCATAACAAAAACTAGGTCAAAAGCTTGGAAAGTCGTGACAGCAGTGACAACCGTAATGAACAAGAATACTCTCCGAGCTAAAGGGAATATTACCTTCCAGAATATGACGAAATCTGGCGCTCCATCAATTTGTGCAGCCTCGTAAAAAACATCAGGAATATTATGCAATCCAGCCAGAAAAACTAAGGTTGCAAACCCGAGGGATTGCCAGATATCAGTAAAAATCACACAATAAATAGCCTGCTGGGGATTATTGAGAAAACCCTGACGTGGGAATCCAAGACGAGTAAGAAGAAAATTAAAAAGTCCAAATTGAGGCTGATAAAGGTAAGTAAAAAACAAACCAACGGCTGTCGCAGAACATAGGGAAGGTAGAAAAATAGAAAACATGTAGAACCGACTACCGTGTTTTAAAGCAAAGACTGTCTTTGCAAGTATAACTCCTAGAAGAGCTACTAAACCCGTTTTAAGAACTGCGTAGACAAAGGTATTCCTAACTGCAGTAATAAACCGAGGATCACGGAATAATTCGACATAGTTTTTAAAACCGACAAACTTACTTGCAAACGGGTTTTGAACGAACCATAGAAAAAAACTACTTGTCAACGAATAGAAAGATGGATAAGCAACAAAGAGCACAAACCAACATAAGGCCGGTAAAAGAACAAGCCACGGAAAATAACGATGTGCGAGCTCTCTTTTCATATTACACGCCTCCTGGGGGAAGGAAAACCTTCCCCCCAAGACTCACCAAAAATCCTACTCGACCGCCAGGTCTTCAGGTAAACCTTCATAGTAGATAATAACTTCAGGTACATTCGGGTACTTTGCTTTCATCGTTTCAACCTGTTTGTTAGAATCCTCTCCCATACGCTTCAATGTTTCTTCAACCGTCATCTGTCCATGAATCATGGTATCGATGTTTGGCCACCAAATGTTGTAAAGTAAGGTGTCTTGCTCTGGAAAAGGACCTCAATATCGGTAAAATCCTTCTCTCATAGCAGCAATAACCGGTTCTAGATAGGCACCCCTACCCGTTTTGAAGAATTCGTGATCGAGGAGATTCCTAGGAATCGGTAGACCAGGGTTTTGTTCGAGGAACAACAATTGACCTTCTTCGCTAGCCAAGAATCTCAAAAACTTAACTGTAGCAGTTTTCTTCTCATCCTTTACATAGGATGGCATGACAAAGTTCCAAGTATCAGAGTGGCTAAAAAGCGGTTCCTTTCCTTTCACAAATCCCGGTTTCATAATGAATCGAAAGTTCATTTCTGGATAGGCAATTTGCACAAATGGTAAGAATTCTGGCCACATAAAAGCCATCGATGCCAAACCCTGTACCAGTGCATCCAAGCTGTTAGGCATGCCAGTACTGTCTACTTTATGTGTAAAGAAGAGGTCATAAAAAAACTGCAGGGCTGCCTTTGCTTCGGGGGTCTGAAAAGTAAAGACTTGCTTATCATTGTCCCAAAACTTTCCACCCTGGTCAGCGATATAACTTATAAAATACATTGGATCATTACTTTCCTGAAAACTAAGACCAGCTCGAATTAAATCACCCCTATTATCATATTTCGATAACTTTCTGGCGTAATCCACTAACTGATCGACATCGGCAAAGGCTTTTTCAACCGATAAACCAGCCTCTTCTAAGTGATCTACGTTCACTATAATACCTGTGTCTCCGGGGGGATCTGGAATACCAACTGCCCAAATTTGTCCGTCTAAGGTACACTGAAGATAATATTCTGGAAGAAGGTTTTCTTTAACCCATTTTCTTTAACCCATTTTCTTTAACCCAATTGGTCGATGGAAAAACATCAGGGGTCAATGGCTGAATGCTTCCTGGGACCGCCCACTCAAGAATTGTTGTCCCTGGAGTAATGAAAAGCTCTGCACCTTCCCCCGCAGCTAACGCCGCCCTCATCTTTGCCACTAAATCGGCCTGACCGGGTTGTGGTTCTAAGATCACCTCAACGTCTGGATTTTTTTCCATGAATGCTTTGATCACAGCGTTACTTCCATTTACATGAGGATCAAAGGCAAGACACCAAACAGTAATCTGGGTTTTCCCATAGGCAACAGGGGCCACAAGTAATAAAATGCAAAAAACTATCAAAATACCTATCTTTTCCTTCTTCATACCTATTCACCCTTTTTACAAGCTGCTAAAAACATTCTCAATGAGCACTCTCCACCAATCCTCACTCATGAGCTATCTTTGCATCACCTCCTTTTAAACAAGCCATCTAGAGGCTCTGTTTCGCTTCTCCCACAATGAGAGGCTTTCCGTCACTACAGATACATAGCACTATACTTTTCTACTGCAAAGTGCATGGTAATAGCATCTCTACTGGAACATCCATATCAAGAAGATTGCAGGTAGAAATAACTAAACCCCTCTTTTTACCTACTTTTTCTATTAAATTTTTCACCGCCTGATCAACTTCGTATGGGGATCCGAAGGGGAGTAACCTGCTAATGTCCAAGTTACCGATTAGACAAAGCTGGTTTCCAACCTTCTCTTTCATCGAATAAATATCGTTACCAGCCGTTGGCCGTAAAGAATGGAGCCCATCAAGCTCGCAATCTAATAACATGTCCAGAGTATAGTTCTGATTCCCACAACTATGCAGAACAACCGGTTTTCCTAACTCATGAATTTTTCGTACCACTCGTTTCATGAAGGAGAAGTCGAATTCCTAAAGATCCTTAGGAGCGATGAATGGACCAGCATTATAGGCAAAATCGTTGGATAGCCAGACACAATCAGCACCTTCTTTAATCACCCGCTCTGCTAACTCAGAAACATGTTCAAAGAATCTAGCCGTAAAATCAAGAAGTTCCTTTCGATACTCGTATAACCAGAACATGTATTTTTCATAACCCATAAGTTGACTGATTTTAAAGAAACCCGTTTCTACCTGAGCAACGACGAAAAAATCAGAATGATAAGCCCATCTATGCAGATTATCATACTTGAACACACCGGCCTTTGGGAATTCATAGGTCTTCATATCTTCTGGTCTCTCAACGGGTTTTTGCAAAACGCTATAAGTAAAGGGAGTAGAAATTGCTTCCATCCCCCATATGTCTCGAAAAATTGGATATCCCTCTTCAGACTCCCCTACCTTGATCCAAGTTTCCCGCGGGAACACAAGCACAAAATCAAAACCCAAAAATTCTCGAGCCCGCTTGTGGCAATCAAACTGGTAGTCCGTGAGTGCTTCAGTCATCCATCTAATGAGAGCGTTTTCCTCAGCGCGTGGCATTTTTACCCCCAAGATTTTCTGGATGAGGACGTCGTGTAACATTTGCTCACCATGAGGCACATGGTCAACCGGCTGATGCTTCAACGCTGCTAACATCCTCTCCCTATGAGTCATGAAACATCCCCTCCCAAAAAGCTCTCAATGGCTCTTTCTTAGGGAAAGAGCCTTCTTATCTTGTGGACTGGCGAACCACAATTTCTGTATCGACCAGTTCATAATAAATGTTTCCCACCTCAGTTCCAGCGAAGTCAAGTTGAGAACAGAACATCTCAACACTCTTTTGGGCTAATTCCTCGATAGGAATGCGAACTGTTGTTAAAGGAATAAAAGCTAACGAGGCAAATGGTATATCATCAAAGCCCACCACACCAATCTCGTCTGGAACCCTGATGCCTAGTTCCTGAAGTGCCTCCAATACACCAAAAGCCATATAGTCGTTGACACACATAATAACATCATAAAGGTTTCGATTTCTCGTCATGCACTCGAGAGCGAATTTATAGCCTCCTTCTATGTTAGGATGAGTTTCAATTATGTCACTTTCCCAAACTGGATAACCATTTTGCGCCATAGCTTTATAAAAAGCCTCGATTCTTCTCTTAAAAGTAATAGCGCTTTTTTGTCCGGTGAGAAAAAGAAAACGCTTGTAACCACGGTTGATGAGATACTGAGTTAATTCATAACTGCCTTTTTCTAGGTTCACTTCCACCGCTGAAAACTCAATACCCTCGATTTTCTCTCCAACTAATACTGTTGGAATTTTCCTCCTGATCAACTCATAAAAGGTAGAAAATTTAAAATCAATGATATCGGTAGTATGAATTAATACTCCATCAACTTTCTGAGCAATAAAATCCCTCAATACCTCTTCCTCTAACTTGGTGCTTCCCCCCGTAATGCCCAAATTCATCCTATAACCCCTTCTGTAAAGTCCTTTTTGGATGTAATGAATAAGCATTGAATGGTAAGGATTGACAATTTCTGCCATGAATACTCCGATGACTCCGGTCCTTTTGGTAGTTAAGCTCTTAGCAAGGTTATTAGGAATATACCCTAAGGTTTTTGCAGCAGATAAAACCTTTTGACGAGTCTTAGGGCTTACCCTTTTCTTATTATTTAAAGCCATCGAGGCCGTGGCAACAGAAACCCCAGCTAACTTAGCGACATCACTTATAGTAACCATAAATTATTACGTTGAAACGTTTTGAAAAGATCTTACATACGATGCAACCTCTGTCAAGTCCTGATAGGTTCTATAATAAAAAGTGTGGGATAGAGGTAGAGGGGATGAAGCGCAACAGGAAGGTAGGTTTTGGGTTGAGGAGGAAAGGGATGGGGCACATCCAAGAAGCGTTTAGGGCAAACAAACTCTTACGAAAAGGGTACTCCCATGGATAAGAATGGCAGATTCATTCTCGAGGGAGAAAAGAATTGTGCGGAAATACTAAAGTCCATTTGAGTAAAACCCCAAGACCAAGGAGCTCTCGTGTGAAAGGTGACCATAAACCCTCAAGAGGCACGTCCTGTGTGGAAGGGAGGCAAGGTACACAGACAGGGTTTCTTAGAAAAGGACGAAAAGCCCAAAGAGGGAAGCATCCATCATGCCTTCTCATAGGGGAGAGGAGTTATTCCGTCCTGGGTTTCTATGAGTATCAGTGTACCGTTGTGGCAGAACTGATGCCCTTCGTTCTTCGGGTACTAGCTCCCGAGCTAGCTTGACAAGATGAGGAGTGGAGAGAGGAGGGTATTTTCCCCAAAGGATGAGCTTTACCTCTGCAGCTCCAGTACTCGAACCTCAACCCCACTGAGGTGATAAGATGAGTGGACAGGCACGTTGAGCCTCATTTTCCTTTCGACGACACGGAAGAGCCGATAGGGTTCACCTGAGATGAGTTCTCCTTGAGGGGGAATGATTCGATAGGCATGGTAGAGAGGTTGCAACCGAACAAGAGGCCTTTCGCTCTCCGAGAGAAGGGTAAAAAGGTAACTCTAAAGGCTTACTTAAAAGAGCTCAAGAAAGCCGGGGTCAAAGGAGGAGCAGAGTAACCGATAGGAAAGACTCTTCGCGTAAGTTCATCAAAGAAATATTTCCTGCAAGCTAAGATCATCGTAGATCTTTTCCATGTCCTTCAGGAGGCTAACCGTCACTTCCACGGATAGAAAGGTAGAGCAAGAAGTCGGCAAGGAAAATATACCCCGGTTACCCTTGAAAAGACTCAGGAGAAATTGATTCAAAGAGAGCAAAAAGCGCAAAGAAATACAGCACAAGTACCCGTCTTTCTATGAGCTATATAGCTCAAGGAAGACTGAAGGCACATTCTCAAGGTGGGCCAGGGAGAAGAGACAGAAGCTTCCCCGAGCCGTTAGCTCATAAACGCGGAATGCCCTCTAAATGGAGAGATATGAGTATGGGCTCGTACGATCAAGTCCTGGAGGTCAGAGACATGAAACCTGGTAAAATATACCTAGAGGGATGCCAGTACGTGAATGGTATGTAGAGGGGAAAACACCTCTATAAAAATGCTCAAACGTTCACGCTTCGGCTTGAGAAATCGTCCCCATTTTGTCAAAATCAGGATGTTGCCCTCAGAATTTGATCCCACATACATTGGCATAGAGGCGGCATATTGACAATTAATTGTTGTTATGTTACTTTATTTTTGACAACGTTGTCTTAAAAGTGGATCCCTTTTGGAGGTATAAATGGGTGTAACAATTCACGATGTTGCTCGAGAAGCTGGTGTTTCTCTAAAGACGGTTTCGAGGGTGGTTAATAACGAATCCCAAGTCAGCCTTGAAACTCGTATCAAAGTTGAACAAGCAATAGCAAAACTGGGGTATCAACCTAATAATATTGCCCGTAGTTTGAGAAAAAGTAAAACCAACACGGTAGGATACATTATTCCCGATATTTCTAATCAGTTTTTCGGACTAATCGGCAGGACTATTGAAAGAATTCTTCGGAGAAAGGGATATAGCTTGATTATAAGTTCTACCAATAATGATCCTAAGAACGAAATTGAATCGTTGGGTTTATTTGCTTCTCAAAAGGTTGACGGTATCATTCTTGCTACTCTTGGCGAAACCAAAGAGTTCATCAAAAGTTACTTGCACAAATTCGAGATTCCTATTGTTGCCATAGACAATAAACTCTCTGGGCTTGATCTCGATTTGGTGCTACATGACAATCACCGTGGTTCTTACATATTGGCACGACATCTTATCGAACACGGCCATCAATATATTGCTTTTATTAGTGGGCCTCTTGATCAGACCTCTGGAGAACTACGTTTTCAGGGCTACCGACGAGCTCTTGAAGAATCAGGTATAGATTATCGTGAATCTCTGGTAAGGATAGGTGATTGGCAAATTAAGAGTGGTTATGACTTGGTTTTGGACTTACTCGAAGATAATGTTTATTTCACTTCGGTTTTTGCGGCAAATTTTTATATGGCGTTAGGTTGTTTAAGGGCTTTAAAAAAGAGAGGGTTACGAGTGCCAAAAGACGTAGCAATTGTTTCTTTTGATAATCTTGATTTTGCTGAATTTGTAGACCCCCCTCTTACTACTCTTAGGCGTGTAGAACATAAGATTGGGGTAATGGCTACGAAGCTTCTTTTGAAGAGAATTGAGGCTCGGGATCAAAATAGAGAGCCAACAGAAGTTCTCATACCAGCTAAATTGAGCGTTAGAGAATCTTGTGGGTGTCCTCGAAAGACGCTTTTGATTTCTAAGGTTTACCAAGATGCTCCTGGCCATCCCTAATCGTCTTGAAATCAATAAATGTTCAATTTCCTTTCCTGGCGTAAAAGCTCTCGATAATGTGAATTTTCATTTAAAAAGTGGTGAATGTCATGCTCTAGTTGGAGAAAATGGTGCTGGAAAGAGCACTCTGTGCAAGATCATATACGGTGTTTATCATCATTATACGGGAGAAATCCGCCTCGAAGGGCAGAAAGTTTTTATTAGGGATCCCCATCATGCCCAAAAATTGGGTATTTCTGCCGTTCATCAAGAACTACAGTTGATTCCTGAAATGAATGGGTATGAAAACATTTTTCTTGGTAGGTATAAGAAAAGAACTTCCCTCATTTCCTGGCCAATGATAAGAAAACAAGCTGAAGAGATACTCAATTTCTTGGGTTGTTACATTGATTTAGGTATACCGGTAAAGAAGTTAAGGACAGCGGAGAAACAGATAGTCCAATTAGCAAGAGCTTTATCTTTGAACGCAAGAATTATAATTCTTGATGAGTTAACTTCAGTTTTACAAGAAAAGGACATCAAAAATGTTTTTCGCATTATAAATTTACTAAAAGACCAGAATATTAGTATTATTTATATCTCGCATCGCCTCGATGAAGTATTCCAAGTTTGCGATCGCTACACTGTTCTTTGTGATGGCCGCGTGATGCAAACAGGATTTGTTAACCAAGTTAGTAAGGAAGAATTGATCCGTCTCATGATCGGTCGAGACTTGAAAACAATATTTCCTCCACTGAATGACCCAATGCAGGAAGTAAGTATAGAAGTGCGGAATCTCTCTTCCAAGGCTTTTTCGAATGTTACTTTCGTTGCTAGAAAGGGCGAAGTAGTCGGAATTGCTGGATTGATAGGGGCCGGAAAAACCGAATTTGTCAATGCTTTGTTTGGAAGTTATCGTTGTAGCGGACTTATTTCCATTAAAGGGAGGGAAGTGAAAATAAGGTCTCCCTATCGGGCAGTTAGGCTTGGATTAGGTCTTGTACCTGACGAACGTCGAATCCTTGGTTTGGTAGCTACTGCTAGCGTGAAAAAAAATATAACTTTACCTTCTCTAAGAGAATTCAGGAGAGGCATTTTTATTGATAGGAGAGCAGAGGAAGGCGCGGTAAAGAAGTTAGTCAACCTTTTGAAAATTGATTGTTATTCTCCAGAACAAATCGTGCAAAGTATGAGTGGGGGAAACCAACAAAAGGTTGTTTTTGCAAAGTGGTTATTATCTAAAGCTGACGTTCTCCTTTTGGATGAGCCTACGCGAGGTATTGATGTGGGAGCAAAGGCAGAAATATACAAAATTATTAATCAGCTTTCGAAAGAGGGTAAGACGGTAATACTGGTTTCCCCGGAGTTGGAAGAGTTGATAGGTCTTTGCCATAGAGTTTATGTTATGTTTGAGGGGAAAATAATCGCTGAGGTCGATAAAGATAATAAGCAGCCAGAAATATTGATTAAACATATTTTGGGGGAGTCAAGAAATGAATCCCAAAACCAGACTTTCAAGTATATATGATGTCGTTTTTTTCTCATATTAAAGAACTGACGATTTTCTACATTTTGATCGTACTTTTTACTATTTTCTCAATTTTTGTTCCTAATTTTTTCTCTTTTGATAACATTGTTAGTATCCTTCGGCAAGTATCAGCGTTTACGGTTATAGCGTTTGGAGAATTCTTTGTGATTGTTAGTGGTGGTTTTGATCTCTCCATTGGCTCGACCATAGGTTTTGTGGGCATAGTTGTTGCTTCTTTGATTAAGATTGTGGGGCTAAATTTTTGGTTTGCTATGTTTATGGCTCTTATGGTTTGTTTGCTCATCGGTCTTTTCAACGGAACATTAGTTGTGTGGGGAACAATCCCTCCGTTTATTGCTACTCTCGCCACTATGGTCATCGTTAGGGGTATAAACTTTTTAATTTCTAACGGGATTCCTATATCTGGTTTCCCCGAAAGTTTTGGTTATTTAGGCCGAGGATATATTGGCTTAATACCGGTTCCGGTTGTCATGATGGCTATCACTTCATTTGTGTGTTACTTGTTTATGGAACATACTGAAACCGGCCGTTGCATTTATGCAGTTGGGGGGAATGAAGAAGCTACCCGTTTGTCAGGAGTTAATGTCGCAAAAATTAAAGTTTTGGTGTATGTTCTATCTAGCTTTTTTGCGGGCGTCGGTGCGATTATGATTGCGTCACGTATTATGGCAGGTCAACCAACCGTTGGAGACAATATGCTTTTTGATGTTGTCACTGCAGTTGTTTTGGGAGGAACTGCTCTTTCTGGAGGTAAGGGAAACATTCTCGGGGTTATAAGTGGAGCAATAATTTTAGGAATGGTTGCAAATGCTATGGTCTTGCTTCGTATCGGTACTTACTGGCAATGGATTATAAAAGGTATTATCTTGGCTATTGTTGTCCTTATTGATTCTAAGACAAAGGAAAGAGGGTGAACTAGCATCAGCTTTCAAAGTCCCCAAATTGTGTTGGGATTTTTCAAATCCTTTTTGTTGGAAAGGAGGAGAGTATTGTGAAAAGTCGTCTTGTTTTGGGAGTGTCGGTACTGGTTTTGCTTTGTTTCCTTTTTTTGATGGGGAGTCAAGCTTTTGCCAAAAAAGATAGCAAATATTTGATTGGTGGAGCCATCATGAATTTAGGATGGCCATGGTTCTTGGGAACCATGGAAGGCATGAAAAAGGTTGCTGATCAAAGGGGTGATGTTGAACTTATCTTTGAAGATGGTAAATTCGACATTAGTACTCAAATTCAACAATTGGAAAATATGGCTCAATTGGGTGTGGATGGAATTGTTGTGTTTCCGGTTGATGGTAAAGCAATTATACCAACTATGGTTGAACTTTCAAAGAAAGGAATAAAGTTAGTTGTTTGCGATTATCCTCAGTCTCCAGACAGGCCCGAAGATATTGTATGGGAAACTTTTGTTGGTCATGATTTTAGGGCAATGGGTGAGGTTGCTGGTGAAATAGCTGTGAAATATCTGAAAACCTTGGATACAGATAAACCAGTTTGTGTCTATCTAACTCTACCTCCTTCTGGCCAGGCCTCTGTTGATCGCTTTGAGGGTTTTATTACACCGATAAGGAAAGAGTTTCCGAATGCAGTTGTTATCGAACAGGGAGACCCAGGTGGAACTATGGATTCCGCTCAAACTGTTTTTGAAAACCTTCTTACCACAGTTCCCCATATCGACGTTGTTTGTGGACACAATGATGCTTTGGTCTTAGGAGCTTATAATGCCGCTGTTGCCCAAAAGAGAACTGAAATGCGCTTTATCGGCTTGGCTGGTCAGAAAGAAGTATTGCAGTATTTAGAGGAAGGGAATCCTCTTTGGCTTGGTGAGGTACTCCAAGATCCCGTCGTCCTTGGTGAGGCTGGTATTACTGCCTTGCTTGAGACTCTAGAGGGGAAAAAGTTGCCCGAAAGATATCCATTGATTCGTCCTGAAGCGATTACTCCGGAAAATATTAATAAATATGATTGGAAATCTTGGAGGTGGTTGGGACTGTAAAAGGTAAGTCCGATCTCAAAAGACGTCCTGAGGGACTGACTTTTTCAACCCTTAGGACGTCTTCGAAAAGGAGGATGAGACTGTGTTTAAGATACTTCCAGAGCCCAAAGAATTACTTTTCAGAGAGGGCAGTGGGACTTTATATAGCAAAGTTTTGTTTCGACTTCCCCAGCCAGCTGGATTTATGAAAGAGTTAGAGTTCCAAGAGATTATTACTACGAAGTTCCATGATCTTCCAAGAATTGCTGTTTTCTTTGATTATGGTAGCGGTAGCCTCCGTTTTTCCGGAGAGGATTATTTATTGATTGATTTGATTGGTGTTTTGCCTTCTGGCTTTCTTGATTATTTTGACTCCCTTCAATATGGGGATGCATTAGTTAAGCAAGCATACGTTATGGACTTCTCGGAAGAAGGCAATAAATTATATTTTTCAAGTAGGGAAGGATTTATAAATGCTCTCTCGAGCTTAAAGCAAATCATCTTTCAACACCTGCGAGACGGAAGGTTTATGATTCCCCATTTTTTGATGAGAGATTGTCCTTCCTTGGTAATTAGGTCTATATCAACTACTTTTGCTTGGTATGCAGGGTATGGCAGGATAGGCTTTGATATGCAGCTTTGGGGATTGGACGAATGGAGAAATTTTTTATTGCAATGTTCTGATTTTAAAATTAATCAAGTCAATATGTGCATTTATGGCTATTGGCCTTTTGAATTTCCCGAATATCCAGATACTTCGCTCCAAAATCTTCCGATTAAAGTTTGGAACAAGGAGAGTAAAAATTGGATAAACATTTACTATACTCATCCTAACATTGCTCAACCTTTTTTATCAGAACTTATTGAGTTTGCTCACTCTCTGTCTATACGTATACATGCTTATATTGGTTTGAATTCATACAATGGAGGTTACGCTAACATACATCCTCATAAGAGGATGAAGCTTCCACTTGGCGAGAAATTCATTAATGATTTTGATTCTTTGTGTTTAAGCGATCCTGATAATCTTAACTATTTGAAAGCCTCAGTCCGTAAAATCACAGAAACAGGATTTGATGGGATAATTTTTGAAGAAAGCGAAGAAAATTTTTGGTACTGTCATTGCAGTGAGTGTAAAAGACAATATGTAGATAAAACCGACTCTACTGCTGAAGCCAAGCATCTTGCAAACTATCATCTGTTATCGACGCTTTACGGTGAGATTAGAAATGTAAACCCGAACTGTGAGGTAGGGTTGAGAGCGTGGAGAGAACCACCCTTGGAAAAAGACGTCAAGTACCTAGAGTATTGTCGAGATTCTATTCCTGAGGATGTTATTCTTTACTGGGTTCCAGGGCTTTATGTCCCCGAAAAAGAATTTGAAAAGTGGGTTGCAATTTTTGGTGCCGATCGAATTTGTGCTCGTGATACCGAATCGAATGCTTGGGCAGCTACTCAAGGGAGGTTGTTGAGGATATTCAGAGATAACGTCCTTAGGCCTCAAGAAGAACCAAACGAACAATTTTTAGAGAAGGATATTGAACAACATATTGGTTCTGTAAAAAACAGAGTTAGAGGTATTAATGGTTACCTGTTTGAGTGGTATGGATATTTCCTTCATCTTTTTGCTCATGCTAATTATGGATGGGGTTCTCAAATGAACGTAGAGTCGTTTTGCCGATATTCCCTGGAATGTGTATTTGGAGAAGAAATTGCTCCTGATATTTTATGGGTTCTAAAGAATATTGTGACTATCCACGAGGGCCAACTCAAGATATTTGAGGTAGACTTCCCCTTCCTGAAAAATAAACTTCAACCCTCAGATATGAAATTTTTGGATGATTGCCTTAACAAGTGGGAAACTATTGAGAACAGGATTCGGGAGATTATACGAGAGATAGAAAGCAATGTTTTTCTGAATCGATATCTGACACATTTTGAAAAAATTGAACACTCACATCGTCGAAATGGGACAATATATCATCTTTGCAAAGCCGCTATATTTTATGATCAGTCTAATGATCCACTCAAAAAAACAGAGTATTTAAAAGAAATGGAGTATTTTAACGAACGCGATTTTGATTTAATAAAAGAAAGATATTTTGACGTGAATCCCGTGAATTACACGGGTATAAAAGCTTGTATGTATCCTTATCATGAACTTAGGAGAATCATTCACAATCAACTTTATCCTGATAGCACCGATAACGAGCCGATATATATGGGAGTTGAAGCATTAGGCTGGCTTTGGATCGATAAGAAATATTAAGGGAGGAAAGAAATAAATGATTAGAGAAATTCCAGAAAGTGAATTTCAAGAGAGGATCAGAAGAATACAAGAAAAACTTGCTATTCATGACTTAGATGCCTACCTTGTGCACTCTAATGAAGCAGATCATGCTAATGTTCGTTACTTAAGTGATCACTGGCCAATTTTTGAGACTGCAGGCGTCATTGTTCCTAAAGAAGGAGATCCTATCCTCCTTATTGGTCCAGAAGCAGAACCCTTTGCTCGAGATAAAAGTAAAATCAAAAAAATTAGAAAGTTATTAGCCTATCGTGAATCAGCAGAACCTGAATATCCTGATATTGAAGTGTGTACTTTCAGGGACGTTTTCGATGAAATTTCTCAGGGTAAGGGTGTTCGCCGTTTGGGTTTAGGTGACTATGCTATTCTTCCCATGCCTGTTTATGATGGCATTAAAGAAGCTTTGGGGAATAAGGGGGAAATAATACTGGCAGAATGGATTATTTCCAATATGCGAATGATAAAATCGGAAAACGAGATTATTTTAATGCGCGAAGCTCATCGTATTAGCGAACTTGCGTTTGAGGATACTCTGAAAGTGATTAAGCCTGGTATGACTGGAAAGGAAGTGCTTGGGATTCTTTACGAATCTATGTACCGTCATGGAGCGGAGTGTGAAGCTTTTCCTAATTATGTATTCGCCGGGCAGAAGACGAGAAATGCAATCGGTCGGGCTACTTACGATGTCATCGAAAAGGGTCAACTCATCCAGTTTTGTGTAGGTGCTCGCTTTGGAGGTTATGCTTCCTCGGTTGGTCGGCCAGTGATTTTTGGGAAAATGCCCACGGAGATGCGAAAAAAAGTAGAGTTCGGCTTGGACGCCCACAAGCGAACTCTAGAGTGGATTCAAGTGGGTATGCCGGCTAAGGAAGTAGCGATAAAGTTCTATGAATATTTCCTCGAGCATGGCTACGCGTCTAATTATCTCTATGGTCCATGTCATGGTACTGGCATCATTGAAGTAGAAAAGCCTTGGGTCGAAAAAACGTCGGATTATCCCCTTAGGGAGAATATGACATTTATGGCTGACACTTTCTTTACTTCTGAAGAATATGGTTTTCGCTGGGAAGACGGTTTTAGGGTGACAAAGGAGGGTTGTGAGGTTTTTTCAAGTATCTACAGTGAGATTGTTGAGCTGTAGTTTTTAAAAGAGGAGGGGTTGATTGTGCAGCTTTTTGCGATGTTAGCTCATGACCTTCGTCAAGCATTAGAAGAGAGATGGCCTCTCTTTCTCCCCGCAGGTACCATTGAGTACCACGGAGAACATCTCCCTTTAGGTACCGATACGCTTGTCGTGCTTAAGGCCTTAGAAGAGGTAGAGAAACGTATCCCTTGTGTCCTTGCTCCACCGATATGGTATGGCCCTGCCAGCTTTGCTGTGGCGGGACCGGAACAGGGAACGATTGCTACTGATGTCGACCATTTCGAAAAACATGTCTCCGATGTTTTAAAAGGATTTTTGGATGTTGGCTTTAGAAAGATTGTTGTAGTAATTCATCATCAATTTGAAAAAGGGCAACTGATGCCTGAGAGGCCTTAGCCTTTAAAAAAGCAGCTATGTCCCTTATTTTTGAATACTTAGAAAGAGAATGGGGAAGAGGATGGTGGGGATCAGAAAGAATGGCTAACTATTATCAATTCTTAGCTACCGAGGCGAATCCGTTTAACTGGATTCAAGTTGTTCCTCTCATGAGTCCGGAAGTACAGGAAAAGATGGGATACGATCATGCCGGGAGATTAGAGACGTCTCTCATGATGGCTGCTTACCCTGAAACAGTCCAAATGGAATATGTTAATTTACATTCTCCTTGGTACACTCGAGAAGCGGGTCGAGCGAGCAGGGACTGGGGATTTAAAACTATTGAAATGATTGTAAGCTATTTAGTTGAATTAGTTAGTGAAAATAAAAATAGAGAAAAGTGTTCTCGTTGAGTTTTGGGATCGAGATTTGTTATAAGGATTTTATTTATATCGCTAGAGGGGGTGATATAAAAGGTACAAAGGGTTTTTTGCTTTTAGCGAGGAGAATATTCATGGGAGGCGAGAATGATGTGGAGGAAAATGATCATTTTACTGTTAATTTTGTTATTTTCGTTTACGGCTTTTGTTTATGCCGAGGAAAGTAAAAAATTAGTTATTGGTCAAGTGTTCTGGGGTTTGCATGACTCTTACCAACAAGCTCATCAACTTGCGACCAAAGAGTATTGTGAATCGTTAGGAATTGAGTGCATACCTATGGATGGGCAGATGAAACCCGAGGTTCAAGCGGCGGCCATGGAAGACCTGATTGCTAGGAAGGTTGACGGAATTATTTGTCAAGCTTACGATCAAGCGGTGATGGAAATTTATATCGACGCGGCACAAAAAGCAGGGATTCCTGTAGTTTCGTTTGTAAATGTTAGTTCAGGAAAAGTAAAGTATCCTACCATGCAAATCGATGAGAAGCAAGGCGCAATTGCCATGGGCGAATTGGCAGCAAAAAAGTTTTTAGAATACTTCCCGGGGCAAAAAATAAAGATGGCGACTATTAGCGATCCCTCAATTGAATGGGCTCACGAACAGCGGACAAAAGCTTTTATCCAAGGGGTATTAAATGTTGTGCCGGATGCAGAATGGGTGTTTAATGGAGGGAAAAGTAGTCGCGAGATTGCATACAGTACTGCCGAGGATATTTTGCAAAGTTTTCCTGAAGTAAACATTGTCTTCGGATATAATGCCGAGAACGTTCTTGGAGCATTGGCAGCTTTCGAGGCTGCTGGGCGCGGGAAGGCGGTTAACGGAGTACCGGTTTCCGAAATTTTCGTAGGTGTTGACGGGTCTGTTCCTGAATTAATTAAGGTAGCCAACCCCAGTTCAGCTATGAAACTTACGTTGGCCCTGCAGCCTAAGAGTAGCGCGAAAAAGTGTGTTGATATGCTTCTAAAGATTATTAATGGTGAGCTAGACATGTATGCTACCGATAAGAATGAATCAGTGGTTTCGTTCGTCGTTGATGGCTGGGGAATGAGTAGAGCAGACATCGAGAAATTTGTTCAAGATGAATGGGGAATAAAGGTCGATCTGAGTAGATAAACTTTTACGGAAGGGCAAATAGGCGAGATTGCCTATTTGCCCAGAGGTGAAGGATGGGAGAGATAATCTTAAGGGTTCGTAGTTTGTCGAAAAACTATCCTGGTGTTTGTGCCTTGAGGGGTATAGATCTGGATATAGAGCGTGGTACCATTCACTGTATAGTAGGTGAAAACGGTGCCGGAAAATCGACATTCATTAAAATCTTAACCGGTGCTGAAAAGAGAAGTGGCGGTGACATATATTTTCAGGGCAAGGAATTTAAACCTCGATCAATTCGAGAGGCAATGAATTTAGGCATTAGTACTTTATTTCAGGAACTCAATATCGTTGATCAGCTTACTGTTGAGGAAAACTTGATCTTGGGACGAGAACCACATCGATATGGGATCATTAGAAAACCAAAATATTCGGAACGAGTTTTCCAACTCATGAATGATTTTGCTCCTGATATTCCACTTAAAAAGAGAGCCGGGTTACTTAGTTTTGCCGAAAAGCAAGTTATCGAAATTGTGAGAGCCATCGCAGCAGACGCTAGTCTCTTAATCATGGACGAACCGACTGCTGCTTTGTCAGAAAGTGAGACTCGAAGATTGTTCACTATTATTAAATCCCTCAAAAGGGAAGGTTTGACTGTTATCTATATAAGCCATATTTTAGATGATATTTTCAACATTGGTGATGTAGTCACAGTTCTGCGGGATGGAGAAGCAGTAGATACAAATAGCGTGAAAGAAATATCTCGTGATGAATTAGTACGAATGATGATTGGTAAAGTCACCACCGATAAATACGTTCCTAGGATGGTTGACTATAAAGAAAAGGTTCTCGAAGTCATCAATTTATCCACGAATAAGCTTAAGAGAATTAGTTTCTGTCTTTATAAAGGTGAGATATTGGGATTTTATGGCCTTCGAGGTTCGGGAAAAACCGAGATTGTTCTCTCCCTTTTCGGCTTAGATCGACCAGGAGAGGGTAGTATTTTTGTTCAAGGCAGAAAAACGTACTTTAAGCTGCCCCGGGATGCGATATCACAAGGTATCTTCATAGTACCCGAAGAACGACTTACAGAGGGACTAATATTGAAACTTTCTATTCGGTTTAATATCTCGATCTCAAATCTTGATTCTATAGCTTCGTTTGGAGTGATTGATGCTAAGGATGAAATAGATCTGACAAAAGAGTATATGAGAATAATGAGTATTAAGGCAAGAAATGTAGAACAGCAAGTTGCTACCTTAAGCGGAGGTAATCAACAAAAGGTAGTAATTTCAAAATGTCTTCACGCAGGAGCAAATATACTCTTAATGGATGAACCAACACGAGGAATAGATATTGGAGCTAAAGAGGAAATCCACAGAATTATCCGGAAATTGGCTGAACAGGGAAATGCAGTAGTTATTTTTTCTTCGGAGTATTCGGAAGTTTTGAGTCTGTGCGATCGTATCTACCTCCTTCGCAATGGAGAAATCGTCAAAGAGCTTAAAAACCAAGAAGCTGAACCGGAAGAGATGTTACGTGTTATTACTGGAGGAAGGTGGAATAGCCATGAAGTCAAGCTTGAATAGTACCTTACTGCAGAAGATGGTAGTTGTAGGTATTTTAATCTTCATTATTGCGCTTTCCTTTTTATCTCGCTCTTTTTTGACTTTAACCAATTTTAATAATGTAACTCGCCAAGTTTCCTTCGTAGTCATTACTGGATGCGCGGTTACTGCTCTGATGATATCAGGTAATTTTGATCTCTCTATTGGAAGTGTTCTAGCTCTTACTGGAACAATTTCGGCTATATTGGTGACATACTCTGTTCCTCTCTGGCTTTCCATTATTCTTGCTACTCTTGTTGGTAGTGGTATCGGACTTTTGAATGGTTTCATGGTTGTCAAATTAAATATTCCCTCGATCATTGCTACTCTGGGGACCATGTATGCAGCTCGTGGCCTTGCTCTCGTTATAACTGGTGGAAATACCATTCACCTAGGATTAGGAGAAAATTTTACGCTCCTTGGCCGAGGATATCTCGGTATGATTCCTATTACATTTTTTATAATGGTGATAGCCGTTTTACTCTTCTACTTTATAGAAAGTAAGACAACGTTGGGCCGGTATGCATATGCAATTGGAGGTAACAGAAGATCGGCATTCCTTTCTGGAATTAATGTCGGGTCTATAGTTGTCTTGCTTTACCTTTTGGTAGGATCTCTTGCCGGTTTTTCAGGGGTATTGATGGCTTCGCGTTTGGGAGTTGGTCAGCCTATGGTTGGAGTCGGTTTTGAATTCGATGTCATTGTAGCAGTCATATTAGGGGGAACCAGTATTGAAGGTGGAGAAGGTTCCGTTTTTGGTATGGTGGTGGGAGCTTTTATCGTTGGTTTTATTGCCAATGGGCTGAATTTGTTGGGAGTTCACTCATTTTATCAGAGTATTGTAAAGGGTTTAGTTTTAGTCGGTGCAGTGCTTTTAGATCGGAAAATCAAAGAAATGATTGTGGAGTGAGATTATTTTCTTTTAAGGTTTCGGGATAGGGATATAAAAGATATTACCAATTATTTTACATAATATACATTATAGGAACTAAATCAGAGAAGGGCTCGGATACGAGGCAAAGCTTCTTTACGGACAAAACACTCTAAAAGAATGCGTTCAGGACTGGTTGGCTTCACGTTTTTGATATACCCTTGATGGTAAATTTCTCTCTCCACTAAGGGGAGTTTTGAATATTCAATTTCTATGGACACATAACTCATGAGCGGCTGGAGACACAGGGATATTTTTTCTATGAGTGCGTCGAGATTGATTTTGTTTTTTGCCGAGATGAAAGCATGGGGATAGTTGTTGCGCAGCTCGCTGTCAATGAACGGTAGATTGGGGAGTAAGTCAATTTTATTGAAAACAATGATGCGAGGATACTCTTGTAAACCAATTTCTCGCAATGTTTCATGGATGGTTTGGAAATGGAAACGATAGTCTGGATCAGCAATGTCGATAATCTCTAAAATGAGGTCGGCTTCTTTGATCTCTTCGAGTGTGGCACGGAAAGCTTCTTTGATCGTGGGAGGCATGGTCCGAATGAAGCCCACGGTATCGATAAAAATAACTTCTCCGATTCCGGAAATGTACCCTCTTTTGGCAGTGGGATCTAAGGTAGCGAACATTCGACTTTCCACATACACTTGGGATCGGGTGAGGACGTTGAAGAGGGTCGATTTGCCAGCATTGGTGTATCCAACGATAGCGATTTGGGGAATACCCTTTTGAAGACGAGAACTTCTCTGAATTTCCATCTGCTTCTCGATGGTTTTTAGGGTCCTCCGGAGAAAAGTGATACGATCTCTGATTTTTCTCCGTTCTACTTCGATTTTCTGTTCTCCGGGACCGCGTGTTCCGATACCACCACCCAATCGCGAGAGTTGGTTTCCCTTTCCCGTAAGCCTACTCAATTTGTACCGGAGTTTTGCCAATTCCACTTTGATCTTCCCTTGCGCCGTGTGAGCTCGTTGGGCGAAAATCTCGTGGATAATTTCATCTTTGGTATACACCGGAACTTCCCAAGTTTCTTCTAAGTTTCTCTGTTGAGAAGGGGTGATCTCCACGCTGAAGAGTGTGAAATTAATCGAAGGATTTTCTTTGAGAAATTCTCTTATTTCTTGGACTTTGCCTTTTCCTATGTAATACCGATAAAAAGGATGCTTTACCCGACACTTCACAACTTCCAAAATTTCTAAGCCTGCACTTCGTGCGATTTCAATAAGCTCTCTCTTTTGCGATTCCCAAAGATTTTGGTTGTTGGCATCCTCTATCAAAATGAGGATACCCTTGTTATGGGTCAAATCCATTCTTTTATTTATCGACCCCCCGATAGGCATTCTTAATAATTTCCCAATACATTTTTACCCTCTCCTTAAATCCCCGCACTAAGCCAAGTTTCTCTTCTTTCATGACATGGGTGAGTCCAGGGAGTTTGGCAAGTTTCACTCGTATTCCATTGCGTCTCACATAACGGTTGATAGCCACCTCTACCCCGTAGCGACTTACTTCCATATCGGGGATGTTTTGTAAGATGTTGGCTTTTATGGCCCTCTGTCCAGACAAGAATGGAGCAATTTTTTGCGCGAAGTCGGTAGCGAATCGACCGTCTTCGAAAACTCCAATGGTCACGTCTGCTTCCCCGGAGAGGACTGGTTGCACGAGGGCTTCGATGTGGCCCTCATTGAGTCCCACGAGATCGGCGTCTAAAAGTAAAACCACCTCGGTGCGAATGTATTCCAGCCCGCGATAGAGAGCCCCGCCTTTGCCGATATTATGGAGGAGTTCTACCACCTCGGCCCCCTTCTCCCGGGCGATTTCTACGGTCCGATCCGTTGAGCCATCACTTACCACCACAATTTGCTCGATGACCGGATTTTGCCTCAAAACATCAATAATCGAGCCAATCGTTTTTTCCTCGTTATAGGCAGCGATAATGGCTGTTACTTTCACAATTTTCCCTCTTTTTTCTTCTCTATGGGTTTCTTTTTTCTCCATGTTCTTTGATACCTTTAAAAAATTGTGTCACGTTATGCACGGAAATTTCCCATCGTTCTCCGCTTTGACGCGCTTTAATTTCTGCCACGCCGTTCCTCTCCGTTTTCTCTCCGATGATTGCTTGAAACGGAAAGCCTAAGAGGTCGGCTTCGTTGAATTTATATCCTGCCGTAGCGTCTCGGTCGTCAAGCAGAACTTCAAAATCATGTTCTTTGAGAATACGATACAAGTTTTCTGCCTGTTCCCTTTGTGTATCTTTTTTGTAATTGACAGGAATGACGATTATTTGGTAGGGAGCGATAGAGAGAGACCACTTGATTCCTTTCTCATCGTGGTTTGCTTCGATGGCTGCTGCCATGGTCCGACCGATACCGATTCCGTAACATCCCATGATGAGGGGTTTTTCTTTCCCATCCTTATCGACGAAGTACGCTTTCATCGGTTCACTGTATTTGGTGCCGAGTTGAAAGATGTGTCCCACTTCTATCCCCCTTTTTTCTATGAGTGAAGTTTGACAGGTAGGGCATTTTTCTTCCTCTTTTGTGGTGCTATAGTTGCAAACGTTGCAATACATTAATTTTTCTTCGCCGGAATCCGCCACGATGAGAAACTCGTGTGAAACATCGCCTCCGATGACTCCACTTTCCGCGGGAACCGCTTGATATTCAAGACCACAACGTTCGAACACTTGACAATAAGCATTATAAATTTTTTGATAGCTAATTTGTAAACCCTCAAAATCTCGGTCAAAGCTGTATAGGTCTTTCATGAGAAATTCCCGAGCTCTCATTATACCAAATCGAGGGCGTATTTCATCGCGGAACTTGGTTTGTATTTGGTACAGAAGGAGGGGAAGTTGGCGATAGGAACGAATTTCTTTTCTCGCCAGATCGGTAATGATTTCTTCATGAGTTGGTCCGAGGCAGAAATCCCTGTCTCGGCGGTCCCGAAAACGGATCAGTTCTGGACCATATATGTCCCACCGCCCCGTTTCTTTCCATAAATCTCCGGGATGCATGGCAGGCATGAGGAGCTCTTGCCCCCCTACCCTATTCATTTCTTCACGAACGATTTGGGTGATTTTATTGAGCGTACGAAGCCCCAACGGCAAAAAAGTATATATGCCTGCAGAAAGTTGCCGGATGAAACCTCCTCGGAGCATAAAGCTGTGACTCACAATTTCCGCTTCTTGGGGATTTTCCTTCAATGTCGGTGCAAAAAGAATAGACATTCGCACAGTTTGTTTCCTCCTCACTCGATAATACTTGGTATAGCTCTCTCTAAGAGTTTTGTGAGTGCCTCTTTTTGAGAGACAACGGTGACGATTTCTCCTTTGGCAAAAAGTACCGCTTTTTCTCCTTTACTAAGTGCTATGCCCCAATCAGCTTCTTTGGCTTCTCCTGGTCCATTGACTTCGCATCCCATAATGGCAATTTTGACCGGCTTTTTTATCTCCATGTGTTTGGTTCGTTTTTTCAATTCTTGGACCAATGATACCACATTCCCTCTCTTACGAGCGCAGGTGGGACACGAAATAATCTCGATATTCCGATGGCGCAATTTTAAGGATTCCAAAATGGACCAAGCCACTTTGGTTTCTAAGATCGGCGTAGACGCGGTAAGAGAAACACGTATGTTGTTCCCAATTCCTTCTCGGAGAAGGATTCCTAGAGCGATGGACGATTTTATAATCCCTTCTACACCACTTCCCGCCTCGGTAAGACCTATATGGAGAGGATAGGGGAAGGAAGTACTCAACTGCTCGTAAATCAGTATGGTTTCTTCTATCTCGGTGGACTTTGCGGAAAGAATGATTTTTGTTACTCCTTTTTGCTCAAAAAAGTGGACTATTTCTCTCAAGCTCTCAAGGAGTGCTTTTACTCGGTCGGTTTTTTTCCATCGTGGTGGCAATGAACCGGTGTTCGCTCCCAAGCGTAAAGTAGTATTCCAAGAACGCAATACTTCAACAAGCTGGGCGAGATGCTCTTTCTTACCGATAGTTCCCGGATTAATGCGTATGGCCTCTACGCCAAGGAGTGCTGCTTGAATCCCTAAATCGAGGCGAAAATGGACATCGGCTATTAAAGGGATATCAAGGTGGGGTTTCATGCGCGCAAGTCCCTGGAGAGCGTCTTCATCAGGAACAGCGAGACGAAAAATTTCACATCCTGCTTCCTGGGCTAAGGTAATTTCGGCAAGGCACCTTTCCACATTTTTGGGATGTTGTCTTCCCATCGCCTCTACCCAAATGGGGTTGTGGCCACCTACGTTCATTTTCCCTAAGGGAACAACCTGGGTATTCTCTCTTCTCACTCTTGAATCACAATCCTCATCACGTCTTGGTAGGTCACAAATATCGCCAAGAGAAAGATGAAAATGATCCCGATTAAGTAGATGAAACCTATTTTTTCAGCTTCGAGAGGTTTCTTTCTGATTTTCTCATAGAGGAAGAGGAATAAATGTCCACCATCTAGCACGGGAATGGGGAGGAGGTTAAAAATGGAGAGAAAGATGCTAATGATTGCAGCGAACATGAGAAGGTTTAAGAAACCGAAACTCGCTGCTTGTCCTGCCATCTGGGCAATACCTAAGGGACCGGCGGCTTCAAAGGGAATTTTGCCCAAGATAGTGTACAGGAGACCGAGAAAACTGAGGGCAAACCATAAGCCTGCTGTTTGCGTTCCTCGCCAAAGTGCGGAGAAGAAATTGAGTCTTTGACTTTCTCTTCCAAAAATAACTTTGATGAGTGCTCGCTTCTCTTCCTCATTCCATTCGGGAATGACTCTTATTTCGAGAGTTTGATCTTTTCTCTTCACCGTCAAAACGAGTTCTTGTCCACTACTCTGGGAAATGGTTTTGACCACTTCTTCGGAATCAGTAATAGGTTTACCATTGAGAGCGATGAGTACATCTCCCTTTTGTACGCCTGCTCGTTCTGCTGGGCCATCAGGAAGCACCTCAGAAACCATAAGGTTACCGGTTGGTGCTCCAGCGATGCCAAAGACTAAGGAAACCAGAGCGATGGTGAGAAGAAAGTTCATCGCCGGTCCAGCGACCACGATGAGACTTCTTTGCCAGAGAGGTTTTTGATCGAATCTTTCTTCGCGAGGTACAGCTACTTCCTGATATCCCTCTAAGAGATTCCCTTCCATACCTGCCATTTTGACGTATCCCCCCAAAGGGAGGATGCGGATAGAGAATTCAGTGACTCCGAGAGAAGTAGAGAATATTTTTGGACCGTATCCGATGGCAAAACTCAGTACTCTGACACCGAACAATCGAGCCAAGAGGAAATGTCCCAACTCATGAACCACGATGAGAAGGCTGATCACGAAAATAAACGCTAAGACACTAATCATCGAAGAAACTCCTCTCCCGGATGAGTTCTTCTGCACCTTCGACTCCCAGCCGATAGATATACTCGAGATCTTCTCCATTGTGGGGTGCAGAAATTTCCTGTTCCATGACTCTTTCTATGATAGACGGTATTTCGTCAAGGGTTATCTTTCGTTGTAAAAAGGCTTGCACACAGGCTTCATCTGCTCCGCAGAAAAGAGTCGGATATCCTGAACCCTTCTTGCCTGCATTTAAGGCGAGGTAGAACCCACGAAACCGTGAAGGGACGGGATAATCAAAGCGAAGGAAACGGAGTTGGGCGAAATCTAACTTCGCAAATGGATTGGGATGTTCTCTTTGGGGATGGAGAGCATTAAAGATGACCGACCGCATGTCTGGGGGAGATAAGAGAGCTAAGGTAAAGCCGTCTTTCATAGTGATGAGGGCATGGATTAAACTTTCTCTCTGAATGACTACGTCAAGGTTGGTGAAATCAAAGCCAAATAATATTGAAGCTTCGATCACTTCTAATCCTTTGTTGATCAAGTTGGCGGAATCGATGGTAATTTTTGTCCCCATCCTCCAGTTGGGATGGGCGAGGGCCATCTCCGGAGTAATATCTGCTTCTTCGCCTTGCCAATCATAGAATGGCCCTCCCGAAGCAGTGAGGTATATCTTAGCAATTTCTTCTCTTTGGATCATGTGTAGCATTTGCCAGATGGCATTGTGTTCGCTATCGAGAGGAATGCAGTGTGGGCGTTTAAGGAAGAAGTGACGAGGCTTAATTTCACCGGCTAAGATGATCATTTCTTTGCTTGCTATCCACAGGGGTTTGGGGGTGTCGAGGAGTTCGAGAAAGATGGACAAAAAGGATATCCCACCACTTGCAAAGAAGACTCCTTCCACTTCCTCACTCAAAAGTATATCCCGTAGAGCTTCCCTTTCACTCATGAATTGGGTTTTTTTGGAAAGGGAATACGGTGGAGTTTCTTTTGCTAAAAAAGGACTAAAAGCGTAACGAGGTTGAAAACGACGAACCTGATCCATGAGTTTGTCAAGGTTCAAGTAGCCGGAAAGTAATACGAGCTCATACTCTTTCTCTTGGGAGAGAACCTCAACAATTTGTTCTCCTAAAAAGCCAGTTGATCCTAATATTCCTACTTTCACGATCCTTCTTTCCCTTTCTATAGATGATTGAGAAGATATACCAGTGGTCCCACGGCGAAGAAAGCATCAAATCGATCCAAGAGTCCGCCGTGACCCGGGAGAAATTTCCCTGAATCTTTTATTCCTGCTTGCCTCTTGAGTGCTGACTCAAAAAGGTCTCCTATAAACGCCAAAGGGGCCAGTAATAACCCGGATGCGAGACTTTTCATAGGAGAAAACCGCATCCACAAGCATCCTAAAACGAGACTGCATATTACTGTAGCAACAAATCCTCCCCAAAATCCTTCCCAACTCTTCTGAGGACTCAGAGAAGGAACAATTTTGTGATATCCCCATTTCTTTCCTATGAGATAGGCCATGATATCGTTTGTCCAGACGAGTAAGGCGAAGAAGAGGAGCGTCCATCGTGAGTACTCAACCCCTACTCGTACCCAAAAGGAGGGGAAAAAAACACAGTAGAGAGAGCCCCACAGGTATGCTCCGCTTCTTTGCAAGACTTTGGTAAGGTCATTCATGCTCCAAAGCATGAGAGAGAGGAAGAATCCATACCAAAGCACTCTCTGTAGAATGGGATATGCATTCCAAAGTGGAAAGTATACCAAGACAACTATGTAAAGGGTAAGCCAAAGAGGAATGGGAGAACGTTCGGGATCAATCATTTTCCAGTACTCTTGTAAAGAAAGGAAGGAAAGACACATAAAGACTCCCATGAGCGTCCATGGACTGAGCACTATGAAAACCATAAAGGGGGGTAAACCAAGTATAATTCCTAAAACTCTTTTTCTGAGGTCGTTATTTATCCCGCCTTGGGTGATAATCGTCAACCAATACCCCCAAATTTCCGTCTTCTTTGAAGGAAATCGCGAATTGCTTGGTGGAATTCTGTGACGGTGAAGTCAGGCCAAAGAGTTTCAGTGAACCATAGCTCGGTATATGCAATTTGCCAGAGGAGAAAATTGCTCACTCTCTTTTCTCCTCCAGTTCGGATCAAAAGATCCGGATCAGGACAAAAAGCAGTGTCGAGATAATTATGGATGATATTTTCGGTTAGGGGGTGAAACATTCTTTTCTCCGTTTCGAGCAAACGGTGTATTGCCCTTATAATTTCGTCTCGACCCCCATAATTGATAGCCAGGTTTAAAGAAAGCCCACGATTTGCAATGGTCTTTTCCTCCAAATTGCTCATGTTATGAAGGACATCTTGGGGTAGTCCTTCTCTTCTCCCCAGAAACCGGACCCTTACCCCCTTTGCTTTGAGTTCGTCACCGTATCGCGCGATACTCTCCTGAAAAAGGGCCATTAACCCTTGGACCTCGTTGATGGATCGCTTCCAGTTTTCGGTAGAAAAAGAATACAGAGTAAGAAATTTAATTCCTATCGTAGCGCTTTCCTCTACGATGGTTCGTACTACCTCTACCCCTTTCTTATGACCATCGAGACGCGGGAGTCCTTGGTTTTCTGCCCACCGTCCGTTACCATCCATAATGATGGCCACATGTTGAGGAAGTTCTACACGCTCATGATTTCCTTCTCTTTTTTCTCCCATAATCCGTCCAACTCATTAATGTGCTCGTCAGTCATTTTTTGCACTTCGGCTTGGGTTGCCTTTTCTTCATCTTCAGAGATCTTACCGTCTTTCTCTAATTTTTTAATTTCTTCGTTTGCTTCACGGCGAAGATTCCGGATGGCAATTTTCCCCTCTTCGACGAGTTTTTTAGCCATTTTGGCGATTTCCTTTCTCCGTTCTTCGGTGAGAGGAGGTAGAACAATCCGGATTATCGTTGAATCAACGGTAGGGTTCAAACCGAGTTCCGATTTCCAGATAGCTTTTTCTATGGCATTGAGAGCATTTTTATCCCAAGGTTGAATAAGTATGGTTTTCGCATCGGGAGTAGTGATAGAGGCAATTTGCTTGAGTTCTACGACGCTTCCGTAGTAGTCGACGGGGATATTCTCTACTAACGCCGGCGAAGCCCGCCCCGTCCTCACATGAGACAGTTCTTCTCGTACCACATTCACTGCCTGTTTCATTCTTTTATCGATGTCTTTCAGCAAGGATTTGAGGAGTTCACTCATTTTTTCCCTCCCTCCCAACTAAGGTACCGATTTTGTGGCCGGTGACGATTTTGTAAAGATTATCAGGCTCGTTCACGTTGAAAACGATGATAGGAATGCGGTTTTCCATACACAACGATATGGCGGTAGAATCCATTACCTTGAGTCCTCGGTTGATAACTTCTAAGTAGTCGAGATAATCGAATTTGGAGACATTCCGATGAATTGCGGGATCGGCCTCATAGATTCCATCTACTTTAGTAGCCTTAAGGAGTGCTTCTGCTTTAATTTCCGTAGCTCGCAGGGCCGCAGTGGTATCAGTGGTAAAGTAGGGGTTTCCCGTTCCTCCGGCGAAAATGACTACCCTCCCCTTTTCGAGGTGTCGAATCGCCCTTCGGCGGATATACGGTTCGGCCACTTCTTTCATCTCGATGGCAGTTTGGACCCTGGTGGGGATGCCGCTACTTTCTAAGAAATCTTGTAAGGCTAAAGCGTTGATTACCGTTGCTAACATACCCATGTAATCGGCGGTAACTCGACTGATTCCCTGCTCTTGCGCCGTTCTCCCTCGAAAAATGTTCCCTCCTCCAACCACAATAGCTACTTCGACGCTGAGTTCTCTGATTTTCTCGATTTCCCTGGTGAGATAAGCCAATACGTTGACATCAATCCCTGCAGGGAGAGTCCCCTTGAGAGATTCTCCCGACAGTTTCAAAAGGATTCTTCGGAAACGAACGGTGACACTACTCTCCATTATCTCCTTCCCCTAATTTGAAACGGACGAACCGTTTCACCACAATGTTTTCGCCTACTTTGGCTATAGTCTCGACCAGAAGATCTTTTACCCTTTTGCCCGGTTCGCGAATGTATTCTTGCTCTAAGAGGCAGTTTTCTTCAAAGAATTTTTTCATTTTTCCTTCTACAATTTTTTGTTTCACTGCCTCTGGTTTTTCACTCTCCGCTAACTGTTGCCAGTAAATACTCTCTTCGCTCTTTTTCACCTCTTCTGGTACATCCTCGGGGGAAATCCAACGCGGATTTTGGGCCGCAATCTGGAGGGTGAGCTCTTTTACTAAGTTCTTGAATTCGTCGGTTCGAGCAACAAAATCTGTCTCACAGTTTACTTCTACGAGGACACCGATCTTTCCGTCCGTATGCACGTATGCACCGATGAGTCCGTCCTTTGCTACGCGACTTTGCTTTTTCGCAGCAGTTTCAATACCCTTCCGCCGCAGAATTTCGCATGCTTTTTCTAAATCTCCTCCCGCCTCGGCAAGAGCTTTCTTACAGTCCATTACTCCTGCGCCGGTTCGATTCCGCAATTCGAAAACTATTTTGGCATTGACTTCCATTATTGTTCCTCCTCTTCTCCTATTTCTTCGAATTCTTCATTCTGCAGATCCTGGAGTATCTGTAAGGCTTCTTCCTCCAGAGTTGATGGAGGGGTGACCTCTCTCATCTCCTGCCTTTCTTGAACGACTATCTGTTCGGTGGGAATCATTTCCATTCCTTCTTGAGCAATTCTCTTACCTTCAATAACCGCATCGGCAATGATTGAAGCAAACAGGCGAATTGCCCGGATAGCATCATCGTTGCCGGGGATAACGTAATCAACTTCGTCGGGATCACAATTCGTGTCCACAATCCCTACAATAGGGATGCTAAGCTTACGTGCTTCTAATACTGCGTTCCGTTCACGGCGAGGATCGACAACAAAGAGACAATCGGGGAGACGCTCCATGTCACGTATTCCACTCAAGTACTTGGTGAGTTGAGCTTTTCTTTTCAGGATTTGCATAACTTCTTTTTTGGGAAGCTTTTCCAAAAGACCCTTTGCTTCCATGGCTTCAATGCGTTGTAAGCGCTCGATGCTGTTGCGAATGGTTAGGAAGTTAGTGAGCATTCCACCTAACCATCGTTGGTTCACGTAAAACATGCCGCAACGTTTTGCTTCTTGTTCGATAGCCTCTTGAGCCTGTTTTTTGGTACCTACGAAAAGCACGGTTTTCCCTTCACTGGCGATGTCTCTCACGAACTGGTATGCTTTTTCGGTCAACTCGACAGTCTTTTGGAGATCGATGATGTAGATATTGTTTCGTTCCGTGAAGATGTAGGGTTTCATTTTGGGGTTCCAACGTCTGGTTTGATGTCCAAAGTGAACCCCTGCTTCCAAAAGTTGCTTCATACTGACGACCATTCCATAACCTCCTTCCGGTTTTGCCTCTGCAGGGCGTATTCCTCAGGAACACCGGCGCCTCCCTGCATGCGTTCTATGGTCGAAAACCTGGCTAAGTATATCACGAACAAAAATTTTTTTGCAACTCCCCCTTTGGTGCTCGGTGCGTGGATCGTACCCTTTTTCTCCCGGTAGGAAAGGAAGCAAGAACGATGTTCATCTCCCTTTGGGTGTACTGATGGTTGAGTATTTTCAGAGTATGTAGCGGGTGATATCTTCGTCTTTTAATATCGAGGTGAGTTGGTCCATCACATAGGTTTTATCAATAGTTATTGTCTGGCCCCGCAAATGTGGTGCATTGAAAGATATTTCTTGCAGGAGTTTTTCTACTACTGTGTGGAGTCTTCGTGCACCGATATTTTCCATTTTTTGATTGAGTTCGTAGGAGATATGGGCAATTTCTCGGAGTGCCTCTTCGGTAAATTCAAGAGTTACTCCCTCGGTAGAGAGTAAAGCAATATACTGTTTGATGAGAGAATTGTAGGGTTCTACTAAAATTCGATAGAGGTGTTCTTCAGAGAGTGGAGAGAGCTCTACCCGGATGGGGAAACGCCCTTGGAGCTCGGGAAGGAGATCCGAAGGCTTAGAATGAGAAAAAGCACCGGCAGCGATGAAGAGGATGTGATTGGTACGTACCGGACCGTGCTTGGTGAGTACCGTAGATCCCTCAACAATGGGGAGGAGATCTCGTTGTACTCCTCCACGAGAAACGTCAGGTCCGTAGCCTCCTCCCGGGGGAGAAACAATCTTGTCGATTTCGTCGATGAATACAATCCCATCCTCTTCCACTCGGCGTATAGCTTCCTGAGTTACCTCTTCCATATCCATCACACGCTGAATTTCCTGGCTGAAGAGAATTTCTCGAGCATTTTTGATTCTCACCTTTCTCTTTTTGCGCCGAGGGGGGAAGAGGTTTCCAAAAGCGTCTTTGAGATCAATGCCCAAACTATCCATGCCACTTGTGGTGACGATTTCTATGGGGACAGTACTTTCCTCTACCTCGATTTCAATCATTCGTTCATCGAGTTCCCCTTTCCTCAGTTTCTCTCGAAGTTTGTCCCGAGTACGACTGAGAGAAGAAGTTGGGAAAACCACATCTACTCGGGGTGATTCTCCTGAATTTGTTCCCTCCCATTCCCAGGATTGGTTTCCTCGGTTACTCAAGAGGAGATCGAGAATTTTCTCTTCTACACCCTCTTGGAGTTTTGCTTCTTGCGCTGATATTTTTTCATTTTTAACCATTCTAATGGCCAGTTCTAAGAGATCACGGATAATGGACTCTACGTCCTTCCCTACGTATCCTACCTCGGTGAACTTAGTGGCCTCGACTTTTATGAACGGAGCGTGGGTGAGTTTCGCAATTCGACGAGCAATTTCGGTTTTCCCTACGCCGGTTGGTCCAATCATAATAATATTTTTGGGGGTAATTTCCTCGGCGATGTCCGATGAAAGCATGCGTCGTCGTGCTCTATTTCGCAAGGCAATGGCTACGCATTTTTTGGCTTCATCTTGACCGATAATGTATTTATCAAGCTCTTTGGTAATTTCTTCCGGGGTGAGGTGTTCATCAAGTAAAGCCATAAGAATCCTCCTAAAGAGTTTCTAAAAAGACGTTGTCGTTAGTGTAGATACAAATTTCCGCCGCAATTTGAATCGAGAGGCAGGCAATTTCTGGAGCCTCAAGGGTAGTATGACGCAAGAGTGCTTTGGCTGAAGCCAAGGCAAAATTACCTCCCGAACCGATGGCAGCAACCGGCTCATCCGGCTCAACTACGTCTCCTCTTCCGGAGATAATGAGAATATGGGATCGGTCCATTGCTAAGAGTAAAGCGTCAAGTTGACGAAGAATGCGATCGGTTCTCCACATTTTTGCCAATTCAATGGCGGCACGGGGAAGATTGCCTCCATAGGCGTTTAACTTCTCTTCAAATCGCTCCAAGAGTGTTAAAGAATCGGCTCCGCTCCCAGCAAAACCGGCTAAAACTTGTTCTTGATAGAGACGTCTAATTTTTCGAGCTCCTTTTTTGAGTACTGCTTCGTTGAGCGTAACTTGACCATCACACGCCATCGCGCCTTTCCCATTGCGGAGGACGGCAATTACCGTGGTTGACCGAATCATACCTGTTCTCCCTTCCCTGCATGGGGATGAGTTTGATCGTATACTGCCCTCATTCTCTCCCAATCAAGATGAGTATAGATTTGAGTAGTGGAAAGATGAGAGTGCCCTAAAGCTTCTTGCACCACACGGAGATCCGCTTTCCCTGAAAGGAGGTGGGTGGCAAAACTGTGGCGGAAAACGTGAGGGTAAAGCTTTTTCCCCGGGGCAAACTGGGAGACCACTCTTTCTAAAATTTTTCTTACCCCTCGGGGAGTAAGGGGTTTTCCTTGCTGATTGAGGAAGACTATTTCTGTATCGGTGTTGCCGAAAGTTTTGTCGCGTTCTCTGAGGTAGTGAAGAAGACTCTGTTTCGCTTTCTCGTTAAATGGAACGAGACGCTCTTTCCTCCCCTTTCCTACAATGCGGATAATACGGTGGGAAAAATCTATATTGCGCAGAGACAATTGGGTGAGTTCTCCCACACGGAGCCCGCTGGCGTAGAGAAGTTCGCAGAGAGCGAGGTTTCTTAAGGAAGTGAAAGAAGAGTGCTCTTGGGTTTGCTTATCCAGGTGTTGGAGAAACGCTTCCATTTCTGTGATGGTCAAAAAGAGGGGGAGTTGTCGTTCTCTCTTCACGGTGCCAATTCCATCGCAGGGATTATGGGGGATGAAACCTCGACGGCGGAGAAAACGATAGAAAGCTCGTAAGGCTGACAAACGGTTCATCTGGGAGACTCTTTTGAGCCCATGGTGGGTTTTAAGGTAGACGATGAAACGGCTAACATCTTGAGTTGAAACCTCAAGGAGGCTCTTTGGGGCATGACCTTGGGACAAAAATTGCGCAAACCGTTCTAAAGTGTAACGGTAACCCTGGATAGTATAGGGAGAGTATCGTTTCTCTCCTTGCAAATGATCGAAGTAGGCATTGATTGCCTTTTTATCTTGCTCGGTGAAAACGAATTTCAAAGGGTACACCTTCCCAATCAGTAACCTGTCGGAGCGTCTTGTCTACTACCTGAGTATAATAGTCTTCCCTCTTTTCTTTTCCATAGGTAGTGTAAACGATAAAAGTGGGCGGAGCAACTCCCTCTTGGACGATGCCTCGAATGAGGGGTTTGGGGAAGTGGTAATTTATTTTTGGTTTGACGACTTTATCCAAGAAGTCGTTCCCCATTCGTTGGTGGTAACGAGTGAAGATACCGGCGAGAGTGACCAAGATGTCTTCGCGAATTTTTGCTTCCTGTGCAGAACCAACGAGGAAAGAGGCATAGGAGAGAAAGTTCAACTCCTGTCGCGCATATCGGGTTAGAGAATGTGCTTCTATCTGTGGAGTGCGGGTAGCGACGAGGTCGAATTTGTTGATGAAGATGAGACAACACTTTTTCAGGGTGACGATTTCTCGGGCAATTCTTTGGTCTTGACGAGTGATTCCCTGCAGTGGGTCGAGGAGTAAGATACATATTTCGGCTTGCAGGAGACTCTCCTGGGTGCGGAGTGAAGCATAAAAATTGACCCTTTCCTTTATAGCCTGTCTGTGAATAAGTCCGGCGGTATCACATACGGTATATCGTCCATAAGGAGTAGTGATGACCGAGCGGATGGCGTCACGAGTTGTGCCGGGGATATCGCTGACAATAGCCCGTTCTTTTCTAAGCAAGGTATTGTAAAGAGTTGATTTGCCCACGTTGGGTTTACCCACGATGGTTACCGAGATGGTTTCTCGAGAGAGCTCGTGAGACAGGGGATGGCCTTCTAAGCTCTGTTCTATGAATTGCTTGAGTGAAGACATTCCATCTCCATGTTTTGCAGACACTTGGAATATGTTGGGGATACCTAAGGCGAAGAATTCTTGGGGCAGAGCTTCTTGGGTCATCCCTTCTCTTTTGTTCACCACCAAACATACCGAAGAGTTTTCTTTTCGCAATCGCTGTGTGACCTCCCACTCAATCTGCGTGAGGAAACTTCTCCCATCGATGACGAAGAGAACGAGGTTTGCTTCTTTCATGAGTTGCCACACTCGTTCCTCAACGGTCTTTTGCAGAGGGTTGAGAAAGGAAGGAGTCATTTCCAAACCTCCGGTATCGACAAGACGGATCGTCCTCTTGCCAATCCTCACCATGTTTTCCAGAAAATCTCGGGTAACCCCTGGTGTGGCATCAACGATGGCAATACGTTTTTGGGAAAAATGATTGAAAAGCGTTGATTTTCCTACGTTTGTTCTTCCAGCAATCACTACGAGGGGAAGATGAGTCTCCATGTCCCTATCGCTTCTCCTCGGCGAGAGACTTGAGGGTAGAGACGACTTCGTCCACAATCCAATTTGGAGTGGAGGCCCCGCTCGCGACGCCGATTCTCTCTGAAGGAGCAAAATATTCTTTTTCAAGTTCTTGGGGAGTTTCGATCCAAAGGGTTCGTACTCCTTGTTGTTTGGCAATGAGGATCAAAGATCGGGTGTTGGAACTGTGCTTTCCTCCCACAACGATGACAGTGGTGAGATTATTTTCCGCAATCATTTTCACCAGGTTTTTTTGCCGTTTTTCCGTTTCCGCGCACAAGGTGTCAAAAATCTCTATGGAGAGAAGAGGTACTTTTTGGTTCTTCCACTCGAGGAAAGATGCTAAGGTAGTTTGAGGGAGAGTGGTTTGTGCTAACACGGCGATCTTTTGTCCCGACAGGGATTGAAAATCGAAATCCTGCCAATCTCTCTCCTCTTGTAGAATCACGGCTTTCCGAGATAGAAAACTCAAAATCGAGCAGATTTCGGGATGGTTTCTGTTTCCCAAAAAGATCAGGTAGTATCCCCTTTTTTCTAACTCCTGAGCTAAATCTCGTACTCTTTTTACTCGAGGACAAGTAGTATCGACAATGTGCGCATCTTTTTGGCGCAATTTTTCCATTGTACTCTGTTCTATACCATGAGAACGAGTAACGACGGTAGCTCCCATAGGGATTTCGGAGAGATCGGTAACCATTTTTACTCCTCTCTTCTCCAAGAAGGCCACTGCTTCTTTGTTATGCACTAACTCCCCCAAAAGATAAACCGTTCTCTCCTTTTCTCTTAGTGCTTGCACGCAGAGTTCAAAGGCCCTTCGCACTCCAGGGCAAAATCCCACCGGTTGTATGGCCATGATCTCCATGTTTCACCCGTTTATTGCCAGAGCATAAATTTTATTGATTACCTCCTCGATAGTCAAGAAGGAAGTGTCAATCACAATTGCATCGTTCGCTTTTCGCAAGGGAGCGTGTGCACGAGAAGAATCGATGGTGTCTCGCTCCAAAATGTTTTTTAAAACTGACTTATAATCTACACAATCCCCTTTTTCGCGAAGTTCCAACCATCTTCGGTGAGCTCTGGTCTCAGGATTAGCGGTGAGGAATATTTTCAAATCTGCTTCGGGCAAAATGACCGTTCCGATGTCTCTCCCCTCTACTACTGACGGACGAGAAAGGGCTATTTTTCTCTGGGTTTCCCGGAGAAAATCTCGCACCATTTTGATTTCGGCAACCTTGGAAACCGATCGATCCACCTGGGGCGAACGAATGGTTTTGGTCACCTCTTCGCCATTTAGAAATACCTGCAAGCCTTGGTTCGTTTCGAGCGAAATCGTTATTCGAGAGAGCATATCCCTGATTTGGGAGAGGTCTCCCAGATCGATCCCGTGTTGAAGCGCGTATAGGGTAACCGCTCGATAGAGTGCTCCGGTATCTAAGTAGAGGTAACCCAGCTTTTGGGCCAATTTCCGTGCTACCGTACTTTTCCCTGCTCCGGCAGGACCATCGATAGCAATATACTTTTTCATGGTGATTTGCTCCTCGGAGTTTTATTTTTCTTCGATGCTCACTCCGCTACATCCGAGAGTGGCGAGATCCGTAAAAAATCGAGGATAGCTAATTTCGATGCAATCAACATCCTTAACGACCACGGTTTTGCTCCCCGTAAGTCCAGCGATAATGAAACTCATGGCAATGCGATGGTCACCGAAACTTTCTACCACTCCTCCGGTGAAGGTAGTTTTTCCGTAAATAATCAATCCGTCTCTCTTTTCCTCTACTCTTCCTCCTAGTGCCTTGAGTCCTTGTGCAATTGCCGCGATACGGTCGCTTTCTTTGACTCTCAACTCCTCTGCCCCGGAAATTACCGTTTTACCTTCGGCTTGAGAGGCAAGGATAGAGAGAATGGGGATTTCATCGATCAGAGATGGAATGAGCTCTGGGGGGATTTCAATACCTCGAAGCGGAGCAAATTCAACCTCGAGGTCGGCACGCGCTTCTCCAAACTCTTCGTGCTCGTTGGTCAGTCGCCATTTTCCACCCATCATCCTCAGGCAATGCAAAAATCCGATGCGGTGAGGATTGACGCCGACATCCTTGATGGTAATTTGAGAATCCGGACAGAGGGTTGCCAAGGCTACGAGGAACGCAGCCGAGGAAGCATCGCCAGGGAGGCGAAATGCTTTGGCATGGAGTTGAGTACACGGGTTCACGACAATCGTCGTTCCCTGTTTTTTGATTGATGCTCCTAAGTAACGGAGCATATTTTCGGTATGATCGCGGGAAGCCACGGGCTCATCAATGACAGAGGGCCCTTCCCCCTTTAAAGCGGCAAGAATGAGTGCTGATTTGACTTGAGCACTGGGTACGGGGAGAGTGTGTCGTATTGGCTTCACTCGTGATTGCCCCCGTACGAAAAGGGGAGGAAAACGATCCCCTGCTCTCCCTCCAATTTCTACACCTGTTTGTCGGAGAGGTTCGATAATTCTCCCCATGGGTCGCTGCCGCAAACTTTGGTCACCTGTGAATACCGAGAGCCCTGGTATTCCGGTAGCCATGCCGGCTAAGAGCCGGATGGTGGTGCCAGAGTTTTCGGCATTGAGAACATCGTGAGGTTCCCGGAGATGGAAAAGTCCTTCACTGCGAACGATCACTTTTTCTTCTTGGGGAATGAGCTCGACCTCTACTCCCCAGGATTGAATACAATACACCGTGGCCAGACAATCCCGACAGAAAGAGAATCCGGTAATGACTGTTTCCCCTTCGCTGAGAGTACCTAACATGACCGCTCGATGACTCAAGGACTTGTCTCGCGGACAGAGAATGCTTCCCACCAACTTGCCGGCGAAAGGTTGTATAACTGCTTGTTTCATGACTTTCCCCTCTTTCCTATTAAATCTTGGCGGAGATTTTGTGCTTCTCGTAAATAGATGTGGTGAATTTCCTCGGGTGGTATCGGGGTCGATGCCAAGACTAACATACGAATACATCGAGGCATAGCTCCTTTCACCTCGATTTCTTGAGCACAGATGACTGGAATGTAACGAAAATCTTCTTTTTCGCGAATAGCTTCTGCAGGGAAGACCGAAGAGAGATCGGAGGTAGCGGTGATGAAAACGCAGGATACATCATCACGCGAGAGCTTATTCTCGATGAGAATACGCTCGAATAGTTCCAGAGTAGCTTGTTTAATTTCCTCTTTGGTATCTTGTTTCACCGTTATGGCTCCTCGAATACCACGAATCATTTCAATACTCCACTCCTTTACGTGCAGGAGTACCCTGGGAAAAGGGATGTTTGACGCACCGCATTTCGGAGACGAGGTCAGCAATGGCGAGTAGTTCTTGGGGAACCTTTCTTGCAGTGATGATGAGTTCGATGCGTGGGTTACGTAAGGCCAAAAGCTGTGAAAATTGTTCCCAGCTTAGCAAGTGGTAGAAAAAGGCGTAAGGAAACTCATCTAAGATGACCATGTCGTACGTTTCCCCGCGGAGGCCTTCTTGAACAATCTGCCATCCCTGGAGGAATTCCCGTTTTTCCTCTTCATCTACAGTGTTGTTTTTCACGAACCTTCCGCTGCCAAAACGATATACCATAACGCCGGGAAGGAGTTGGAGTGAAGCGATTTCACCGGTGAGCTGGTGCTTGAAAAACTGTACGAAAAGAACCCGCATGCCATGTCCTACCGCCCGCAAGAGAAGACCTAAGGCTGCCGTGGTTTTTCCTTTGCCTTCTCCGTAATAGACATGGATGAGTCCTTTTTCCCTCACGGTGTTCGCCGCTCCTTGGTATATTTTCGCAGTAAGACCAACTCCTTTTCGGTCAAATAACGCCAACGCCCTGGTAGGAGTCGCTCGTCTAAGTGAATAGGACCCATGGCGGTGCGTATCAATCGTAGCACAGGATGGTTGAGAAAATCAAACATGATTCTGATTTCGTGTTTCTTTCCTTCACAGAGAGTCACTTCTAAAACAGTATCGTTCTCTCGATACTCCCGAATTTTTCCCGCACGAATACCGTAGGCAACTCCCTTTACCATTATTCCTCTCTCAAGACAACGTAACGCCTCCTCGCTCACTTTCCCAGCTGCAAAGATGAGATACTCTTTTTCTACCTGAAAACGCGGATGGGTAAGTGTATGGCTCATCTCTCCATCATTGGTGAGGAGGAGTAGTCCCTCGCTCTCGTAATCCAGGCGTCCTACCGGGAAAAATCGATGGGGGATACCTTGGAGGAAAGCCATAATGGTTTTGCGACCGTAAGGATCATGGAGGGTGGTCAGGCATCCTCGGGGTTTATAGAACATGAGGTAGATGAATTCTTCCTTGGCCAAAAAAGGAACACCGGCTACTTCAATGGTCACGTTTTCGGGGAATTTGCTCGCGGGGTTCGTGATGATCTCGCCGTTGACTCTCACTTTACCCTCTTTGATGAGTTGATCACATTTACGGCGTGAGGCGATGCCGCACTGGGCTAAGAGTTTATTGAGTCGTTCCATGGTGGTTTTTAACCATCTCGATCATTTTTTGGAGTTCTTCTTCTCCTTCGATACCGAAGACCTCAAAAAATTTTTCTGTAACCCGATAGAGAAAAGGTTTGCCAGGAGCATTGCTTCGGCCACAAATGGTTACCAGACCTTCTTCCAAAAGCGTTTTCAGCGCTTGAGCGGAATTGGTACCTCTTTTGAGGTCGATCTCAGGTTTGGTTATCGGTTGGTACAGAGAAACCACCGCTAAGGTTTCGAGCGTTGAGCGGGAGATAGTTTTCGGAGGAGCATTTTTCATTTTTTCCTTGATGATGGTTCCGTACTCCGGTTTTACCACCATCTGCCATTTTTCCTTCTTGGAACGAATAGTGAGTGCTCCATTTCGTTTTTCGTATTCCTCTTGCAATTCCTTGACCAGTTGCTCGACTTGAGTTATATCTTCTGCATGGGTGATCTGAGCCATTTCTTGAATGGTGAGAGGGTGAGGCGAAGAAAAGAGTAAAGCCTCAAGAAGATTTTTCAAGATTTGGGGTTCCACCTTTTTCAAGGTACATTTTTCCGTCATTTTTCTCGACTATTCTCAATTCCTGACGAAAAATTAGCTCTAAGAGAACCAAAAAAGTGGCGATAATGACTTGACGGGCGACGCAACCCTGAAACAGTGTCTCCATAGTTATGACTTTTCCCGGATGGTTTTCGATGAGTCTTTGTATCTCCTCTCTCCGTCGGGCAAGGATTTTTTCGAAAGAATCGTCAACGATGAGCTGAGCGGTAGGTTGGTCGTTTTCGGCATACATTCGGTAGAGAGAAAAAAGATCGGCAATGGTAATTTTGTTCCAGTCGATCTTTCGGGGTGTCTCGATCATTTTCCATCTTGTAGCAGGTGATTTCAGTGTTCGTTCCTCCTGTTCTTTGAGGAGTGACAGAGTCTGGGCAAAAATTTCGAAGAGTTCTTCTTGTTCTTGTTGTTCTTCAAGGAGAATTTCTTCTCGCTCTTCTCCTAAAAGTTCGTCGAGCAATTGCTCTATTTGGGAAAACAGTTCTTCAACAGTTTGAATTTTTCTATCTAAGGAAGCCATAGTCGAGATTCATTGTTTTTCGGACTTCATGGAGAGTGTTTTGCGCCATCGAGCGGGCTCGTTGACTCCCAGCGAAGAGAATTTCTCGAACCAGTGCTTCTTTCCCCTCGTACTGGGCTCGATAAGGAGAGATGCGCTCTAAGAACTGGATGAGAAGCTGGGCCAATTCTTGCTTACAGGCTACACAACCGATTTTCCCCAGACGGCAATCTGCCTCGATTTCCAGGTATCGTTCGTTCCCCACTGCTTTGTGGAAAGAAAAGACGTTGCATCGCTCGGGATGACCTGGGTCATTTTTGCGAATTTTTTCTGGGTCGGTAAACATGCTCATTACTTTCTTTTTCGTTTCTTCCGGGGTTTCCGATAGAGCAATGTCGTTTTGCAGGCTTTTACTCATTTTTCTTCCGTCGATTCCCAGAATACGGGGGGACTCAGTGAGAAGAGCCTGTGGTTCGGGAAAAATCTCTTGGTACAGAGAATTGAAACGACGAGCGATTTCTCTCGTAATTTCAATGTGCGGTACTTGATCTTCCCCCACGGGAACTTTATTGGCTTTGTAAATCAAGATATCGGAAGCCATAAGTACTGGATACCCCAAATGACCATATCCGACCGCTTCCTTGAGACCCATATCTTGTAACTGTTGTTTCAGTACGGGGTTACGTTCTAACCATCCTACCGGAGTGATCATGGAGAAGAAAAGATGCAGTTCTGCGTGCTCGGGAACTAAGGATTGAATCATCAGAGTACACTTGTTCGGGTCTATGCCTAACCCCAACCAATCGGTTACCATCTCTATAACGTGAATGGGTAGATTACCCGTATCTTGGAAATTGGTAGTTAACGCGTGCCAATCGGCGACACCGAAAATACACTCGTATTCTTCCTGAAGCTTGACCCAATTGCGTAAAACCCCAAAATAGTGTCCAATATGCATCCTTCCCGTCGGCCTCATGCCACTAAAGATGACTTCTCTCTTCAAATGTCTTCATCCTTTCCCAGAGAATTTTGACCAGGGCTTCTTCCTCTTCTTTGGTCGTTATTTGTTCGTCAATTTTAGCCAATTTCAATTCATGGAGAATTGTAGCATAAACTGGCCCCTCTGGAATATTCATCTTTCGGAGGTCACTTCCGGAAAGGAACGGTTGGAGCGATAACCACTCTTCGAAGTATCGAGTGAGCCGTTCACCCACCAGAGGATGATCGGAGAATTTAGCCCACACCAAAAGCAGGAACTCCGGTGCCACTTGAGAACAGAGCGTATAAATGGCTGAATTTCGCGACTGGGGAGTTACAAGGGTTATTTCCAATTCCTCTTTTTTCTCAAGATAGGTACTCGTTTTGTGCATTTTCTTTTTCGAGAGACCCATGCGTGTTTGGAGAAGGCCTAAGGCGTCTTTTTGGATATTTCCCAGAATGGGGGCTAACTTTGCTATGAACTGGTCGAGTTCGAGAGAGGAAAACTTTTCGGTGAGTTTGATGAGCCGGGGATAAATTTCTTCGTATTCCTTTTTCCAAACGCAGCCGGGGAAAACAGAGGGAAACATGTCCAATTGGTAGAGACGAAGAAGGTAGCGATGAAATTGAGGGAGACGCAGAATGAGTTGTAATTCCTCCTTCAATCGATCCGGTTTAACCTTTTCCAACAAACCCTCGCGTATCGTCTGTTTGAGGAGACTCATGGTAAACGGTTCGAGACGAAATTGATACTTTTGTTCAAAACGGACTGCTCGAATCGATCGCGCCGGGTCTTCTACGAAACTCAAGGGGTGGAGAACGCGGAGCACCTTTTGTTCTAAGTCTCTAATGCCTCCGAAGAAGTCAAAGAGTTCTCCCCAGTTGTCGGGAAGGATACTAATGGCCATGGCATTCACGGTGAAATCTCTTCGGAACAAATCCCTGCGTAAGTTGCTGTACTCCACCTGTGGAGGGGCTCCAGGAGCGGGATAGAATTCGTGGCGTGCCGAAGCAAAGTCTATCCTCTTTCCCGTGCGCAAGAAAAAGATGGCCGTTCCGAAAGGAGGATAAGGAACTACCTTCCCCGGCAAGAATTGGGAGAGGTGGTGCACGAATTCGATGGCGTCTCCCTCTACAACCAAGTCAAGGTCATAGTTCGGATACCCGAGGATAATGTCTCTCACTACTCCTCCCACCAGGTACACTTTCACTCCCATGCGCTGAGCAAAATGACCGATGGTATTGAGGAGCTCCAAGGTATCCTTGTCGAAGTGGAGGTAGAGTTTTTCAGCGAGATTCAAGCGGGTGAGTCGCTTAAGCACGGCATGCTCTTGTTCATGGAAGACGCGGAGGAGGTCGCTGCGGGTAATAATCCCCAGGATGGTGTCCCCCTTTACTACCGGAATTCGACCAATGTCTTTTTCTACCATGAGATTGCGTACCCGGAATACTGATTCTTCCGGACTTACGGTCACAAGCTGGGTGGACATGAAGCTCTTCACCGGAGCATTCTTGAGACCGTGGTACATAGCTTTCTCTACATCGCGACGTGCAATCATCCCCACCAGCTTTCCCGTGGTGTCAACCACCGGAAGTCCCGAGAATCCAAAGCGGATCATGGTGAGAAAGGCTTCCTCTACCGATTGCTCGGGAACAATAACCTTCACAGGTTGGGACATGACCTCTCGGGCTTGCATGAAGGAGAGTGATTGGTGGAGAATACCGAGAATTTGTTCCTTCACCTCGTAGAGCGGACGATGACGAAAGGCCACCGAGGCAGCACTGCGATGCCCTCCACCACCCATTTTGCCAACAATTTCGGTGAGGTCAATATCTTCTAAGCGACTGCGAGCGATTACGTATACCTTGTTTTCCATTTCGAAGAGGGCAAAGAGGACCTCGATTTCTTCCAAATCCATGAGCTTATGGACGAGGAGTGAAACTCCATCAACGTATTCGGTAAATTTCACTTGGCAGAAATGAACCGGGATCCCCCGAATATCCTCTACCGAGAGGGAACGTATCATTTTTTGCAACGCTTCTCTTTGTTCGGTAGTCAAGGGGACTCTGGTAAAACGAGGGGTGTAGCTTACATTTGCCCCTTGAGAGAGTAAGAAAGAAGCTGCTTGCAAATCGGAAGGAGTGGTGGTAGGAAAAGTGAAAAAACCGGTATCTTCATAGATACCGAGGAGGAGAAGCGTAGCTTCTAAGGGGGAAAGGGGAATGGCAGCTTTTTCAATCATTTCTACCAAGATGGTCGTACAAGCGCCACATTCTTTGAAAACCACCTGTTTGATTCCTTGCAGTTCTGCTTCGGGGTGGTGATCGAACAGAAAAACTTCAGCCCTTTTTTCCTGCAACAGTTCGTTGACCCTTCCCAGACGTTCGAAATAAGGGGTATCAACCACATAAATTCTCTCTACCCGCTTCCAATCCACCTCTTTTTCTTTGAAGGAAGAGAAGAATTTTCCGTAAAGCGAAAGGAAGTGGCGTACGTTACGATTGATGCTCCCTCCTAAGACGATTTGTGTGCTGGGAAACAATTTGGTAATGGCGAAAAGCGAGGCGAAGGCATCGAAGTCGGTGCCTTCGTGGCTTATGGCGATGTCCACTCTTTCGGCACCTCCGTGAGTAATGTTTCAAAAAAGGCGTGCATGAGTGGCCGAGATCGTTCCGAAATCTCTAAAACCTCTTCATGAGACAGCGGGGAGAGAGATAATCCACTCCCCCAGTTGGTTATTAACGATACTCCCAAAAGAGGAATATTGAAATTGGCTGCGGCCTTTGCTTCTTTAACGGTAGACATTCCGATGACGTGTCCACCGAGAAGAGAGAAGAGACGAATTTCGCTTGGCGTTTCGAAAGAAGGTCCGAGAACCCCTACGTAAACCCCCTGGTGGAGAAAAATCCCTCTCTTTCGGGTTCCTTCGAGTACTCTGTGGCGTAAATTGGGGGTGAAACGGGCTCTTTGGGTAAATACTCGGGGATCGGGCACCAGGGTAAAATCAATTTGATCGGTCAAGAGGCATAAATTGCCGGGGAAAAAGCTTCGATGAAGGCTTCCTGCAGCATTGGTGAGAACGAGCATCTCGGTTTGAGTGAGATACGAGAGCGTTACCGGCATGATGACTTCGGTGTAGGTGTATCCTTGATAGAAGTGGAGACGTCCCTCAAAGACGAGGAAGGTTTTTCCTTGGTATTCCATGATTCGGATGACTCCGGCATGTCCTTGTACTTCGGGGAGAAAACGAATCCCTATCTCGGAATACGGTATGGTGTCGACCATTCGGCCCGGCACAGTACCTCCCCATCCCGAACCGGTTATGATGCTCATCAAAGGCTTCTTGGGGAGTTGAGACGCACCGTATTGAAGTTGGGTCAGCGTGTCAGGAGGGTATAAGAGAGGAAGCAAAGCTAATTCCTGCTCCATTCCATGGCACCTCCAGAAGTTCAGCTACGGTAGCACCGAGGTCGGCAAAGGTTTTTCTTGTCCCGAGTGACACACCACCTTTCGTGCGTGGACCAAAGACAAGGAGGAGAGCGTATTCCCGAGAATGGTCGGTGCTCGGGGTGGTAGGATCGCACCCGTGATCGCTCGTCACGAACAAGATTTCATGATCACGTAGGAGAGGCAGAAAGGTCCCCAATTCGGTATCCCATTCTTGCAACGCCTGGGCAAATTCATAAGGGTCGTTACGGTGACCGAAAAGAGTGTCAAAATCGTTGAAATTTGCCCATATGAGATCTCCTCCACCGTTTTGATGGACTGTTTTAAAGATTTGGAAAGTTTCATCGTTATTTTTGGTTTTGAAGCTTTGATGCACTCCCCGTCCGGCGAAAATGTCCTTAATCTTTCCGATACCTACTACCGTTTTGCGATGTTCTCCTAAGGAGTCAAAGAGGGTTTTTTGGGGGGGAGACAAGGAGAAATCTCTCCGGTTGGGGGTTCTGCGAAAGTTTTCCGGACGACCGACAAAGGGACGGGCAATGACTCGTGCAACTCCGTGTTCTCCTTGCATAATATCTCTCACCGTTTCACAGATGGCATAAAGAGTGGCAAGGGGAATGATTTCTTCGTGAGCTGCGATCTGTAAGACGCTATCGGCTGAAGTGTATATAATGGGAAAGCCGGTACGGAGATGTTCCTCTCCCAATTCCTCGATAATAGCAGTTCCTGACGCAGGTTTATTTCCCAAAACACGAGTGCCGATAGCTCGCTCAATTGTCCTAATCACCTCGGGAGGAAACCCCTGGGGGTATACCGGAAAGGGCTTGGAAAGAATAACTCCGGCAATTTCCCAGTGACCACTGGTCGTGTCTTTGCCGGGAGAGGCTTCGTTCATTTTTCCATAGCAACCGGAGGGAGAGGGAACCTTTTCCACCCCCTCTATGTCATCGAGGTAACCAAGACCGAGATGTGCCAAATGGGGAACGTGTAATCCTCCCACTGCTCGTGCGGTGTTCTTCAAGGTATGGCTTCCTTGGTCTTGGTACTGCCAGGCGTCAGGGAGTTCTCCTATTCCCACTCCATCAAGAAGGGCGATAAAGATCCTCATGGTTTTCCTCAACAAAAATGTGGATTCCAAGAAGGGTTTTTGCGTCTTTAATTTCTCCTCTACTCACCATATTCCATGCTTCTTTTCTGTCCACCTCTAAGTAGTAAATCATTTCGTCTTCGTCTCCCGGCGGCGCTTTTTCCACCGGGACGGCGTTATAGGCTCTGAAGAAATGAATGATTTCGCTGCTATAGCCGGGGGCTAAAAAGACTGGAAAAAGGTATTTCCATTCTTGCGAAGAGAAGCCGGTTTCTTCCTCAAGTTCCCGCTGGGCACACTTGAGGATAGGTTCCCGTGGTTCTAGCGTCCCAGCAGGGATTTCCCACAACCACTCTCCTGCCGGTGCCCGGAATTGTTTGATCAACAGGAGTTTCTTTTCTCGGGTGGTGGCGATAACGGTTACTGCTCCAGGGTGGGCGAGGAAAATTCTCTCCATTCCTCCTTCGTAAGTTTTTCGAACCATGCGGAGAATACGGGTCTCCATTAAGAGGTCCTCTCTTACTTCTCGAGGTGCGACAAGGGTAGTCGCCTTTACACGGTCATAGGGAAGAAACATAATGCTCATGCCTCCTCAGGTGGAGTAGTCCACACATGCTTTACTCGTATTTCGGGATAATTTTCTAACTCCTCGATGATTTTTTGGGGACTTAAAGTGGCTATACGTAATACCACGTATCGGTATTCAGGTTTTCCGGTTTCGTAGAAAGTCGCCAAACTGAGAATGTTAATATGGTGGTTTTTTATGATCTTTGCTACTTCGTAGAGAATACCTGGTTTCTGAGGAACTTCAAGGGTGAGGCGGGTTCCTTTCTCTTTCACCCCCAGAGTTTCTACGAAAACTTCAAAAATATCGGATTCAGTGATAATACCGACTAAACGATTTTCCTGAACTACGGGTAGTCCCCCGACATGGTTTCGGTACATGATGAAAGCTGCTTCTTCGATGGGGACATCGGGCTCTACGAATACGATTTTCTTGGTCATAATTTCTGCTACCTTCATCTTACTCAAAAGATAGGTCATTTCGAAGCGACTGAGGGTTGTGGCTTTGGAAGGCGATGCTTCGAGGAGGTCATTATACGTCACGATGCCCACTAATTTTTCTGCATCCACTACCGGTAGTCTCCGTATCCCACGGTCCTTCATAATTTTTTGTGCCTCTAAGATGGTAGTTGAACTTGTCACCGTAACCACTTCTCGATTCATCCGATCTCTAACTAACACGTTCTTTCCCCCCTTTTTGGACGAAGAGCGCCCCAGCCTCAAGCGCCTTTACATTCGCATCAAGAATAGTTTTTTTCTTCTCCTCAAGGATAAGCTGTAAGGCTTTTTTCGCATGTTCAAATTCCAAGATGGGTGAATAGGCGAGAAGGGCTCCTAAGATAACCATGTTCATCGTTTCAGGAATTCCCACCTCTTTCCATGCCAGGTCGTTTGCCGGAACTTTTAACAGTCTCACTCCTTGAGGTACTGTGTCTTCGGTAACCAGGGACGAGTTCATCACTACTAATCCTTCTTGTCGGACCGAAGGGGTGAAACGAAGAAAAGAAGGTGTATTCATCGCAATGCATGCCGTGGGGTGATCGACAACCGTCGCTCCAATCTGTTCTTCGGAGATAATCACAGTACAGTTAGCGGTTCCTCCCCGCATCTCTGGACCGTAAGAAGGAAACCAACTCACTTCGTATCCCTCTAACATACCAGCGGTGGCGATTACCCTGCCTAAGAAGAGAATGCCCTGTCCTCCAAATCCTCCGATGAGGATTTCATGATGCTTCATAGATTTTGTTCCCCTTTTTCACTTTCATTTCTCCCAAAGGGAAATAAGGAATCATATGTTCTTCCAACCATTCTACCGCTTTTTGGGGTTCCATTCCCCAGTTGGTGGGACAGATGGAGAGAATTTCCACCAGGGAAAATCCTTTTCTTTCAATTTGGGTTAAGAACGCCTTTCTTATGCACTCTTTGGCTTGCTTGATATAGCGAGGTTGAGTAAGAGCTACTCTGGCTACATACGCGCTCCCTTCGATTACTTGAATCATTTCACTCAGTTTGGTAGGAAAGCCGTGGAGCTCAGGATCTCTCCCCAATGGCGAGGTTTTGGTTCGTTGCCCCAATAGGGTGGTGGGGGCCATTTGCCCACCCGTCATACCGAAGACGGCATTATTCACAAAGAAAGAGGTGATAAGCTCGCCTCGGACGGCGACGTGAATTGCCTCGGCGGTGCCGATAGCACCGATGTCGCCATCTCCTTGATAAGAAAAGATAATTCGATCAGGGAGAGCTCTTTTGAGTCCGGTGGCGATTGCTTGTGCTCTTCCGTGAGCTCCTACCACAAAGTCAACGTCGATGAACTCGTGGATGTATACCGAACACCCGATCGGTCCTACTCCTATAGTGATCTCACTAATACCCAATTCATCAATGACTTCGGCGATGAGGCGTTGGGCTAAACCATGATGACACCCTGGACAATAGGTAAAAGGTTTCTTCAAGAGAGTTTTAGGCCTTTCGAAAATAACCTTCATAGCAGCACCTCATGATTACGTAGGATCTCCTGCACTCTTTCCATGATTTCCTCTACCTGAGGGATGACCCCTCCGGTCCGTCCGTAGAAGTACACCGGGACCACCCCATTCACCGCCAAGCGGACATCTTCTACCATCTGTCCCAAGTTCATTTCCACTACGAGAATTTTCCCCGCTTTGTGCGCCATGTTGCGCAACTGCAGTGAAGGGAAAGGAAAGAGGGTAATGGGACGAAAGAGGGAGAGTTTCAACCCCCTTTTCCTTCCCTCTCTCACCACTGTTTTGAGTATCCTTCCCACCGTTCCGAACCCTACCAGGAGAAGCTCTGGTTCATCTTCGCCAAAAAATTCCCAATCGAGTTCTTTTTCGTGTAAGAGTTCATATTTCTTCTGAAGCTTTAAATTGAGATTTTCCAATCCCTGCGGGTCGAGGTCGAGACAGAGGATAACTTTCCTCTCTCCTTGGCCCTTTCCTCGCACTGCCCAATCTTTGGGTGGTAAGGATGGGAAATGGACCTCGGGGAAAGAAACGGGCTCCATCATTTGGGCGAGCATCCCATCTCCTAAGATGAGGGCCGGGTTACGATAGCGATCTGCTAAATCGAAAGCTCGATAGGTGAGATTAACCAATTCTTGGACCGAGGAAGGTGCCAAGACGATAACTCTATAATCCCCATGCCCCCCACCTTTTACAGCCTGAAAATAGTCACTTTGTGCCGGTTGAATATTCCCAACTCCAGGACCACCCCGAGACATGTTGACCACTACACAGGGTAATTCGGCACACGCCAAGCATGAGAGGCCATCTTGCTTGAGACTGATTCCCGGTCCAGAAGAAGAAGTCATTACCCGCATTCCTGCAGCGGAAGCTCCATAGACCATGTAAATAGAAGCGATTTCACTTTCTGCTTGCAAAAATACCCCCCCTACCTGAGGGAGGCGAAAAGAGAGATACTCACTGATTTCGTTCTGAGGAGTAATAGGATAGCCAAAGTACATTCGGCAACCGGCACGAACTGCTGCCTCTGCTAAAGCCTCGTTGCCTTTCATAAGGATTTTTTCCACTTTTTCTCACTCCTTGTACACCGAAATAGCGACATCTGGACATACTTGCGCGCAAAAGCCACAACCGACACAACGATCTTCCTGGGTCACTATGGCGGGATAGTACCCTTTGCTATTGAAGGTATCGGCAATAGCTAATACCTGTTTGGGACAAATGCGCACACACAGTCCACATCCTTTACAGAATTCTCTATCAATGGACACAATGACTCTTTCTTTTACCTTCACGGTTCATCCCTCCATGGTAGGTCTAAGAACCTCTTTATCCTAACGATTGCACCACTCAAACATTCCCCAAGGATTTCTTCATCGCATGTTTTCCCCCATACGGTGGCAAAGAAGAGAGGGGAAGAAAGCATAGTCACGAGATTTTGGGTTTTTTGCCAGCTGCGTGCCAGCACCTCCCAGGTCGTGAATTCCATGAGATGGCTATTGGCAATTACCGAATGGAAACGGAAATCGAGACCTCTTTCTATCCGGGAGGCGAAGGATTGATAATGTTCTTCTGCTTCGAAAAATGGTCGGAAGAAATTAGTTACTAACGTTACATGGACCCGTTTGTGTTTGAGGACGGGTTTTACGATCTGTAAGAATTGCATGCCTCGTTCATTTCCTCCGAGATCGATGATGAAACGGCGGTCATGACTTGCTCCTTCGATATGTTGGAGGAGTTTCTGAGGAATATGGGGGACATTTCCGTAACGGGTTTCTTCTCCTCTCTGAGGAATGGGAACATAGGTTCGAAAACGATTGCTGCGTAAGGTAAAGTCTCCCTTGGTGAAGTCAAGGTCGATGACTGTTGCCAGTATGCCCATGCGCTCGAAAAAGGTGGCGAGATTGAGGGCGAGCTCGGTTTTCCCCGTGCCGCTTGGGCCACCCAAGACAAAAACATGGTTATTCTCAATAGTAGAGATAAAGAAAGAACTGGATTTAATGATCTCCATTATTTACCTTTTCCAATAGGATTTCAGCATATTGGAGGGCAGAGAGATTGTGTTCCTCGTCACCCATCATTCGAGCTAATTCCTCGATTCTCTCACCTCTCTCTCGGAGGTAGGCAACCTGGGTCCATGTTTTCTCTGCATCGGTCCATTTTTCTACCTTAAGATGATGATCGGCAAAAGCGGCAATTTGAGGGAGATGGGTGATACAAATGACTTGATGGTGACGAGCAAGTCTCTTGAGTTTACTGCCCACCCAGAAAGCCGTTTTTCCTCCGATGCCTTGGTCAATTTCGTCAAAAATCAAGGTTGGTACACTCTGCAGGGAGGGGGCAATAGACTTCATCGCTAAGATGATTCGCGACAGTTCTCCGCCGGAAGCTATGTCCTCCACTGGCTGAGGGAGTTCTCCTGGGTTGAGAGATACCAGGAAAGACACCCGGTCAAATCCGTATTCTTGGGGTTCGTTGCATTGTTCAAGGAGAGGGATGAATTCTACTTGGCGAAAAGCGAGGTCCTTCATGGCTTCTTCCATCGCTTGCCGGAAGGTTTGTGCAGCCTTTGCTCGCTCAACGCTGAGTGATCTCCCCAAAGCGGTGAGTTCTCGCATGAGTGTTTCCTCTCTTTGAAGGAACATATTGCGTTCCTCCGCTTCCTGCTCTCGTCTCTTGAGTTCTTCCATCACTTCTTCCCGAAACGCAAGAAGCTGGCGAGTAGTGAGCAGGCGATACTTGCGTTTTAAGCGCTCTATTTCTCCGATTTCTCTTTCAAGTTCTTCGATTCGTTCCGGGGAGAAAGAGAAGGCTTCCCGTGCCCGCTGGACGTGGTTGGCGAGTTCGTAGAGGTCCACTTCCACCCTTTCTAAGGTTTCTAAGACTGAAGGAGGAGAGAAAAAGGGAAATTCGTCGGGGAGATTGCGTAATGTCCCCTTGATCCGGGCGAGACGAGCCAAGAAACCCTCCTCTTCCCAAAGGAGTGAGAGCAAGGCGTGGATAACTTCTAAGTAGCCTTGAGAACTACTCAGACGACGGAATTCTTCTTCAATGGCTTCAACTCGCTGGGGGTCTATTTTTGCCTCTTCCATTTCCTGAAGGATGGCTTGGTACTCAGCGATATGTTGTTCTTGTCCTTGGTTTAAGGCCTTGACTCGTTCGCGAAGCGATTGAATCTCTCCAAAGAGAGCGTGGTATTTTTCTTTGGTTTCTCTCCCCTGCGCAGAAAGGAAAGTATCCAGGATGTGTATTTTGTTCTCCTGGTTGAGAAAACGGATTTGATCACCCTGTGCGTATACGTCGATGAGCAGAGACGCAACCGTTTTGAGGATTTGAAGCGGAACTGTCCGACCATTGAGACGCGTTTTGCTCTTTCCCGCTTTGGTAATTTCTCGGGAGACGACAATTTTTTTGGGGATGTCGGTAGGGATTCCCAAACTTTGAAGAGTTTCCCATAAATCGATATGTTTTTCAAGATCGAAACACCCCTCTACCGAAGCAACATCTTTTCCCTGTCGAATCCATTCTTCTCGGTAGCGGCCTCCCAAGAGAAAAAGGAGAGCATTAACTAAGAGAGATTTCCCCGTCCCGGTTTCACCGGTAACTATGTTGAATCCAGGTTGGAGCTCAATTTCTTGGTAATCGACGATGATAAAGTTTTTAATGACCAGAGTCTTTAACACTCCTCGTTCACTCGCTTGCGGATGTCTATACCCCAGGATAGTTTGGTTCGGAGTAAAGAGTAAAAGTGTCTCTCACGAGGAAGTTTCACCAGGGAAGCCGGAAAGGAAGCTTTGTGTACCACAAGATACTCTCCCCTGGCGAGGGCGTATCCTCGTTGTCCATCTAATGTGACCATCGTTCCCTCTTTCATCGATTCGAGAACAATTTTAATTGAAGAAGTAGGGGGCACCACAATAGAACGAGCGTAAAGGGTATGGGCACATATGGGAGTGACGATGAAGAGATCAAGGGTTGGGAAAACGACCGGTCCCCCCGCTGACAAAGAGTAAGCGCTCGAACCGGTGGGTGTAGCTACGATGAGTCCATCGGCAGGGAAAGAAGCCAGAAATTCATCGTCGATGTGAGTAGAAAGGCGAATCATCTGGGCAAAGGGACCTCGATAGATGACTACATCATTGAGAGCGAAATCCGTTTCTACCTTTTGGTTTTCATGAACGATTTCACACTGAGCCATCATCCGATTTTCAACCGTGAAACGGCCTTTCACGACCTCGATGATAGTATCAAATAAATGATCTACACTTACCTCGGCTAAGAATCCCAACCCACCCATGTCAATACCGAGAAGTGGAACGGCGAGGGGGGCATAGAGATGAACTGCAGAGAGGAACGTTCCGTCTCCACCCAAAACCACTACCATTTGGGGAGGGTGGTGAGGGCTTTCTTCTCCGGTAACGATTTCGGAGGTTACTTGGAGAGAATGGAGGAGACTCGCTAATTCTTCGGCCTTCTCTCGAACTCGGGGGTTATCTCTTTTCGGGAAGATATGAACATGTCTTATCTTAATATCCATTGTCCCACCAGGAATCCTATGAAGAAAAAGAGCGCTGTCCATATCCACGGGAAGAGATAGCCTCTATGGATCGGGAAAGTGACACGATACACCTTTTCTCCGTCTCCATCCACAAGGAGGACCGCTTGAGGGTGGTAGACGAGGTAATATTCTAAAAGTTGCCTGCGGGTATGGGGCTGGAGAGGGGAAGTCGCATAATTCCCGGTTTTGACCTCAGCTACATATCTTCTCCATCCTCGCTTGAGGAGATAGTCTGCCCGGACTTCATATCCTACTTTTTCTCCATCGATATCCATATAGGCGCTTCGCTCGACCTGCTCACCGATGACATGGTAACCGTTCTTTTTGAGTACTTCCTCCGCCTTTTTTTCTCCTCTTTGAGCACGAGCACACATTCTGCGAAAGCGAACTCGCCTCAAGAAACGCATCATCCATAGAACGGCCAAGGTTACCGCTATCGACCACGGAATGAGCCACCAAAAATCTCGCCAAGTTATGAACATTTTTGCTCTCGAAAATGAGAATACGCTTCTCCTATCGTTTCCATTATTATACTTCTTCTTCTCTCCTCCGTTAAGGGTTCTCCTTGCTTTCTCCAGTATCCCCAAAACTCGATGTTCCCCTTCGGTCCAAGGAGAGGGGAAAAAGTGAGGCCGTAGAGAAAGAAGAGGTTCTCTTCCGCTTTTTGCACCACCTTGAAGAGAACTTCCCCATGAACCTCACTGGAACGAACCACTCCTTTTCTCACTTTCGCTCTCCCCGCCTCAAATTGGGGCTTAATCAAGGCGAGGAGGAACCCTTCTTCTTTGAGGAGATTTCGCAATGGAGCAAAGAGGAGAGCAAGAGAAATGAAGGAAACATCAACGGTTATTCCATCGACTTTCTCTCCTAACTGCTCGAGGGTGAGATATCGAGCGTTGATTTTCTCCAGGACCTTCACGCGGGGGTGATTGCGGAGCGTTTCATGTAGTTGGCCATGTCCTACATCAACGGCGTACACTTTCTGGGCTCCGTATTGGAGGAGACAATCGGTAAATCCACCTGTAGAGGCACCGATATCGGCAAAAGATAGACCTTGAGGATGAATACCAAATTCTAAAAGTGCTTTCTCGAGTTTTTCTCCGCCTCGGCTCACAAAACGTGGTTTTTGGAGAATAGTTAAGGGGAGCGTTTCTTCGACTAAGGTGGCGGGTTTCACAAGACGGGGAGAACCTTCGAGGAAAACCTGCCCACCGAGGATGAGTCTTTGGGCTTTTTCTCGGCTTTCGCATAACCCTCTTTTCACTAAGAGCTCATCTAACCGGATTTTCATGGTTTTGGTTTAATGACTTCGTTCCACGATCAGGCGAGCGACGGCGAGGAGACGCGGAAAGGGACGCTCGAGCTCTGAGAGTAAAGTAACCGCTTGGTCGAATTCCTCCCACATGAATTCTTGTGCTCTCTGTAAACCTTTTACCTTGATAAGGGTAGCTTTGTCCTGTTCGAGGTCTTTGCCGGCGGTTTTTCCCAAAGTACTGCTCTCTTCCGTAACATCGAGGATATCGTCTTTCGCCTGAAAGCATACCCCTAACTGAAGTCCGAATTTACCCAGGATTTCCCTCTCTTTTTGGTCGGCTCCTCCCAGGATGGCACCACTCAAGATGGGGAATTGAATAAAACGGGCCGTTTTAGCGAGGTAAATCTTTCGCACTTCTTCTTCGGTTACTCTCTTCTTTTCGTATTCTAAGTCCCATACTTGTCCTCCTACCATACCCTGAACACCTAAGGCGGCGAGGAGTAACTGGGTTATCTCGATAATTTTTGCCGCCCCAAAGGTATGGAGAAATTGTGCATCGGTGAGAAAGAGCGATAATCCCTCGATGAGTAAAGCGTCTCCCGCTAAAACTCCCATGGCTTCCCCAAAAGCGCGGTGCATGCTGGGTTTTCCACGACGAAAGTCGTCGTTATCCATACAGGGGAGATCATCGTGAACCAGAGAAAAAGAATGAATCATTTCAATTGCTCCGGCAAGGGGGAGGAGTTTTTCTTGGGCAAGGTTATACGCTTCACAAGTGGCAAAGAGGAGCGAAGCTCGAAGTTTTTTCCCTCCTCCGATAACTCCGTATCGCAGGGCTTCTTGCAAGCGAACCGGTCCTCCCACCGGAAGACGTTTCTCTAAGAATTGGTCAACACGTTGTGCACAATCACGGAGAAAGTCCTCAATGTTCACCTTATCACATCCCATTTTTGGTTTGTAATTTCTTCATCAAGCGACCTAAGACACCATTAATGAACTTTCCCGATTCCTCAGTACCGTATTTTTTCCCCAATTCTACCGCTTCGTTGATGGCCACGTTCGCCGGTATTTCGGGGAGAAAGAGCAACTCATAAGTGGCGAGACGCAGAATGTTCCGATCCACCGCTGCTAAACGGTAGAGAGACCAACCTTCGATGATCTCTCCTAAGATTTTGTCGATTTCTTGCTCTCTCTTTTCTAAGTTTTTGGTGAGCTCCAGAAAGAGGGAGATCGTTTTTTCATCCCAATTGGAGGGAATTTTGGTCAGGGGGAGGAGGTCGTTAATGCTCTTCCCTCGCAGGTCTTTTTGGAAGAGTATCCACAGGGCTATCTCTCGTGCTTTGGTTCTCATCTTCTCTCCCTTTAAACAGGAATATTGACTGCCGAAAGTTGCTTCTCTTTTCGAGAGTCAAATCCTTGAACATAAATATTAATTTGTTCCACCCGGAGCCCCGTGGTTTTTTCGATCGTTTCTTTGAGACTTTTTTGCACTTCCCATCCTGTTTCTGGTACTCTTTTATCCAAATTCAAGATGAGGAAAAGATTGACCGAGATGAATCCCTTTCGCGTTTCCACACGAATGCTCTCCTCATAGCTCTTCTCCAATGATTCAATACCCTCATGGCTTAAAATTGCTCTCTCGATGATTTTTTGCAACACCTTCGGAGCGTACCATACTCTTCCATGAGGAGAGTTTACTTCTCCGCCTTTCACCATCTTCACCTCTTATGCTCGCTCTAAGTACTCTCGGGTCCGAGTATCGATACGAAGTCTATCGCCTCGATCGACAAAGAGAGGAACTTGGATGACTAAACCGGTCTCTAAGGTTGCCGGCTTTGAACCTCCTGAAGCAGTGTCACCACGCACTCCAGGTGGAGTATCTACTACCTCGAGTTCCACAAAAGGTGGAACATTCACGCTGATCGGTTTCCCTTCATGAGTGAGAATTTCTACCTCGAGATTTTCGACGAGAAAATCCCGCGCCTCTCCCACCAGGTCTTCGGGAAGGGCTATTTCTTCATAGGTTTCAAGCTGCAGGAAATGGTACTCATTTCCGGTCTTATACATATATTGGGCTGGTTTTCCTTCTAAGATAACTCTGGCTACCTTTTCCCCTGCCCGAAAACTCTTCTCTACCGTCAATCCGGTATTAATGTCACGGAGCTTGGTTTTTATGATGGCACCCCACTTCCCCACTTTGGTATGTTGGAAGGCGGTTACCACATACAGTGCACCGTCGACTTCAATGCAAGTACCGACTCGCAAATCGTTGCTCGAGATATAATCTGGCATGGTTTCTTCCTCCTTTTCACTCGATAGGTATCTGGTCGAGAGTGAGACATCCGTCCTGGGTGATGAGGACCATGCTCTCTAAACGAATGCCTCCCCATTCGGAAAAATAGACTCCTGGTTCCACGGTTACGATCATCCCCTCTTCCAAAACCGTTTCACTTTGTGCGTTGAGAGCCGGATCTTCATGGATTTCAATTCCTACACCGTGACCCAGTCCATGTGTAAAATAGGCATCGATATTTTCCTGAGAAAAGAATTTTCTCACTAATTCGTCAATTTGGCAAGCTTTCACTCCTGCTCTGAGGTGATCCTTCGCGATATTCTGGGCTTTTTGAACTCGGCGGAACATTTCTTGGAAACGCCTATTTGGAGTACCGAGATATATCACTCGGGTAAGGTCGACACAGTATCCCTCAAAGCGAGCCCCCCAATCTATGAGTACCCACTCCCCCTTTTGGAGCACTCGGAGCGAGGGAGAGGCGTGAGGTAGAGCCGTGCGTTTGCCCCCTGCTACAATGGTGGGAAAGGCAATTTCCGCTCCCAAGAGGCGTATCTCGTGCTCTAATTCAATGGCTATATCCCGTTCTCGGGTTCCCGGACGAATAAGTGGCATAATGCGACGGAAGGCTTGTTCGGAAATGGTCAAGGCCTGTTTCATTTTGGTAATTTCTTCTCCATCCTTTTGTACGCGGAGAGCTTTCACCGGCGAAGGAAGGGGGATGGGGTTAATACCGAGGGTACGAAGAGATTGCCACAGGGTGACGGAAACTCTCTCGTCGATGAGGAGCTGGTTTTCCCCGTAATCGCGAAGGATTTCAGAAATTTTCGCTCCAACCTTTCCCTGAAATTCTAAGACCTGTGCTTGAACAGTGAGCTCTTCCCGTGCTTGGGTGGTGTACCGTCCATCGCAGAGAAAGATCACGGGATCACGGGGAAAGATCAACAAGAAACCCGTTGAACCGGTAAATCCAGAGAGGTAAAAGATATCGGGGAGATGAGTGACGAGAAGAGGAAATTCCAAATTGCCCTGCAGTTTTTGGATGCGTTTTGTCCGGTTCACGATTTTCCCCTCGCTAAGAGGAAAGCCCGTATCGCTAAGAGGTATCCCCAGGCACCGAGGCCGGTGATTTGTCCCCAACACACCGGTGCGATCACTGAATGGTGGCGAAATTCCTCTCTTGCATGCACGTTAGAGAGATGGACCTCAAGGGTGGGCAAAGCAACCGCTTTCAGGGCATCGCGAATGGCAATGCTGTAATGGGTGTACGCTCCAGGGTTAATGACAATGCCGTCGATTTCCTTCCTCTTTTGATGGATGCAGTCGATGATTTCCCCTTCATGGTTAGACTGGAAAATTTCTACTTCCACTCCTTCCCTGTGCGCTTCTTCGGTAATGAGTTTGGTGAGCTCGGCAAAACTCATACCTCCGTAGATCTCTATCTCCCGTTCTCCGAGAAGATTGAGGTTAGGGCCGAATATGAAGAGTAGCTTCATTGTTTTCCTCCCTGTAAGAAAGATATGACCTCGGTTATCTTTTCTTCCTCCACTTCTATTCCCACACACGGTTGCCCAAAATCTTTGAGGAGAACGAAGCGCACTTTCCCTGCCTCTTTTTTCTTATCTTTTAAGAGGGCGCTACAGAAGGTCGAATGGTCGCAAAAAAGTGAAAGAGAAGTAGGAAGACCAAAACTATCCAGTATCGCTTTTTGGGTTTCAAGAACCCTCTTCGTTTCGATGCCCATTGTTCGTGCCAGGAAAGCTTCTCCTATCATACCCAACGCCACTGCCTCTCCGTGACGGAGGACTCCATACCCCAGGGCTTTTTCTAAGGCATGTCCGATGGTATGACCGTAATTCAAGATGCTCCGCCGGCCATGCTCTCTTTCATCTTCCTCTACTATTTTTCTTTTAAAATCAACCGCCCGAACCACCGTTTCTTCAAGGATTAGGGAGTCTCTTGCCATGATTACCTCTTTTTCTCGCTCTACGAGAGCGAGAAAGTCTCCTCCTTCTAAGAAAGCCGCTTTCAACACCTCACTCAATCCTTCCCGGTACTCTCGTTCGGGAAGGGTAGACAAAAAAGAGAGGTCGATCCACACTCCCTTAGGCTGATAGAACGTCCCCACTAAGTTTTTCCCTTCTTCCAGGTTGACCCCTGTTTTCCCACCGATAGAGCTATCTACCTGGGCGAGGAGACTGGTGGGAATCTGATAGTAATCGATACCGCGCAAAAAGGTTGAGGCGACAAAACCGGTGATATCGGTGATCACTCCTCCCCCCAGGGCAAGGAGGAAACTCTTCCGGTCGAGATTGAGGCGCAAGAGTTCATGGTAAATGTACTCCACGGTGGAGAGAGTTTTGTACTCTTCGCCATCGGGAATGACGATGACGGAGAGAGTGAATCCCTTGTTCGCAAAAGCCTGTGCTACCCTTTCGGCGTAGAGTGACCCCACCGTGGTATTGGTAACGATAGCTCCACGCCGGGAAGGAAAAGACATTTCTCTTTGCCACCTCTCGCTTGAAAAGAGCCCATGACCAATCAGTACCCGGTAAGAGCGCTCATTTAATGAGACCGTAATCTCGCGCATGGAAGATGATTTTTTCCGCTACTTCCTCCTCGGTTAAAAAGTCCGCATCAATTATAACATGAGCTCGCTCATAGAATGGGATTCTCTGTTCGTAAAGTCTCCGTAGCTCTTGAGGAGTGGGGTACTTTTTCACCAAAGGACGCTGAGGACTTTCGCGAATGCGCTCAAAGAGGAGAGGAAAGGAAACCCGTAAGAAAAAGGTCACGAAATTCTTCTCTAAGATCGCCCAATTTCTCTCTTGAGTAGGGAGTCCTCCGCCGGTAGCAAGGACGAGACGTTCCCCTCCTTCGGTAAGCTCAAGGAGAACCTTCGTTTCAAGGGTACGAAAATACTCTTCTCCAAAGTTTTCAAAAATTTCGGGAATCGATACGCCAATCCGTTTCTCAATGTAAGTATCACAGTCGATAAACGTCCAACCAATTTGCCGGGCTACTCTTTGCCCCACCACACTCTTCCCACAACCCATGAAACCGATAAGGGCAAGACGTGATGGTTTTCCTCCTAACGACATGTTGGACAAGAGGAAGAAGAGGTAGTAGGAGACGTTCCACTACTCGCTAAAGAGAGAGGGTTTTGGTATGGTGGACAACTAATGGGAATAGTTTTTCGATACGTAATAGCATGCATAGCGTTATCGATCCCTTTCAAGGTCACTATCGCTTGTCCTGAAGTAATACCGTTACTTTGAAAGTAGTTTTGCACTCCGATCGTGAAAATCTCGAGGGTGAAAGAGGTAGTTTGATTGTAAAGGGTGCTTCCCGAAAGGTTGCTGGGGAGAACGGGGAGAAAACGCACCGAAAGGGGAATACTTCTCGTTAGAGCGGAAATAACTTTCCCCTTACCATCGGCGTACTCGATTAACGCCTCCTCAATCACGCCTCCTACGGCATTGATAGGATGAATGGTGAATTCAACTACTCGCGCAAAAGTAACGTTTTCGGTCTCAGTAATACTTTCGCTATTCTCCGTAAAGGAAGAAGTGGTGGTTGTAGTTTCACTTGAGGAATAAACATTTTGATCAACAGTTTCCAAAGTGGTCTCGGTTATGATACTATTAGTTGTTTGTTGAGTGTTGGTAGTCTCGGAAGTAAGGGTGGTTATTGCGAGCACCCCAAGTATGCCCGCAGGGACTTCGTTTCCGTCCTCTTTGAGCACTCTCGCCCTTATATCCACTTTCGCCGTGGGAAACATGGGATTATCGGAAAACCACCCACATCCGGTAAGAAAGGTGAGAGCCCAAAAACCCAAAATGATGAAGCAAAGCCCTCTTTTCTGCATGGTATTCCCTCCTTCACATGTCGATGATATAGGGAGTGAGGAAGATGATGAGCTCGGTTTCTTTATGGGTTTTATTGCGGAGGATGAAGAGATTCCCGAGAATCGGTATCTCGCTCAGAATGGGGATTCTCGTGATATTTTCGATATCCTCACTCTTGATGAGCCCCCCGATAACCATGGTTTCCCCGCTGCGCAGTCGCGCGATGGTATCGGCGGATTTCGTGCTCTTTTGGGGGTCTTGGAACTTCAATCCGGCAAGGACGTAATCACGCGTGGAGTAGGTGCTCACCTCAGGTTTGGCATGAACCACTACCGTGCCCTCCTGGGTGAGGGTCGGAGTCACTTCTAATTTGACTCCTACTTCAATAGTTTGGAGAGCGCCGGGAATGAGATTTCCCTCGGCATCTCTCTCTAAGTTACGGTAAGGGATGGATTCTCCCACGTTGATGAGGGCGGTTTTCCCGCTCAGGGTGAGGATACGGGGATTGCCCACCAGTCTCCCCCACTTTTTCGTTTCCAGGGCTTTGATGGTCACTTCAACCAGGTTCTGTCGCTCCAGGGTTCCTCCTAAGGTCAACTCTCCAAAAGAGATTTCTCCCTCTTTGAGCACGGTTCCTTCGGGAGTATCTTGAGCGGTGGACCAACTCACTCCGAGATCTTTGACCTTTTCCCGATTGATCTCTAAAAGCTTCACATCGATCATAATTTGGGGGAGTCTCCGATCGAGGTTAGAGAGGAGCTGTGCTACCGCTTCGAGTTCTTCTTTCGTTCCTCTCACGAGAAACGCTTTTTTGGAAAAGTCATAGTTGACCCGCTCTTCTTCAGGAATGATAATCCGGAGCAATTCCCGGATTCTCTGTAGTTCTGCTTCCTCTTCATAGAGATTGTTGGAGAGATAGAAGACCTGAAACTCGGTAGGAAGATCTATGGTTTTGAGAATTTCTTCCACTTTTTGAAACTCTTCTTCTTTCCCTCGTACAAGAAGGGTTTTCGAGACCGAATCGGCAACCACTCGATCTCCATCGATGAGGAGACCCACCGCCTCTTTTGCTCTCAATGCATCAATGTATTTGAGAGGAAATCTCTTTACCGTAAGAAGTCCAAAGGACTCCTCGAGCTTTCTCCTTTCCCCGATGATGATGTTCTTCCCCAATCGTACCTGACCTAATCCCCGTGTGGTGAGGATGTATCCTAAGGCTTGTTCGAAGGTAAGGTTTTCAAAGGAAGCGGTAATTTTCCCTTCCACTGAGTCATCCACCACGATGTTTACTCCCGCTACTTTTGCCAAGGCAAGGAGAGCATCCCGCACCTCGGTATCGTAAAAATCAAAGGAATACAGGTTTTCCCCTCTCGTTTGCGGTGCAAACGGACCCTTGAGGATGAGGCTTACCAGACGCCCTCCTGCTTCGTCGTAGGTTTCGTAAGGGGTAGATTGATTCAATTCCACCCACAGGGTGAGAGCATCGCCTTGAGTGCGGAAAATGACCTTGGCGAGCGGGCCAATATTCATCGGTCTTTCGGCATAAGGAAGGGCGTTTTGTGCTTCTTCGATGGATAGGGCCAATCGGTAGGGATCGGGAGAAACATCTCGCCATTTCACCGGCTGATCGAACTTGAAAGTGAGCTTAATTTCAGAACCATCGGCGCGGTAGAAAAAATCCTTCAGGGTAGCTCCATAACTCCATTCCCAAAAGAATATTGTGGTAATCACAGCGAGAACGAGGGATAGCTTCAGTCGGAAAGCGAAAATACGAACTCCCTCCCCTCATATTCGAGTATCATTTGTCCTTCTCCTACTTTAACTAACCTGAGCTTATCTTGCAAGGGCTTTTTTGAGGTGAGGATGAAAATTCTCCCCTCCACTTCTACAATGAACGCTTGTTCCCCTCCTGAGGTAACCATTCCTCGGATGGTGATAGAGGGCAAAGGCTCTTCTTCAACTTCGGAAACTCCTTCTTGCGAGAGTTCGGCCTCGATTTCCTCTCCCGTTTCTTGTTCTCCCTCTATTACCGTTTCGTATTCTCCTCCGTTTCCTGGAAGGGGGGATGCGGCAAAGATATCTCGAAAAGCAGACAACTCTTCCTCTTCATACCAGGGGAGGAAGAAGTTGGCGGGTGGTTCCTCTGGGGAGGGAAGAGTTGAAACTACTTGGTTTTTCGTTCCGGGAGAGAACGGATATTGGGGAGAAGGAGAGGGTGTCGCAAGTCTCCCCCCAACTTCATAACTGAGGAAGGCAAGGAATCCGATGACACCTACCAAGGCGATAATCAAGGAGTTTTCTCGTTCCTTCATGGGGATCCCTCGAGAGCAAGGAGGTAGATAGAGAAATTGATATTCACGGTGAAGAGCTCTTGTTCTCGGCGAAAGCTAAATCCTTTGACTTGGATGAGACGAGGTGATTGACGGAGATAATTGAGAAAGAAGAGGAAACTCTGGAAAGAACTTCTTAACGAAGCCTGAAGAGGCATCTCGGCATAATCACTCATTTTTTGTATGCCTTGAGGAGTTAAAAGGAGAATCTCTGCTTGGGAGAAGAAAGAAGCGTCCTCAATGGTGAGGAGGAGATTGGGAATTTCAGTTTCACTGGGGATTCGTTCTTCTAATACTTGGGCCGTCTTCTGCAATCTGTTCAATTGCTTCTCCAAGGCTTCTAATTGCTGTACTTTTTTGCGAAGGGTTAAGGCTTCTTGGTACAGGCGGTCTCTTTCCTGGGCGAGGGAATCGACTTGCTGGAAAGTAGGTATGATTCCCCAATAGAATAGTACGATGATTATCCCTGCCCATCCGAGAAGATACCATGCCCACTTTTTTTCAAAACTCATGGCTTTCGCAACCTCAGAGAGAGTTCAAAAGTGTATGCGCCATCGTTTCCTAAGGTGAGGGAATGAAAATCGGCGGAGAGGAAAAGATTCTCATAAACGGAAAGTGCATCGATGAAACGAGCGAGGCTAAAGATACTCTGTGATTTCCCCCGACAGTCTATCTTCTCACTCGTGAAACTCGCTTCGTCGAGATAGAGGTCCACGGGCATGCTTTGGCCGATACAAGCGAGGATGCGTAACCAATCTGGTTCTTGGGCGATGAGGGATTTGAGCACATTTATCCGCTTCTCGATCCGATTGACTTCTGCTTGGACCGCGCGCAGTTTTTGTTCGCGCTCTTTGAGCTGCGTTACTTCCCTTGTGAGCATGCCGATTTCGTTGGTAAGCGAGGTTATTTCCAGTTGGGTCACAAGATAAACGTAGAGATGAAAGGTGGTGAAGCTCAGAAGAATGGCGAGGAAGAGGAGGCGTAGCCAATTCGGTGTTTTTTTTGCCGCGTATTTCTTGGGAAGTAAATTGATTTTTACCGGATAGCCGACTTTTAGCTCCATAGACTTGCTCCTAAGGCGGAGAGAAATCTCTCGCTGGGAATGGACTCTCTTCCTAAGACAAAGGGCTTACTCCCCTCGCAATGGGGAGAAATGTTTTGTGCAACCAAACGTCGCAGAGGGACAAGACAGGCCCCTCCACCGATTACAAAACATCTCTCTCCTTCGACGTCAGCCTTGAACTCGGTTTGGAGGAAGGCCAGGGATCGACGTAATTCCACCGCCAAGTCTTGACCTCCTTCTCTGACTCCTTCTTCCAGTTGATAGGGGAGGTTGTTCCCCTCGTTTCCTCTCTTCATCATTTCCATGATATCTATGGTGGAGAGAGAAAATTTCTCTTCTAGGAGATTCCATATTTTATGCAATCCCCAGCTAAAATACCGGGCAAATTTCAAGTGTCCTTCATTGAAGTAAACAATGGCACTCTTTTGGAAACCGATGTCGATGAGAATGAAGGGGATTCTCTGTAATTCTTGGTAGAAGCTCAAGAGAGCCCGAGCTAAGCTCAACGCTTGTGGTTCGATAGCCTCGATTCTAATACCTGCTTGAAAGAAGGCTTCTACCCATTCTTGCACTGCTACGGTTGGTGTGGCAGAAAAGAGGATCTCCAACCCGTGTTCGTCCTTTCGCAAGGGGTACCAGCCGACTTGGAGGTTGTCTTCGCCGGTAATAATCGAGCTTGCTTCCCAACGAAGGGCGTTTTCAAGCTCTCCTTCTGGCATGTCGGGGAGATGAACATGGTGGATGACCATCCTGGGATGATAGAAAGCAAGGGCCACCTCCTTAGGAAGTCTATGACGTTGGAAAAAGAGCCGTACATTCTCGATGAGGAGATTCTTACTCTTCATCTCCCCTTCGGCAAGAATTTCCCCTGGGAGGACGAGTTCTCCTACCCGCAATACCTCAAATCGGTTTTCTCGTCTCCTTTGCGATAGACAATACTTCAAAGAGTAGTGTCCTAAGTCGATACCTAACATTGTTTACCTCATGTAGGGAGAAACAAAAGGATTCTCGATGGCGACGATTTCTGGTTTTTCCTTACGCCATTCGAACCGAGCCCTCACAAGCTCTTCTCCTTCTTTAGTGATAGTTATTGTATCACGAGTGACGGTAACTTGGTAAGTGGGAACGAAGCGTGAAGAGAACCTACCGATGTAGTGTTCGGGGCTTTGGATTTCTATTATTTCCAGTACCTCGGCAAGAACTCCCTCTATTTCGTATTCACTTATCATCCTCTCTCGATGGAGCTCGAGGAACTGGAAGTGGGAAAGTGCCAAACGGTAAAAGATGGTACACAGGATGAAAACCAAAATGCTGAAAGCCAAGAGGAAGATTTCTAAAGCTCCTCTGTCTCTATTTCCAAAAGGAGGGTCGGATATGGAGAGAAATTTTCTCATCTTCTTGGGGTGCATCAATGGTAAACTGTGTGGATACCAACTCTTGCGAGGAAAGAGATGGATCGAGACAAAAGTGGAGTTCTCTACATTTCTCCACCAATGGATTAGCCACTCCTCTATTGAGTAGGAGGAGGTCTTCTCCGGATAGATAGATATCGATGGAGTTTTCGCCTAAGGACAATCGTAATCTTTTCCCGTGATTGAGAATTTGTACTGTTTTACTGTAACGAATGAGTTGAAAAAGGGTGTGGGTAGCGGTGAGAGTATTCTCGGAAACGTCGATGCGGGATACAAGATGTTCCCACACTTGGAAGTACATGACCACGCAATGCATGAGTGAAGTCACCACGAAAAAAAAGAGGGTGAGGCTCACAACGAGTTCGATCAATGAAAATCCCTCATCTTTTGACCAGCGTACGTAAAACCACGATAGTCCTTTTCTCTTTTTCATGGTACACAGCGACCTTAAGTTCATCGAGGTAGAGAGAGAATTCTTTCCTCTCTATTCTGACGTAAAAGGAGTCACTCTCCTCCGGGAATACCTTTCCTGCTTTCAAGGCTTCCATAGCATTTACGGCGAGTAGGAGTGCCTTCTCAAGGCGAGAGCTTTTCGTGGATATCGTTTGCAGGTGGTACATTTGAGAAGAGAGGAGCACGAGAAACACCAAAGCAAGAGAGGTAGAAACTGCTATACCGATGAAGGTGGTCCCTTTCTCACCGTGGTGGTTTATCACCGATACGCACCCTGCCGGTCACCGGAGTAACAATGATGTATTTTCTCGCGTTTTTTGAGCGCAGCGTAATGGTGCCGCCGCAAGAAGGAACGCCGGTAGGATAAAAGAAGAGGGTGTTAGAGGGGAAATTGGTGGCGTAGAGGGTTGTCCCTGTGGGGAGAGCGATGATTTCGGTAGTTCCCCTCTTGCCCCGATAGAGGAGTCTATTCTCGGAAGTATCAAAGAGGAGGCGAATGCTTTTTCCACTCTGGATGGCTTCCATCTTGGCTTCACGGATTTTGGTAACGAGGAGGGTAAGGCTCAATTTGAGGAGATAGTGGTTACGCACTTCAACTAAGGACCAAGAGGAGAGAGAAAAGAAAAAGAAGGCGAGAGTAACGGTTACCATAAGCTCTACCGTGGTAAAACCTCTATTGCTCTTTCCGGAGAAAACCCATCCCTCCTTTTGCCTCTAAATGTATCTTGGGAGGAGAAAGAAGTCAAGATGTAGCAAGAAGAAAAAGGCCGAGATACCAAGCAATAATTTTTTCTCCCCAAAGGAGTGCCACTACCGCTCCACCACTCAAGAAAGGAGCAAAGGGGAGGGGGTCCTTGAGGGTTTTCTTCTTCTTAAGGATGAGTGCTACCCCCAAGAGGGCTCCACCGAGGAAAGCGAGAAAGAGGGCGAGTACCCCCAGCCTCCACCCCAGAAAGAGTCCGATGGCTCCACTCAGTTTGACGTCACCAAAACCTACTCCCTCCGGTCGGAGGAGATAGAGGAGGAAAAAGAAAGAAAAGAGAATCCCTGCTCCGAGGAGTTTTTCCCAGGAGAGAGCAAAGAAGAGTGGAACCCCGCCTAAGAGGTAGAGGATCACGTTCCCCAGATCGGGAATGCGATGGGTTTTCCAATCGATGAACGAGAGAACCCCCAAGATGAGAATAAAGAAAAATTGAACCATAAGGCCTCCCCCCAGCATAGAGCTGGGGAGTAAGGTTTCAAGAGGTGTTTTTATCAATCAGTGATAATTTCACTCGTTACGGTGATGACGTTGGCGACGGTGTTGGTGACGATGCTTACCAGCTAACATTCTCTCCACCTTCTGGTGGTGTATCTACAGTAATGACACCACCCGCGGAAATGATGAAGCGTTTATCGGTTTCCCCTGTTGGTGTTGCCGGATCCCAAATGTAATAAGTCGCGCCATTGTTGTCGGCTTTACACTGGTAGTAAGAATTACCGATGGGAGTCTTGGGTGGGTTGGGAATATTTGCCTTTATTGCGTTGACGAGGCCTTGATTGCTCTTGGGATAGTCTGCCAAGGCGTTTTCGGTAGAATACACCTCTACTGCGGTAGCCATTTGATGGAGATTGGCCTTGGTAGCGTTTTGTGCTGCTACTAAGCGTGAAGTGGTGTAACGGGGGATGGCAATGGCCATGAGGAACCCGATAATGGCCACCACGATGATGAGCTCGATCAGGGTGAAACCCTCATTTTTTCTCTTCTTTCGGACGCTCTTGTTCATAGAAACACCTCCAAACGTGGTTTTGCAAATCGATCGGATAAACAATTATACCAAATTTCTCCCCTACATCCCACCCCCCTGCATGCCTCGAGAGGCAAGTTCAAAGATCGGTAGGAAGAGAGAAAGAGCCACGATGAACACCCCGATACCGATAATCACAGTGAGTACTGGCTCTATGGTTGAAGAGAGCCGGGCCACAAAGAGGTTGATTTCCTTGTCGTAGAGCTCGGTAATTTTACTCAAGGTGAGGTCCAGGTTTCCTGCCTCTTCTCCTACGTTGACCATTTGGATCACAAGCGGGGGAAAGAATTGGAACTGGGAAATGCTTTGAGAGAGATTCCTCCCCCGACGGATACTCTCCGCTACCTCGAGAATCATCTCTTGGAGGTGGGAGTCCCCGATAGAACTTGCGGTCACCTCCAGTGCCTGTACCATGGGCATACCGCTCCGTAAGAGTCCGTTCATGATCCAAGCGAAACGGGAGAGGATCAACTTATGGAAGAGCTTCCCGAAGAGGGGTAAGCGGTATTTCTTGCGATCCCACCACTTGCGTCCCTTCTCGGAAGTGACGTAGAGAAAGAAAACGGAGAAAGAGGCAAAGAAAGACCCGTAGATGAGGAACCAGTGGGCGTTCACAAAACGAATGAAACCCAAAACGACCCGGGTAATGAGAGGGAGCTCAATGGTGAAGGCCTCGAAAAGGAGTACAAACTGAGGGAAAACGAAGTACACGAGGAAGAAAGAAGAAGCAATCATGGCGATGAAGAGAATCATGGGGTAGTAGGTGGCAGACTGGATTTTGTCGCGCAGGTCTTTCTCCCATTCAAGATAATCGGAGAGCCTGGCTAAGGTCCAATCGAGATTTCCCCCTGCTTCTCCAGACTGGACCATACCCACGAACACCCGGTTGAAAACCTTGGGGTAATCGAGGAGGGCTCGGGAGAGAGAATACCCTCGCTCGATCTTAGCGGCAATTTCTTCGATGGTTTGGGAAAAGTACGGATTTACCGCTTGTCTTGCCACGCTCCGCAGGGCTCCGAGGAGCGGAACCCCTGCTTCAAGCATGGTGGCGACACCACGAGCAAAGTTTGCCAAATCTTGGAGCTTTACCCGATTTCTGAATCCTGCAAGAAGGGAAAGCTCTCTTTGTACTGGGGGGAGGAGATGTTCTTCCTCTAAGGAGGTGACGAAAAACCCCTGATCCTTGAGACGGGCCACCGCCTGTTTCTCGTTTTGCGCTTCGATACGTCCTTCACTGAGTTTTCCTGAGCGATCCCGCGCTTTATAGGCGTATATCGGCATTAGTTCCTATTCCTCCATAGCATGAACTCTTTGGGGTCGATGGCCCGTCCGTAGGCTTCCTCCCAAGTTACCAATCCCCGTTTGTACAGTTCAAAGAGTGCCCGATCCATGGTGATCATTCCCTCGGAGAGGGAAGTTTGCATGACACTGTAAATTTGATGGGTTTTCCCCTCCCGGATGAGGTTACGAATGGCGTTATTGGCAATCATGATCTCTATAGCTGGGACGCGCCCCGTTTGGGAAGAGAGGGGTAAAAGCTGTTGGCTGATCACTCCCTGGAGAGCTCCCGCTAACTGAATCCTCACTTGGGTCTGTTGGTGAGGAGGGAATACATCCACAATACGGTCAATCGTCTGGGGGGCGTTGTTGGTATGGAGGGTAGCCATGACCAAGTGTCCAGTTTCTGCGGCAGTCAAGGCAATGGCAATGGTTTCCAGATTGCGCATCTCCCCTACCAAAATGACGTCAGGGTCCTCTCGGAGAGCGTGGATGAGGGCGCTTTCGAAAGAAGGGGTATCGGTGCCCACCTCGCGCTGGTTGATGATACTCTTTTTGTGGGAGTGAAGGTATTCAATTGGGTCTTCGATGGTGATGATGTGGCAGGAACGGTTCTCATTGATGTAATTCACCATGGAGGCAAGGGTGGTCGATTTACCGCTCCCAGTGGGACCGGTGACAAGAATTAAACCCCGGGGAAGGAGGGCTAATTTTTGCAGTATCTCTTTGGGGAGATGGAGCTCCTCCATGGAGGGGATGATGTAACTGAGAGCCCGCAATGCTAAGCCCACCGAACCACGTTGAAAGTAGGCATTGATTCGAAATCGGCCTAACTCGGGTATCCCTAAGGAGAAATCGGCTTCTCGTCCTCTGAGGAATTTCTCCCAACGCTCTTCCCCAAGAAGAGACCGTGCTACGTTCTCGGTGTCGGAAGGACGTAAAGGGGGATATTGAGAGGCAAAAATGAGTTGTCCATGGATACGGAATGCGGGGGGTATCCCGACCGTGAGATGGAGGTCAGAGGCCCTCTTAGCGATCACCTCTTGAAGCAACGTTCTGATTTCTAAAAACATGTCCCTACCTTTCTAAAAATTTGTCGTTACCCGGTACATCTCTTCTAAGGTAGAGATCCCCTGGAGAACCTTGCAAATGGCACTTTCCCGCAAGGTGCGCATACCTTTTTGACGGGCGAGTTCGGTGATCTCTCGTTCGGTAGCGTTACGCAGAATGAGTTGACGGAGGTCATCGTCGATCACCAAGACCTCGCTCACGGCGGTTCTCCCTTTGTAACCGCTTTTATTGCAAAGGTTACATCCCTTACCGTGATGGAGAATGACTTTCTCCTCTTTTCCTCCGGTGAGGTCCTGGGCAACGGAACCTTTGACTTCGAATTCCACTCGGCACGAAGTGCAAATTTTGCGCATCAAACGTTGAGCGATGATTCCCACCACCGAGGAAGAGACAAGATACGAAGCAACTCCCATTTCCTGTAACCGAACCACCGCTCCCGCCGCTGTATTGGTGTGGAGGGTGGAAAAGACCAAGTGTCCAGTCAAAGCGGCGTGGATGGCAATTTCAGCCGTTTCCCGATCCCGAATCTCTCCCACCATGATGACGTCGGGGTCTTGGCGCATGATGGAACGTAAGGCATTGGCAAAAGTGAGCCCGATCTTGGGTTTCACTTGTACTTGGTTAATACCTGCTAAACGGTATTCCACAGGATCCTCGATGGTAATGATGTTGAGGTCGGGTTTATTGATGTAATTGAGTGCTGAGTAGAGAGTAGTAGTCTTCCCACTTCCGGTAGGACCGGTGAGGAGGATCATCCCGTAAGGACGTTGGATGAGACGGTAGAGTTTCTCCAGTTCGTCGGCTTCAAAACCGAGATAGTCCAAATCTAAAAGGAGCGCTGATTTATCGAGGATGCGGATCACGATTTTTTCCCCGAAAATGGTAGGAAGCGAAGAGACGCGAAAGTCGATGTTTCGGTTATCTACCATCACTTGGAAACGACCGTCTTGGGGAAGACGGCGTTCGGCAATATTCATACGGGAGAGAATCTTAATCCGCGACACGAGAGCAGGATGGACCTTGAGAGAAGTTGAGGTGACCTCGTGGAGAAGTCCATCGATACGGAAGCGGACTCGGACTTCGTTTTCTTGTGGTTCGATGTGAATGTCGCTCGCTCCAGAACGGATTGCTTGGAGAATAATCATATTCACCACTCGCACAATCGGGGCTTCTTCTCCTAAGGCCTTCAGTTGGTCGATTTTCAACTCTTCTTCTTCAAAAGGAATGGAAAGGCTTTCTTTAGTCTCTGCCTCGCGAAAGAGCTCGTCAACCGATTCCACCGTCCCATAGTAAGCGTTAAGAATACGCTCGATTTCCCGGGGAGGAGCAATGGCTGGTTTTACCTCCTTTTTAGTCATGAGCCTCACTCGATCGATAGCCATGATGTCCACGGGATTAGCCATGGCCAGGATGAGCGCTCCGTTTTCTTCGGCAATAGGGGCCACTTGGTGTTGACGGCAAAACTTTTCCGGAAGTAAGGTCACGATTTTCGGGTCGATAACGTACTTGTCGAGATCAATGTATAAGGTGCCCAACTGTTCGGCGAGCGCTTCGTACACTTCTTTTTCTTGGAGAGCATACATTTTCTGCAGGATTTCACCCAGTTTCTCTCCCGTTTTTTCCTGAATCT
>Ga0116210_1000148_pt1 | contig 74105 bp, 56 predicted proteins | sample TshhotsprinmetaG_FD_94483 | JGI IMG/M metagenome (GOLD analysis project Ga0116210, IMG submission 94483) | Hot spring microbial communities from South Africa to study Microbial Dark Matter (Phase II) - Tshipise hot spring metaG | ecosystem: Environmental > Aquatic > Thermal springs > Hot... | reverse complement strand
GAAAGGAAAGGAAAGTCCTTTTGTGTTTTTCATCTATCTGAGCAATAAGATAACTCTACAAAAGATTCATATCGAGGGGAAAAATATAGGCATCTTAGTAACTAAAAAAAACCATTGATAGCTGCAAATATTACCAAAAATAAACCGATAAACCACATTATAATCGTAGTGGGTGTAATATAAAGATAATCGTCCCCATCACTTCCGGTCTGCTTAATAATTTCTTTCATATCAAACATAGGCAATTTCCTTTTTTCCACTATCAAACAAGGTAATAATACTATAATTATATATCCACTTACACTTAATTTCGTTCTATTGTTTTAGTAGCCACATCTCACAAATCCGGGATTGCTGTCTCCAATTCTTTTTTAAATCGTCCACTGGAAGTGTCCATTTCACAGTAATTTCTCTATCCTCAACACAATCCAAAGGGACAACATACTCTTTAAACTCACCCAATTCTATTCCCTTTTCGTCAAGGCTATCTAATTTCCTCTCATCAATTATAATATGTGGTTTTCCAAAACCTGTAATACGAAGTATATATTGAGATCCAGCCTCCAATCCTTGGTATAAAGCCTCGCCATGTTCTAATGAACTCAACCATGAAATTCGTTTTCTACTCTTACCATTATCAAACCACCATAAAGTAGGTTCTTGCCATGCCTCTTCCGCAGGATTTGTATAACGAATCTCACACCTTTTTATATGAGGTGATTTCGCTGTATTCCCAACATCATCATAAAAAGAACCATATCCAGGAGTCTCCCAAAAACCAATAGCCTTTAATCGATTTACCTTTTCTCCCTCCGAATTTAATTGTCGTATTTCATTAAACTGATCTTCTAACCACCAGCGGTTATTTAAAGGAATATCAATGTAATCTAACGAGGCTCCCCTTTCTCCTCCACTGGCTTTATACTTCTCTACACTCGATTGCAAGCCTATACTTTTAAATAATGCATCATATAAATCTATAATTTTTTCTTTCAAATCTATTCCAATAGGATCTGTTATTGTTCTATTCAAAATAACCATCGATTCCTGTATTGCTTTTTCGGTTCCTATTTTTTCTACATCGCGTAATATCTGATTTACCTCTTCTTCCAGATCTTGCTCATAAATCACCTTTCTCCGAATATAAGCATCATAATAAGCACGAACCAAACACATCTGCCATCTCCAATTGTCCCGCAACTCTGGGGCTTCTTGTTCTAACTCCTGCCATAACTTCAAAGTCCCTTCAATCGCCCCATTATCTACAATACTCCCACGCCAGTTGTTTTCCAACGCTAAAATTCCTTCCGCTGCCAATTCCGCAATATCCGTACTAAAAAATACATTAGAATATTCAATTAATACATCACGAACCTTCTGTTCAGGATTCCATCCCATTGCACTCCAAATCACTTTATTTATATCATCATGAACACCATCCGAATAAGTAATAAAACCATTACAGTAAGGTTGAAACCAATTATGAATATAGGCATACTGAATAGGTCGTGGATTAATTCCTTCCCTCCCAATCACAGACGAAAATGCAATATCCCACCAGGGCACAGGATACTGACAAAGTTTATTATGTGTTATATCCGGATACATTCGCAGTTTGTATTCCTCTGGTAAATTCTGTCGCAAATATGCTATAGGAGGACTGGAAGGACCTTCACAAAGCCCTCCCATCCATTCAGGTTTTTTATTCTTTAAATAATCAAAAACAAATTTCGCCTGTGTTGTTGAAAACCCTTGCAATGATAACCATATCTTCGCATCCGGATGTATGGGAATTAATAATTTTGACAAATCCTCCAAAAATGGCATAACCAATTCCGGTGAATTATCTCCCGGATCCCCTCCCGGGAAAAATACCCCCGTTAAAGCAGGACAATCTTTATATAATTCCTCGTGCCTTTTCAGCATATTCTCCCGTTTCTCCTTATCTTTCAAATCAAAATCTGCAGGTGTCCAAACCCAGTAATCCAACCCATACCTTTTACATATTTCACTTATAGCACGGTTCATTTCCTTCCGGGAAACAGGCATTAAAGATGCTTCTCGTTCATCTTGAAATGGAATGTTCTCAATACTATTAACACCAAAAAATGTCAATTCCCGTATATATTGTTCATATTGTTCCACAGTCCACGCATCATAAGAATTTGCCTTTGCTCGATACCCCAATTGATGCCCTCGTATAGGGGATACAGGAACTTCTATAATATCCAAAGGAGTTTTTATTTTCAGTGAATTCGGAGAATAAATCATCATTCGTAATAATTTCCCCACACCAAATAAAATTCCCCGCTTATCACATCCTATAATCCAAATTCTAAAATTCCCGTTTTGAACTTGTTCACTAAGGATAACGAAACCTTCGGGTTTAAGCCCATGCAATCTGTCTTTTGCAAAAGATTCTGAATATTCCTTAAAAACATCTGATTTCTTTAGAGAATTAATATCCGTCAATAATATACAGTCCGAATTGGGAAAAAGTCCCTGAGATTTTTCTAAAGTAACATGGGTTCGTTTCTCAACTTCCTCAAGAAGAACTCGAACCGCACTATTTAATACTTCATTTTTTTCATCTCCAATAAGGAAAATTTTAAAATCCTTCAATTCCCAAAAAGAATTATCCACTTCCGCATTGGCGATCAATCTGAGAAGCAGTAAAATACACAATAGGCATACTCTCAAAAGAAAATATCTTCCCATACAAGAGTCTCCATCTATATTTGTTGTTACTCTCAATAAGAGCATTTATCACTTTTACCATACATTTTGTTTCTTTGAAGTGTAAAAACAAAAGATACAACAAGTACAATACATACAAATGGAACGATACCTACACTTAATCCGTACGAGACATACAAATAAACTTTCTGTGTCTCTACCACATCCCGATAGTCCGACACCTGACACCAATACCAGCCCGAATCCTCAATAGACAAATCCTCCAAACTCAACTCCTGACCAATTACATTTGTAATTCTCAAAGGATTTAAACACAAGAAATCTTTACAATAATACCATTCATAAAAAACCTCTCCATATGAGCCTTCAACAGAAACAGAAAAAGTATGTGTTTCACCTACAACTTTATGAATATATGTATCCCCCTCTATCCATGCTCTAAAATTCATCTCTCCTTCTATATTCCCTTCACCTTCTATCGTCCCTTCATAATTACCTTCAAGAACACCTTCCATGATTCCCTCACCCTCTATTATTCCCTCTTCAACTCCCTCTGGAATACCTTCTACACTCCCTTCACCCTCTATCGTCCCCTCTTCAACTCCCTCTGGAATACCTTCCATTATACCTTCCACGAACCCTTCCCCTTCGGAAATTCCTTCTACACTTCCCTCTGAGACTCCCTCCATACTCCCTTCCCCTTCAAAATAACCCTCGCTTAACACAATAAAATATGCGACTATGTTCTTATTCTCTGTTACATTTATATCCACCCTGTTCGCCGACAATAAACCATCAGACCAACGATCAAACTGATACCCGCTATCAGGAACTGCTATCACCTCAGTTCCATTGTTCCCACGCATCACACTCTGTATCAAATTTCCAGAGATACGCCCCCCTATACCAGCCGTATAAACTAAGGTAAACACAGGAGGACGCTTTAACCTCGCAACTTTATAACTTATATTTCCGCCCGCCATATAAAAATCTCCGCATACACACAGATTCCCTTGCGTATCTAATATTAACCCCCTGATTTCTTTATTCGAACCACTTACTCCTGAGGTTACACTTCGCCAGTTATTAGAATACCACCATGCTAATCCATTAGAACTCACCCCTCCCCCCACATAAGAAAAATTACCTCCTATAAAAACAGATTGTGCCGTTTGCGGCACAATTGAAAAAATTATCCCATTCGCTCCCCCCATCAAAGAACTCCACGATGAACCATTCCAAATTGCAATATTATTTACATCAACTCCTCCCGCCCTGGTAAAATTCCCTCCAACATACAACTTTCCTGTTTCATCCACAGCCAGAGAATACACAGGTCCATTAGTACCACTGCCAAGAGAAGACCATTGTGTTCCATCCCATTTCGCTATATTAGAGGCAGAAAATGCCCCCGCATACTGAAACTGTCCTCCCACATAAATATTTCCAGCAGAATCTGATGTTAGAGATAAAACATAAGGAGAAAGACCTCCACTGACACCAGAATACGGTTCTACCCATTGGGAACCATTCCAATATGCGATCCGATTTATCGCTGTTGAACCCGATTGTGTAAATTTCCCTCCAACAAAGACAACCCCATCACTCCTCACAGTTACTGTATATACGACATCATTAAAGCCACTGCCCACAGCAGTCCAACTTGAACCATTCCACTTCGCAACTCGATTCAATTGTGTCATTCCCGAACGGGTAAAAGAACCCACAGCATAAATCGTCCCTACCGTTGTTATAGCCATTTTCTCTACCGCACCATTATCAAAACCACCCCCCATCGTCTGCCATTGCGTTCCGTTCCATCGGGCTACTCGTTTTATAGACACACCATTTATCGTGGTAAAAGAACCTCCACAATATAAATTGCCGCTATTATCAGCAACAATAGATGTTATAACCCCATCCGTCCAATTGGGACTTAATGATTCCCAATCTTCATCAAGATAATAGGGAACATCTTCCGAATACATTGGAAAAGAAAAGATAATAAGAAGAATAAAGGTATATACTCGCATAAAAAATAATCTCTCCATTTCTCTTTCCTTTCTATCCTGTTATATAGCCCACTTACATAAATAGATTTTTAACCAACTACTTTTTACTTGAAAACCTCTGAAGCAAGTTTAACATTTGCCTGTCAATCTTATGTCCTTCCCAATCTTCATATACGACATCACTCCTACCAGAATTAATTGGTCCAAAGGCACCCATAAAGTTCCACATAGACCATCCCCATCCCAGCTCTCCAAACAAATCCAGGGTATCCTCCAACCATAGCATTACCGCTCTATGAGGAGTTTGATTAAATGCTCCAAATTCACCAACAAAAACAGGGACCCCTCTATCTTCAAGGTTCTTCCATGGTTTTATAATTCTCTCTCGAATACCTTCTTTATTCCACATAAATTCCCCCTCCTTATAAGGATAATCAGGAACAGGAACATTTTCCCATTTGCCAGCCCATGATGCTTTATAATGGGTAATTGGAAAAGGTTGGTACATATGCAAGTTAGCAACAATTCCTAAATCAGAAAGTTCAATAGGAGGCAAAGCCCCCCAAAATCTTCCATCACAATGAACCGTCCTTTTTTCATCTATGCTCCGAATAGCATCTAATAACTTACCTATAACTGTCTTATGTTTTTCTGCAGATATAGTTCCCGGCTCATTTAACAAATTAAAACTCAATTTTGTTGGGGAAACGTTTTTATATCGTTTAGTGAATATTTGCCAATGGTAACCACAAATTTTTTGTGCCTCTTCCTCTTCCCATAAATTCATTGGTTCCTCCGGTTTTGCTACTGTCCACCCGGGTGCACGATGAAAATTCAAACAAACATGTGTACCATACTTTTCTCCAAATTCTATGGCTTTATCTATCTCTTTTAAATCTTCTTCTCGTACCTGATATAGAGACTTCTCATCGGTCCAGCAACGATAATCCATTGGCAATCGTACAAAATTAAATCCTAAGCGATGAATAAGGGCAAATTCCTCCTCTTCGAATGGCTTTTTCCCATGAACCATAAAGTAATTTAGCAAATTAAAACCAAAAAACCTCCTCCAAATATTATTTTCTTTTGTACTATTTGCATCTGATTGCTCGTTTATCTTTTCTCCCTCTTGAATTCCCGCTTCTCCTGAAGAAACTGATTCTATTCCTTTAAACAATGGAATTGCTGTACATAACCGTTGCAGAAAAACTCTTCTTTTCATAAAAAATCTCTTTTAAAAAATGGCACATCGTGGAATTTACACAATGTGCCAAATATAAGATTTTCAAAAAAAAAATTAATCAACAGGTTCTTTACCTGTTAAAGCAGAAAAGAAATCTGTTATAACTTTACTGACAAAACCAGCCAGATAATTAACTACTTTTACAATTATCTCTTTTAAGATTAAATTGAAATCCATTATTTTACTCTCCTTCTGTTAGTGGTTTAGGATGTTGTTGCACCGAACAGTGATAACAACTGACCAACGAGCCATTCGGCAAAAAACTTGACGAACACACTTACAATAATGTTTAAGATGTCTGCTAATATCATTTTTAACTCCTTTAATGTTAATTTGTTTAGGTATAATATAACCCCTCCCATCGGAGTTATATACTTTCTCTAATGTTACCAGTAAAAACACCAATTGTTACTAATTATACTTAAATATTACTTAAATCTCAAATAATATGTTTAAATTAAAATTCAAAAAATATAATATTTTCAACTTTCTATTTTCGTTTATTAAATTGTATAAAAACTAATATTCAACAAACAAAAATTATGCCAACATCTATTTTTACGATAATATAATCATAAACAGTGAATTATAACAACAAATTAAAAAAGAAAGAACACAATTAACTTTCATTTTTGTAAGTAGTAAAAAACAAAAATAACATCCTTGTAGGAACTCTTAAAAACATATCAAAATATTTTTAATACTTTCTCTAATTAAAAAAACCCAACCAACATTCATATAGTTTAATAATAAAAATTTTTGTTATTATAAGTTTATTCAAAAGTATATGTTTTGGATTAAACATGAACTTTGTAGAGGATAAAAAATGTTAAAAACAAAACTTGTAATCGCTTTAGGACTAATCCTTTTGTGGAAATGTACAGCAGAGGAACCTGTTCAAACTATTCAATACGAGTTTATTAATCTACAGACTCAACCTTTTTCTATCTATTATCTATACATCTGCCGGAATTGCATTCAAAAACCCTATTTGGGAGATTGATTTTACGAAAGGTTTTTCCGCTAGTTTTAACCATCCCTCTTTATCTATATACGGGACCCCTAAAAAATTCATTTTAAAACTCTGGGCAAGTTCTGCAGGAAGTGAACTGGAAATCCTACTGGTGTCTCATTTCCAATACTTCCAGAGAAAAGTTTGCATCTTGCAGTACGGAGAACAAACTATCGAATTTAATGCCCCTCCGGAAAACTGGGAATTCCACTCTGGTGAAAATGATGGAAAGGTAAGGACACCACTAAGATTCGGGCAACTTCAAATAAAAAAGGCTCAATGTCCAAGCGACATTTTGCAATTACAAATTCAGTCCTTTATCTGTGAAACCGATATCCCATCCCATCAGGAGTGTATCCTCGTTTCTAAAACCTATAAAAACACTGTAGAAAAACTTTTTTCTTCTTGCTCCTTTACAAACTTACTGAACAAAGAAGTCTCCGGAGAACTATCCATTCAATTAAAAGATTGGGAACAAAAAACATTAAGTTCTTCTTCCCAAAAATTAACCATCCCCCCATCGGCACAAAGTGTCTATTTAGAAATTCCGATACAAATGCCTGAAGATAAAAATTTCATTGAAGTTTATTGGACTTTTAAAAGAAACGATGGAAAAACATTTTCTGCAGTTTCCACCTATTCTAAAGAAATTGATGTCCCATTAGACTCCACATTAAAGCCCAATTCTCCATGGGGCATGGGTTTATACTTGTATCGCTATGGTTCCGACCAACAAAATAGAGAAAAAGCTGCCGAACTTGCATCCAAAGCCGGAATTAAATGGACACGGGAAGAATTTAATTGGGAACATATTGAACCAGAACCCGGAAAATTTAATTTCGAATACTACGACCTTATTGTAAACACAGCCAACAAATATGGTATCAGCGTATATGGATTATTGTGTTATTGGACCTCATGGACCGAACCTTATACCCTGAAAGGGATTGAAGATTTCGTCCGATTCACAGAAGTTACTGTAAATCATTTTAAAGACCGAGTTAAATTTTGGGAGATTTATAATGAACCGAATATCTTTTTCTGGCAAGGCCCTAAAGAACTATATCCCGAGTTAGTAAAAAAATGTTATGAGGCCATCAAAAGAGCCGATCCAGATGCAAAAGTATTGGCCATTTCTACCTCAGGAATTGATAACGATTTCATCGACTTTTGTCTAAAAGCAAACACACCCTTTGATATTCTTACGATCCATCCTTACCGAAGAAATTTAGATGAAGTAAAATTCATCAGTGAACTAAAAAAAACTGCTCAACAGGTCCAAAACCGTCCCGTATGGATTACAGAAATGGGATGGAGTACCCATCTATGGAAAGATGTGACCACAGAACGAGACCAGGCATTACTATTTGCAAGATGTTACCTATCTGCTATCGCTTCGGGCGATGTACAGAATATAAGTTGGTATGACTTCCGCAACGATGGGGATGACCTTTTTTATTTTGAATCTAATTTCGGAGTTATTCGACAGGACTTCTCACAGAAACCTGCATTAAGAGCATGTGCTAATATTTGTAGAAATTTAGCAGATAAAAATATCCAAATACGAACAGACTTTGGAGAAAACATCATAGCCTTTCAACAGGGGAATACCCTTACTCTCTGGTCAGCCAAAGAAGATAAATGTTTGAAGGTTCACGTTACAGAATTACCTGTCAAAATTCAAAATCTCATGGGTGAGATTGTGTTAGAAAATAGTAAAAACAAATATTTAAATCTCCCATTAAAAAAAGGTTATCCTCTTTTTATAACACAAGGACAGATTAAAAGGATAAAATAAACTAAAACTTTGCTTTTCTTAATCTTTCTAATTCTGCATCGATGCTTTGTATTACAGGAAAACGAAAGCCTGTTTTCGGGTCAAAATCAGGTTCTAAAACCTTTAATGATACCGGATGTTGATCTCGTTTCCATTGATTTGCAACAAATCTCTTTGCGAAATTCTCTGTCCAAACTTTAAGTTGCTTCGGAGAAAACTCAGGAAACCTTAAACATAAAATTTTCCAGCAATCAACAAGGGAAAGTCGCTGTCGGGCAAACAAATAAATAAGTTCATCTAAAACCTTATATGGCATAAGGTCTCCTTCATCTGTTTGATTCGGTGCTAATTCTGCCGTAGGTGGTATCTTTAATATCATATCCAATGCACGAATTCCCCGTGTTTCTGCAAGGTATTCCAGCAATGCTGAAATAACTGTTTTCGGAACATTTGCTATCGGAGAAAAACCTCCTTCATTATCACCACCTGTTGTGGTATATCCCACTGCTGATTCACTCAAATTTGAAGTAACTAATAAAAGTCCATTTACATTATTAGCCCAATTCAACATCATCGCCCCACGAACTCGCGCCTGTAAATTCTGTCGTGTAATTCCCTTTACTTTCTCCTTACCCCCCACAATCTCAATAGCCTTTTTATATGCAATCTCCGCTTCTTCATGAATACTTACCACCTGAAATGGCACATCCAGTTCCTTGGTCAATAACTCGGCCGCTTTCCTTGTCTCCGAACTACTATAGTCTTTATGAGGTAAATAAATACATGCAACTCTTTCTTTATATTTATCTGAGTACTTCCCTTCCTTTAATTTTTTTGCTGCCTCTACTGCAAGTAACAAACTCAGTGCGCTATCCCTTCCCCCGGATAACGCTACCAAAAATTTATCAAAGGACCCCACTTTCTCAAAATAATCACGGAGTCCTAACGATAATGCAGAAAAAAGTTGTTCAAAATAATTATTCTCTATCTGATTTTCTTCTATTATTTTTTTATCGGGTATATAAAAACTTCGTGGCAATGTATCTACCCATTCTTTTAACAAAGCAGGCTTAAACTGCGGAAACTCCACAACCACTCGCTTTTTTACTTCTCCCCGTTCTGATTGTAATGCCTCGGCCTTCCATGTAGAATTTTCCTTCCGTATTCTTGTTACTTCATCCAAATTTACTACTGTTGTCGTAAGTGTCCATCGTTTGTTTGAAAGGATAGGGCCGCTAACAACCAAACCTTCCGGCGTGGCAATAATCCCTCCCCCATCAAAAATAAGACGGCTATTATCACAGCCTAATAAATTCGAATAGATATATACAACCTTTATTCGCATAGCATTAGTTAATACCAATTGTTTTCGCAATTGATTCTTAAGCGGGCTAAACGGAGAAGCGCTTAAATTACAAATTATTTCCGCCCCATGGATTGCACGGTCTGCCGAGGGAGAATGAGAAGACCATATATCCTCACAAATTTCAGCAGAAACCAATCCATAAGGTAACTCAAATATAATGTCCCCTGCAGGTATCCCATGAACCTCTGTAGTTCCCCCTTCCCAGGAAGACCAATATCTACCCTCATAAAAGACCTGATATGTCGGTAAGTACTTTTTCAATATTAAACCATGTATCTTTCGATCGCAAACAAAAGCAGTCGCATTAAATAAATAAGACTCTTTTTGCAAGGGAAGCCCAACAAATACCCCTATCCCTTCTGTATGCTCCGCAATTCGAAGCAACGACGACCAACTATGTTCTACTATATCACTCCAAAACAAACGGTCTTCTAAACTATAACCGCTTATTGCCAGCTCAGGTGTTACTAACAAATGCACATTTTCTTTCTTTGCCGTTTCAATTACCTCACAAAGATTTTCAGTATTTCGTTTGAAATCACCAACCTTTACCGAAACTGCCGATGTTCCAACTTTAACAAGTCTCATTCTTTATCTCCTATTGAAAAACAATTCCTGCTTCTGGATTTTGCCATATCTGATTCTTTAAATCTCCCAGACGAGGCGATAGAAATACACGATATACTTCTGGATTACGAAGCCGTTTATACTCTTCTGATAAAGCATATACCTGTTTGCGAACCCGCTCACGAATATTCTGTACAGACTCCAAAGGTATTGAAATCTCTCCTTCCCAAAAAACTTCTTTTAATAAAGGTTCTGCAAAACTAGCCCCTTCCAACTTCTGTGGAATATGGGGAAACAGTCGTGAACGGGTTTGTATAGAACCATTCTCTACATACCCCTCTCCTTCGAGATACATAACATCCCCCAATAGATTCCCATCATCTGTATAGTATCGAACGGGAATTTTTCTTCCCGGATCCGTACTCTTCTCTATATTCCCGGTAATCTTTATTCGCGATTCCCATACTCCATCCCGATACACGGCTACCAGTTTATAAACGCCACTCAAGGCAGGACAATCATAGGAAGTTATCAAATGTGTCCCTACTCCCCACGCATTAATCTTGGCTCCCTGCCTTCTCAAATCTGCAATCAAATCCTCGTTCAAATCATTTGACCCTATTATCATGGGATTTTCAAAACCGGCCTCTGTCATCATTCGATATGCCACCTTACTAATACGAGCCAGGTCACCCGAATCAATACGAATCGCTGGCTTTACATCAATTCCTTGTTCCCTCATCTCTTTGAACACTTGGACCGCATTGGGGATCCCACTTTTTATCGGGTCATAGGTATCTACTAACAAGACACAACGATTGGGATATAGCCTTGCAAAAGCACGGAATGCTTCTAACTCACTCTGATAACTCATCACCCAACTATGGGCATGAGTCCCTGTAACCGGAATACCATATATTTTACCTGCCATCACATTTGATGTAGCTACACAACCCCCAATATACGCAGCACGAGATGCACTGGTTCCTCCATCCGGTCCATGTGCTCTACGAAGTCCAAATTCGATTACAGGGTCGGGTTCCGCAGATAAACATACTCTCGCTGATTTACTTGCTATCAGCGTTTGATAATTCAAAATATTAAGCAATGCAGTCTCTACCAGTTGGGCTTCCAACAGAGGTCCTTCTATCTGCACTACCGGTTCAAAAGGAAAAATTAAAGTACCTTCCGGAACTGCCTTCACTCTTAAATGTATTTTAAAATTACGAAGAAATGTCAAAAAATCTTCATCAAAAATTTTCAAACTTTTTAAGTATTCAATATCGTCCTCTGTAAAATGCAAATTTTTTAAATAAAGTAGAAAAGATTCCAGACCTGCAAAGATGGCAAAACCGGAATGGGGTGGTAAACTACGAAAAAAATAATCGAAAGTAACAGGGATATTGCCCCGTCCTTCCTTGAAATACCCTGCCATCATTGTCAACTGATATAAATCAGTCAACAAAGCTAGATTTCTTCTTTCAAACCAGGGTGCCAATTCAAAATGTTGCATATAAACTCCTATAAAAACTAATTCTAACCTAAATATGTTTTTCCAACCATTCTATTGCACAATCTATTATCTCTGAATGGTCAAACGCCAAATCAGGTAGATTATCTAATGAGAACCATTGTACTTCCTTTGCGTCATCATTTGCACGGACTTCTACATTTATATCATTCAATATCCCCACAAACGCTACACCTATTGTTCTCCCTCGTGGATCCCTATATGGATTACTAAAAGCCTTTAATTGCTGTAATTTGACACCTCTCAATAAAGTCTCCTCAAAGAGTTCTCTTTCCACCGCGTGTTCTAATGTTTCCTCTTCGTCAATAAAACCACCCGGTAAAGCCCAATATCCTTCAAAAGGTGCATTCATTCGTTTAATCAATAAAACTTCCCAATCTCCACCTATTCTTCTAAAAACAACTGCATCCACTGTTACAGCAGGTCGGGGATATTCATATATATATGGACCCTTATGTTTCATACTTCTTCTCCTATAACAGACAAATCCATTCTCGTTCTATGTTATACTATTAAGCAATTTTCACAAATCTCGTCCGTAAACATCTAATTTTCAATCAAAGGAAGTTTTCATGACATCTTCTATCTTAAAACGAACCTTAAAATGGACATTATATAGTATATCAATCCTAATCCTCTTGATTTTAATCGCTTTTCTCTTTCTTTTCCGTCACGCAATTTACAATCGTTATGTCGAATTCCCACGCGAACAAAAGGCATGGGAGGAATTACGAAAACAATACCAACCACCTATTTACGATGATGGGTGGAACGATTACGCCGGTGTATGCCATAGCCATTCTGAATTATCCCATGATAGTCAAGTCCCTTTTGAAGAAATCTTGAGGGCATTAAAACAAGAAAAACGCCAATTTATTTGTATGTCCGACCATTGTGATGAAGGAAAAGCAGATTACTCAAAACAATGGCGAGGAGAACACGATGGCGTCATTTTTATCCCCGGGTATGAAATGAACTACGGCTTTATGCCATGGGGACTACCTCCAGATACCGTTCTCGACTGTAATAAAGACCCCGAAACTCTCGCAAAAGAAATTCAGGGAAAAGGAGGCCTCCTTTTCTTCGCTCACTCAGAAGAACCAAGGGAATGGCAATTACCAGAACTTGTGGGAATGGAAATCTATAACATACATACAAACTTCAAAAGTTTGGACAAAAAATATTTAATCTATAGGCTTGTGCCAGATATTTTACTTAACATTAACAAATATCATGAACAATTATTAAGAAGTATCTTCAGTCCTTTAACAGATGTTATAAAAAGATGGGATGAAATGAACATAAGCAGGAAAATAGTAGGAATTTCTGCAAACGATTGTCACCAAAACACAGGTTTCATTGGGAAAATTACACCACAGGGGACTCTATATGTGGAAGACACCAGTCCTAAAAAAATGGGGGAATATAAACTAAACATCTTTACCCGTCTTCTACTGCGTATTCTTTTCGGCAAATTAGAACCCGGAAAAACATTGTTCCATCTACAATTAGATCCATATCCCCTCATGGTTCGTTATGTCTCTACACATGTTCTTACCCATGAACTATCCGAACAATCCATTCTGGAAGCCTTAAAAGAAGGTCGGGTTTTTGTCGGCTTCGAGATGCTTGCAGAAACAACAGGTTTTGTATTCTTCGCTGAAGATGGAAATACGAAAGCGGTCAGTGGAGAAAAAATCCCGTTAACCTCTAATTTATCATTAAAAATGGCTTCCCCTTATCCCTGTAAATTTATCATTTATCGCCATGGTATCGCTATACAGGAACATGAGGGTAGAGATTTTGAATGGAAACCCACAGAGAATGGAAAATACCGGGTAGAAGCACAGTTATACCTGAATAAAAAATGGGTTCCCTGGGTCTACACAAACCCTATAGAAATCTATTAAATAAACTAACATATAAAATGAAAGCCCACTCAAAAATGAGTGGGCTTTCTTATTACTATCTTGTATATTATTTTTTTACAATTACAAAGCAATTCCTCTTAAAGCATTTATATTCTTTGCCACCTGTTCCCAATTTACAACATTCCACCATGCTTTAACATACTCGCCCCGATTATTCTGATACTTTAGGTAATATGCATGTTCCCATACATCAATGCCTAACACCGGGAATATGCCCCATGGTGATAACTTATGTTGATTTTCTGCCTGGAGAACAATTAACTTACTATCTGCTGGGCGATAATGCAACAAAGCCCACCCCCCTCCTTCTACCGCATTGGCTGCTGAAGAAAAATGATTCTGAAATGAATCAAAAGAACTAAAATCCCTTTCAATCAATTCCAGCAATTCACCTGTAGGTTTTCCACCACCTCCGTTACTGGGGGGTGCCATTATTTTCCAGAACATACTATGTAAAAAATGTCCCCCTCCATGAAAAGCCGCCTGTTTTGACCAGTGTTGAACCAAAGTAAAATCATTTTTGGCTCTCGCTTCCTCAAGAGCCTTCTCCGCTGTGTTCAAGCCTTTAACATACGCCGCATGATGCTTGGAGTGATGCAGTTCCATAGTCCTCGCATCAATATAAGGTTCCAAGGCGTCATACGCATAAGGTAATTCTGGAAGTTTATGTTCAGAATTTCCACTGCCCGGCTGTGCAAATACAGGTGCACCAATAATTGAACTTGCAGTAATTAGTGAACTACTTGCTAATAAAAATTCTCTTCTTGAAGTACTCATAATTGTTTCCCTTTCTTATATGTGATTTGAATCATTTTTAAATTTGTCATTGATAACAATCCCAACCCTCCTGATATTCCATAAAAAACACATTAGTTTTCGATTTGACATTAATATATATTTTAGATATAATATATCTGTTATATATTAATTTTTAAAACATAACTAAGGAGATAAAATATGACAAACATGTTTTGCGACCAATGTGAACAAACCTTAAACGGGACCGGTTGTACCCAAAAAGGTGTTTGTGGAAAAGATGCAGATATGGAATCCTTACAAAAAACCTTGCTTTATGGGTTAAAGGGAATGTCTGCATACAAACATCATGCTCGTCGTTTGGGAAAAACAGATCCCGAAATAGAAGAATTCATTGAACGCGCTTTATTTGCAACCATGACCAATGTTAACTTTGACATGGCCCACCTGTTAGAACTTGTTCTTGAATGTGGACGGATGAATTTTAAAACTATGGAACTGCTCAACAATGCTCATGTTGAGACATTCGGAAACCCATCACCTGTAAAGGTAAAAGAAGGTATTCAAGAAGGACCCGGAATTTTAATTACAGGACACGATTTATTGGACCTGAAACAATTACTGGAACAAACAAAGGACACCGGAATTAAAATTTACACACATGGGGAAATGTTACCAGCCCACATGTATCCTAAACTAAGAGAATATCCTCATTTAGTAGGACATTATGGAGGAGCATGGCAACTTCAGAGAAAAGAATTCGAAAAATTTGGGGGACCTATTGTAGTTACTACGAATTGCGTCCTTATCCCCGCAAATCATAATACCTATCTTGACCGACTTTTTACTCTCCATTGCACGGGCGTCCCAGGTGCCCCACGCTTAAAAGATGGAGACTTCTCACCTGTCATTAAAAAAGCCCTTGAAATAGGTTCTCTACAACCCACAGAAATAAAAGAAAGTACGCTTGGTTTTCACTGGACCTATATACTTTCCGTTGCCGATAAATTAATCGATTTAATAAAAACAGGCCAAATTAAACATATATTTCTTATCGGCGGTTGTGATGGGGCCGAACCCGGCCGGAACTATTTTGCCGACTTTGCACAAAATACACCCAAAGAATCTCTCATCCTTACCTTAGGTTGTGGGAAATATCGTATTCGTGACCTTGACTATGGAGAGATAGAAGGGATTCCCCGTCTATTAGACATGGGCCAGTGTAATGATTCCTACGGTGCCATCCAGATAGCCCTTGTTCTGGCAAAAGTTTTCAATTGTGGTGTAAATGATTTACCTCTAACTCTCGTTGTTAGTTGGTTCGAACAGAAAGCGGTCGCCGTTCTATTAACCTTACTATCATTAGGCGTAAAAGGCATTCGATTGGGACCGGCCCTCCCTGCATTTATAACACCAAATGTCTTAAAAATTTTACAAGACAATTATAACCTAAAGCCTATAGGGACAAACGCTCACGAAGATGTAAAACAAATCCTTCAGATTGTATCATAAATAAAAAAAGGGAACAGGTATACAAATACCTGTTCCCGCAATATAACACGGCAGGATTGCAATATGTTTAGTAATACAACCATTACAGCAATTCAGGCGATAACTTATATAGCCCTCCAAAATAAAAAAAAACCTATTTCCCATATCGAACTCACCAACCACATTCACATTTCTACTTCCTACCTTTCCAAAATCATGACTCTCTTAACCAAAGCCCGACTTCTCAATGCTCATAAAGGACCTTCCGGAGGATTTACTTTAAACATGCCCCCTGACCAAATCACTCTTCTTGAAATTGTAGAAGCGTGCGAAGGGAAAATTTTAGGAGATTATTGTAAAGATACAGATGACATTGACTGCGTATGTGCTTTCCATAAAGCCATGTATGAAGTCCGTATAGTCCTCACTTCCACCCTCCGAAAATGGACTTTAGATAAAATTATTCAGAAACCCTTACCTGATGATAATCTCCTACCCTTTGTTAATTGCAAGATGAAAACAGTCTGTACTCCCTCATACACAGGAAACAAATCACATATATCAACGAAACCTGAACATAAAACAAAAAAACATAACATAAACAAAAGTAAATCTTTAAAAAATACTTAAAATATCTGTATAATGGGGGTTCAAATTATTACACAGTTTTTCTGTTTAAATTAACAAGTATCGTGAAAAAGAAAAAATTAGAAAAAAGCAAACGATCACAATCCCGCATCAAAAACTGGGAAAGCCGGTATGATGAGGCTTTCTCAAAAGATTCTTTTCGTCTAAGACGAGCAGAAGTCCATCTGCCAGATAATTTATCCGATACAAAATTGCCCGAAATATTTGAACCCAACGCAACTGTAGTTTCTCACAGCAAAAAATGGGCTTTCGTCATTCTCGACAGTTCAACTGACACAAAAGAAATACAGTGCAAAATCGACGAACGACTGCGAGAAAAAGACTCCAGCCTTATTGTCCCCGGAGACCGTGTTTTTCTTGATTATGAAGAAGGTGGAGAACCTATAATTCGTGGAATTACACCAAGAAAATCAAAATTAAGCCGACTTTCTGTAGACCGAGAAGGACCTCCCGAACAAGTTATTTCTGCCAATGTCGATATTTTATTCATTGTAGCCTCTGTTAAACAACCTTCTTTTAAACCCGGACTTATAGACAGATTTCTTATAATTGCTGAAAATGGAAAGGTAGAACCTGTAATTGTTCTAAACAAAATAGACCTTAATAAAACACTCCCAGAAGAAATCAACATTTATAAAAACCTTGGATTGAAAATAATTCTAACCAGTTGCGTTACCAAACAAGGAATTGGGGAAATTATAAATCTATTAGAAAACAAAGTCGGTGTTTTAGCAGGACATAGTGGCGTAGGGAAAACTTCCCTCCTCAAATGCATCTGCCCTGATATTGATGCAATAACACTTGAAGTTAGCCAGAAAACAGAAAAAGGGAAACATGCCACTACAAACACACACCTTTACTGTCTTCCTAATGGTGGAAAATTAATAGATACTCCCGGTATTCGTTCCCTCGGTTTTTGGGACATAGATCCTCGCTCCCTCGATTATTATTTTCCCGAAATATCAAAGTTCTCTGCTATGTGCCGTTTTAATGACTGTTCCCATATACACGAACCCAACTGTGCTGTTCGTGATGCGGTAAAAAGAGGCGACATCCCTCTTGTCCGTTACGAATCCTACTTACGAATTCGGAAAAGTATTGAACAAGACGGCATCACTCCGGGCAGATTTAAAAAAGAGAATATCCTTCCTAAAGACCTTTCACACTTCCATAAGAGAAACCATTTCAAGTAATTTTTTGTCTTTATAAAAACCTACTTAACAAAGTTAATTAAACCTTTGAATAGGAGACTTTTTATGAAAAAAGCCAGAATACTTATTATCTCGCTTCTCTTGCTTACAAACTTTACTCTAACATTATCCTCATCCCATGCTGATTTAAAAGGTTATGTGAGCAAACCTGACCCAACATATTCATACGAACTTGTTGACACAAAAGAATTTCAAGGTTGCAAAGTAAAAATAATCCAACTCACATCACAGACATGGCAAAACATTGTCTGGACACACTGGCTCGTTTTATTGTGTCCGCCTGAAGTAAAAGATTCAGACATAGCGATGCTCATCATTAGTGGAGGGTCAAACCGACAAAAAGAACCCAACCTAAATTCTTTAGAATTAAAAATTGCTACAATGGTAGCCCAAAAAACCAATTCTGTCATCGCTGTTCTTTCACAAGTTCCTAATCAACCTCTTTTCGATGGAAGAAATGAAGACGAAATTATTGCCTATACTTATGATAAATACTTAAATGGAGAAGGGGAAGAATGGCCCCTCTTACTCCCTATGGTAAAAAGTGCTATCCGCGCTATGGATACTATCCAATTAGTTCAAAAAGAGAAAGACAATCACCAAATCAACCGATTCGTCCTTACAGGTGGTTCTAAAAGAGGCTGGACAACATGGCTCACATCCGCAACAGGAGACCCGCGTGTCGTCGCCATCGCACCCGCCGTCATTGATGTATTAAATATGAAACGACAAATGTTCCATCAACTAGAATGCTATGGAACTTTCAGCAGTGAAATTGAAGACTACACCCGTCTAAAAATTCCCCACCGGATGCACAGTACCAAAGGAGAACAACTACTAAGCATTGTGGACCCTTATAGTTATAGAAATTCACTTACCCTACCCAAACTACTTATCCTTGGCACCAATGACCCCTATTGGACCGTAGATTCTGCCAATCTTTATTTCCCCGATTTTCCCCCTCCAAAATATTTATGTTATCAAGCCAACACCGGACACGATGCATCACCTACAGGGATTGCAACATTAGCCGAATTTTTCTTAATGATAAAAGAAAACAAATTGTTTCCTTCCGTTTCATGGGAAATTTCTAAAAGAAATACAATTACAGTTAAATGGGAAAATAATCCACAAGGAACAGCATACTTATGGAAAGCAGACTCGAACAATCGTGATTTTAGACAATCTAAATGGGTAAGCACACCTCTAAAAGGTAAAGGAAAAGTCAAAACAAAGTTACCCCAACCCAAGACAGGATGGACTGCATACTACATCGAGGTTCGTTTTCCCGGCTCTTTCGGAAACCCTTACAGCATTTGTACACAGGTGAAAGTTCTCCCTGAAAATAAATATCCTTTCCAAGTAGACAAAGAAAATGTAAAAGCAATACCTGTTGACTTAACAAAAAATTAGAACTTTTTTTCTTATATACACAATTTGACAATAAAACAATAGATTGATATAATTTGTATTTACTATCATGATTGAGTGGGCGATTAGCTCAGGTGGTTAGAGTACTTGCTTGACATGCAAGGGGTCACTGGTTCAAGTCCAGTATCGCCCACCATTTTTTCATAAACTTCTATCTAATATCTATTTATAACTATTCTATTACTATCTCAAAATTTTGTTTTTTCCTCCAATCTCTTACTCAATTCTTTCCTTTTTTTATTGCTCTCAACTCCCATAATTTGATATAATACTCTCACTTAATTCCTTGCCTAGTAAAGACTTTTTCCTACTATATAAAGAAAGGTGGAGCACATGGCTGAAAATGGTTCTCATGCATATACTGCCGACGCAATTGGTGTTCTTGAAGGACTGGAAGCAGTTCGAAAAAGACCCGCAATGTATATTGGTGATACCGGAATTCGCGGATTACATCATCTTGTTTACGAAGTCGTAGACAACAGTGTTGATGAAGTCATGGCGGGATTCGGGGATACCATTTATGTAACAATTCACATCGATAACAGCGTTACCGTCATTGATAATGGAAGAGGGATCCCTGTAGACCCTATGAAAGATGGAACTCATAGAGGGAAGTCTGCATTAGAAGTTGTTTTAACCGTTCTCCATGCTGGTGGAAAGTTCAATCACAGTGTTTACAAAGTTTCCGGTGGGCTCCATGGTGTAGGGGTCTCTTGCGTCAATGCCTTATCCAAATGGCTGGAAGTTGAAGTCAAACGCGATGGCAAAATTTATTACATGGCATTTGAACGAGGAAAGACTGTTACACCTCTCGAAACAAGAGGAAATGCGAAGGGAACAGGGACTCGCGTTACCTTTCTACCCGACCCCGATATTTTTGAAGATGTCGTTTTTCAATCCGAGATTTTAGTCAATCGTCTCAGAGAATTGGCATTCTTAAACGCAGGACTTAAAATTGTATTTACAGATGAACGGTCTGATGAACAACCCCTAACCCTCCAATACAAAGGCGGTTTAGAAGAATTTGTTAAACATCTCAATAAAGGAAAGGATCCCATTCACACAAAGCCTATTTTTATTTCAAAAAGCAAAGATGATATACAAGTAGAAGTAGCTATCCAATATGTAAAGACTTATTATGAACAGGTCATCAGTTTTGCCAATAATATACACACACCCGGCGGTGGAACCCACATTACAGGTTTCCGTAGCGGTTTAACACGCAGTATTACAGATTGGATAGATAAGAACAACTTAAATAAAAAGAAAAATTTCTCTGTTGCAGGCGATGATACTCGTGAAGGTTTAACCGCAGTTGTTTCTATTCGACATCCAAATCCCCAATTTGAAGGGCAAACCAAAGATAAATTAGGGAACAGCGAAGTTCAAGGACTTGTCAATTCTATCGTTTACAGTGCATTACAAGAATACTTCGAACAGACTCCTCGTGTAGCCAATCAAATTTCAGACAAAGTATTAGAAGCAGCAGAAGCACGAGAAGAATCTCGTAAAGCAAAAGAACGCGTTCGTAGAAAATCCGCATTGGACACATTGGGACAAGCCTCAAAATTAGCGGACTGCTCTGAACGCAATCCTGAACTATGCGAGTTATTTATCGTAGAAGGTGATAGTGCAGGTGGTTCAGCAAAACAAGGCAGAGACCGTCGATATCAGGCTATCCTTCCCCTGCGAGGAAAAGTTCTCAATGTTGAAAAAAGTCGTCTTCACAAAGTCCTTGAAAATAAAGAAATTGCTTCTTTACTTAGGGCATTAGGTATTGACATAACAAAAGAAGAAATTACACTCGATAATCTTCGTTACCATCGCGTAATCATAATGACCGATGCGGATGTTGACGGTTCCCACATTCGAACATTGCTATTGACCTTCTTCTTTCGATATGCATCCGAACTCATTCGGAAAGGACATTTGTACATCGCACTCCCTCCCCTTTATAGAATTTCGAAAGGCAAAAAATCAAGATACACCCATTCCGAACATGAATTTGAATCCTTTATACTCGAAACAGTTATGGAAAATGTCCGGGTTGTATCCAGTAATGGAGAAGTAACCAATGAAGAAAAACTTATACAGGTTCGAACGCTTATAAAAACTATTGAAGCTATCCGAAATCTCGAAAAAGTCATTAACCGATTAAATAAAATCTATGGCGTAACTCTTGAAGAATTGCAAAAAATAAAAGAACTACCTCGTGAAAAAATAATCTACCCGGAATCAATCACACAAAAAGAATGGAAAAAACTTCTTGGTGATGAAAAAGAAATTATAAATACATCCATCATCCCAAAAAGTGATAATGAAAACACAGAACTTGATACGACCCGCAAAATTACACGACTTCCCAACCAGGTCGATATCGCTTTTATAAAAAGCACCGACTTTTCTTCCTATCTTCACTGGCATGAGTCTGCAAATGCTCTCGGGTCTCCACCTTTCCGGATCTTTAGTAAAGAAAATAGAGACAATAATATACTTTTTGAAACAGACTCTCCGATGGAATTACGAAACTTCCTTATGGAATTAGGAAAAAAGGATCTTGTTGTCCAACGCTACAAAGGTCTCGGAGAAATGAATGCAGAACAACTCTATGAGACAACGATGGACCCAGAAAAAAGAACCCTATTAAAAGTAGAAATTGCAGATGAAAGTTCTGTGGAAGAAATCTTTACCATTTTAATGGGTGACGAAGTAGAACCCCGTCGCCACTTCATAGAAAAACATGCCCTTGAAGTGCAAAATCTTGATATTTAATCTCTAACAGATATACAAAACACCTTAGGAGAAATTACATGGCGGTGAATCAAAACATAAAGCCAGTCCCTATTGAACAAGAAATGCAATCCGCTTTTCTTGACTATTCAATGAGCGTAATTGTAAGCCGGGCATTACCCGATATTCGTGACGGATTAAAACCCGTTCAAAGACGAATCCTCTATGTGATGCATCAATTAGGACTAACACCCAATCGCCCATACCGAAAATGCGCTACCATCGTCGGTGAATGCTTGGGTAAATACCATCCCCACGGAGACCAGGCTGTTTACGATGCACTTGTCCGTTTAGCACAAGATTGGAACATGCGATATCCTATGGTTGATGGGCAAGGAAACTTCGGTTCCATTGACGGAGACAGTCCCGCAGCATACCGTTACACCGAAGCCCGATTAACACCCATCGCTTTAGAAATGTTAACCGATATAGAAAAGAACACAGTCGAAATGCGACCCAATTTCGACGGTCGTCTCGACGAGCCTATTGTTCTCCCATCCGGTTTCCCAAATCTCCTTGTTAATGGTTCTTATGGTATCGCGGTTGGTATGGCAACAGATTGTCCCCCTCACAACCTGACAGAAATCTGCAATGCAATTATTTACTATATCGACAACCCTTCTGCCCCCCTCGACGATTTTATGGAAATTGTCCCCGGACCAGACTTCCCAACAGGAGCCATTATCTGTGGTAAAGAAGGTATCCGTCGGGCTTATCGTACAGGCACTGGACAGGTCAAACTTCGTGCAAGAATTAAAGTCGTTTCTCAAGAAAAAACAAAAAAGAAAAGTTTACTCGTTGAAGAAATACCCTACCAGGTTACGAAACAGACCGTTATCGAATCAATAGCAAGAGCAGTTGAAAACAATAAAGTCTTGGGAATAACAGACCTTAGAGACGAATCCGACCGTGAGGGGATGCGTTTAATCATCGAACTTAAAAGTGATGTCAATCCTCAAGTCGTGTTAAATCAACTTTACCAACATACACAATTACAAAACACATCACGGATTCATTTCCTCGCATTAGTAAATAATATTCCTCGCGTATTAAATCTTAAGGACATGATTCAGCATTATGTCCAGTACCGTGCCGAAATTGTTGAACGAAGAACCCGTTTTGATTTAGAACAGGCAGAACGCCGTGCCCATATTCTAGAGGGTCTGTTAAAAGCAATCGATCAAATTGATGAGGTCATAAACCTAATTCGAAAATCTGCAAATGCTGAAGAAGCACAAACAAAATTATGTAAAAAATTAGATATCTCCGTTGAACAAGCAAAAGCCATCCTCGCAATGCCATTACGAAGGTTAACAGGATTAGAGCGTAAAGAATTACAGGAGGAATACGACAACCTACTTAAAGAAATCAAAAGATTAAAACACATACTTTCCAGCAGAGAAAATATCCTTGCAGAAGTCCGCAAAGAAGTAGAAAAAATACGAGAAAAATATGGAGACGAGAGAAAGACAGAGATTCTGGAAAACATTGAAGACTTCGACATTGAAGACCTTATTGCAGACGAAGCCATGATTATAACGGTATCCAATCAGGGATACATAAAACGTATGCCTCAAACCACATCGCGAAAACAACGGCGACGCGGACAGGGTGTTATGGGGATGGAGACACCCGAAGATGACTTCGTTAAACATGTTTTCACTGCAACTGCACATGAATACCTGATGTTCTTCACCAACGAAGGTCGTGTATATTGGAGAAAAGTTCACGAAATTCCAGAGGCCGGTAGAACCGCAAGAGGTAGAAATATTAAAAACTTACTGGCTCTCGGAGACAAAGAAAAAGTGACTGCATTCCTATCTATTAAAAACCTAAAAGATGAAAGCAAATACCTCTTTATGGTTACAAAGAAAGGTCTAGTCAAAAAAACACCCTTAACTTCTTATAGTAAGCCTCGTTCCACAGGTATTCAAGCAATCACATTAGAAAAAGGTGATGAACTTATCAATGTACTCGTTACATCAGGAATAGACAATGTACTTTTAGCCACTCACAAAGGACTTGCAATACGCTTCCCCGAAAAAGATGTCCGTCCCATGGGAAGAACGGCTCAGGGAGTTGTGGGAATCCGTCTTGATAAAGAGGATTATGTCGTAGGTGTCTCCGTAGCCAAAGATAACCTTACCGTCCTCACTGTAACCGAAAATGGATATGGCAAACGAACCGAAGTAAAAGAATATCGTATCCAACACCGTGGAGGAAAAGGTATTATTAATATTCAAACACAAGAACGAAATGGAAATGTTGTCACAATGCTTACAGTAAGCGATGATGAAGATATCGTAGTCGTTGCAACTGATGGGAAAATGCTACGCATTCCGGTTCGAAGCATCCGCGTAATTGGCAGAAATACAAAAGGAGTACAACTAATGAACCTTCGTGAAGGTGCTAAAATTGCCTCTGCGGATAAAGCCATCAAAAAAACTGAGTCGGAAGAAGAAATGCCTGAAAATTCTTATACAGAAGAAAACGAAGAAGAAACCGGCGACCTCTTTGAAAACGCTCCTGACAATTCAGAAGATTCAGAATCAGAATAAGCAACTCAAACAATCTAACAGAGAAAACGCATATCACTCATTTTCATCCAATTCGAAAAACAAATCTATAACTAAGTCCTTTTGTAAAGTCTTTTTGATTGTATCCAGAATACGCTCTTTTTCAAAGGTTAATCGATGCATTATAGTAGTATTTTTAACCTTAATATGTAGAGTTCCTCTACGAAAACCCGATGGTTCTGTAAAAAGAGCAAACTCTTCCCCAACAATTTGACCCCATTGTTTCCAAATAGGCACTAACTCAAAACCTAATTTCAAAACTTCAGAGTTTTTTATGTTTGAACCAATATCAGATATTTTTTTCGGATCATTCCTACGACTTCTCAAGATTACCTTTCCTTATTCTATACATCTCAAAGCTCCTTTCAAGACTCCTGCAAAATCTCTCATCAACTGCTGTTATTATAACCTGAATTTCACTCGGAAGAGTCTCCAAAAATTGTTTTCCTCTTTGAGGGTCAAGGTCCGAAAACAGTTCATCCGCAAGTACAATAGGCAAATCTAACTTATTTCCCTTACTTAAATAAATTTCTGAAATACGAATTGCATAAGCACAGGTTTTCTTTTGCCCCTGTGAAGCAAATTGACGAACAGAGTACCCATTTATCTTTATCTCTATATCATCACGGTGAGGACCATGAAGTGTCTGTCCTCTCTGAATATCTGTATTACGATTCTCTTCTAATTTTTTCAATAAAACCTCTTCCATTACATCAGGAACATAACAAATTTCCAGTTTTTCATCTGATATAATCTTTTGATGAATATCTGAGGCCAAATGTTTAATGCTTTTTATAAATTCTTCTCGCTTCCGAATTAAAACCTTCCCAAATTCAGCCATCTGTACTTCCCAAATCCACAATTCATCACCGGCAATATCTTTTTTTCGAAGTAACTCATTCCTCTGTCGAAGTGCCCGCTGATAACCCTGTAAAGCATGAAGATATGTAATATCCATTTGGGAAAGTTGAATGTCCATGAACTTTCTCCGGGCACTTGCACCTTCCTGAACCAAATCCGAAAAATCACTCGTCAAAAAAATAACTCGTACCTTTCCAATAAGTTCACTTACCTTCTCAAGATTTATTCCATTAACACATATTCTCTTGCCTCCTTTTAACCACTTTATATCAATAGTTGTTTGTCCTGCTTCAATAACATCGTATACAACTTCTCCCTTTAACAAAAATCCTTCCTTCTCATACTGTACCAACTCTTTTTCATTATTTGTTCTTAAACTCCGTGCTAACGATAAAAAATGAATTGCCTCTAATAAGGAAGTTTTCCCCTGAGCGTTAGCACCTATAATAATATTCATTCCCGGACAGAATTCAGTATGTATATCTGTAATACATCGGAAATAACGAGCAAAGAATTTTTTAAAATACATAATTCAATTTTCTTTAATTCATGGAACTTTTTTGTCTTTTCATGGATTTTATGAAATAAATGTAATTTTTACCAATTTTTATTGCATAATATTATAAAAATAATCATATAAAAAAGAAATTAAAAATAGTGCATCGATTGATGCACTATTTTTTATATTCTAATTTTTTTTACTTTTATAACAACAACATATTGTATAATAACAAAATTACCCCCATATATTGAATTATGAGTATACTTGCTTCTACGGATGAGAAAGATTTGCAAAATACCAATAACGATTATATTGACAAAAATAAAAGTTACTTCGTTATTGATGCAACACTTGCACAAGGTATGACAAGTTTGAGCACAGGTGCTTTTCTTAGTGCCTTTGCTTTATACCTCGGTGCCAGTTATGTTATTGTCGGTTTATTAAACGCATTAATTCCTCTTGCACAAGTGCTACAAATACCTGCAACATTTCTTATTGAAAAATATCCAAAACGAAAATTTATTGCATTATTTGGTCTTACGCTAAGTCGGGTAGCCATACTTTTATGCGGATTAATACCTTTATTCTTTATAAAAATCCACGTTCTTCCTGTCTTTTTTATTTTATATATCATTTATGTCTCATCAGCGAATATAGGCGGTTGTGCATTCAGTACCTGGTTTCGTGACTTCTTCAACCCCGACACTTTTTATCATGTACTAACACAACGATTTATTTTTGCGACCTTATTAGGAGCCCTTGCAAGTTTCGCAGGAGCCTTTGGACTGGAATTCATCAAGAGTAACTATCCTCATTATTTACTTTTTGGTTATTCAGGAGTTTTTACTTTTGCAGGGATTTTGGGGTTAGGCTCTTCATTCGCTTTATATAACATTCGTGATCTATACCACCCTCCGATCCCATATACACCTTCCCTTCAGAAAAATCTCTTCTGGAAACCCTTTAAAGAATCTTTAGAAAACAATCATTTCCGTAGAACAATGCTCTTTTGTATTATATGGAACGCTATTTTTAATTTTTCTAATCCTTTCTTACCTGTTTTTTTAATGAAACGGATTGGTTATTCCTTATTAGTCATCATTTGTCTTACAGTCTTTAATCAATTCGCCAATGTTATTTCTTTCGCATTCTGGAAAAAATTTTCTACCCGATATGGGAACCGCTCCCTTCTCTATCTATGTATCCCTATCTTCTTTACCACCGTTATTTCCTGGTTTATTTCCGCAGAGATAAAAGATAGCACTCTTCAATGGTACTTAATACTGGGCCTCCATATTATTTCCGGCATCTGTGTTGCAGGAATTAATTTGTGCCTTACAAACACGATCTTCTTGACAACTCCTCGAGGAAAAGCAACTGCACCATTAGCATTAAACAGTTCCCTTAATGGACTAGTAGCGGGAATAGCCCCTATATTAGCCGGCTACATTGCAGAATATGGAACAATACTTCAAATTCCTTCAAAATCATTTTTCAACTTCCTTCAGACCCCAATACACTCCCTTTTCATCTCATCAATACATATTACGGGCCTGGACTTAGTAATGATAATCTCTGGCACTATAGGGATCTGCTCTGTAATATCCATACATTCCCTTATCCCCTCTCATATCTCATCAGACTCTGAAATGATTATCCCAGCAAAATAAATAACGACTCCCCCCTCTTCCTCTCAACAAAAAATATTTCACATGCTTAACCAAATAGTTTTAGAAATGAATTTTTATCTCATTTGTATCGTCTTATAAACCAGATAAACAAATAACCACGGAGGATAAGACAATGGAAACAAAACACACAAAAAAAATCACAAGGAACAATAACTATCCAAAACCTGCTTCTTCCGCTGAAGCATTGTTTTTCTATTTGTACTTCACTATAATCTCTGTCATGCTATCTGCTGCCTTTGCTGAAAAAAGTAATTAACAATTTTAATACTATCTCTTAACAGCCTCTATAACGGTATCCATCTGTTCTCCATGTATCTTGAAGCACACCTCTTTAAACCCCGCTTGATTTAAGTCTTCCTTTATTTCTTCGAAAGTATATGTTCCTCCTCCTTGCGTCCCTACCAGCATATTAATAGCAAACAAGGCTCCGGGTTTCGGTTTCGTTCTATCTTCAGACATCACATAGTCCCGTATCCACAAAATCCCACCCACTTCTAACGCAGAATAACACTTTTTATACAAATCTACATTCTGTTCGCGACTATTTTGATGAATTATTGCAGACAACCACAAAAAATCATAACCAGCAGGAAGGTCATCTTTATAGAAATCCCCAACAAAAAAGTCAATCCTGTCTCTATATGGAGAAGCCTTTAACCGTTCTCGTGCAATTTCTATCACAGGCGGTAAATCAAATATAGTTGCTCTTAACTCTGGATTCATCTCTATAAACGCTTCTGAATAAGTTCCCGACGCACCTCCTACATCTAACATTTTTCTATAGGGAATCGGTCCTAATTTTTTCAACAATGGTTTTGACGCTCTCAATGCAAGTACATGCATGCCTAAAATGAATGCCTTTAATTGGTCTTCACTCATCTGGTCAACGGGCTTTATGGTAATACCCTTTCCTCTTACTATGTCTGTAAGTTGCGACCATCGATGCCATAGATTGGCATAATGTTCCAGCATGGGCAACATACATTCCGAACCCTTCCTACTTAAAAAGGGAATCCCTTCATCAGAAGTTCTATACTTCCCTTCATTCTTCTCCAACAGATTCATTGCAGTCATTGCATCCAATAGATACTGAGTTGCCCTTACTTCTGAGTTTAAGGTTTCACATACCTGTTGTAAATTCATTTCTCTTTCTGCCAATAAAGTAAAAACATCCAGCTCGATACCTGTAAGCAAAACTCGCGCTTCACGAAAATTAAATGCAATTTCAAGTATGTTAGAAAAATTCATACGATACCTTTCTTGTTTACCTTTTGAAAAAAGTATGTAAAATAGAGTTTACCATATCTGCCTTTTGATAATTTACTGCATGTGTTCCTTCTTTTATTGAATGTAAAATAAGCCAGGGAACCCATTCTATTACTTTTTTACTCCAATAAAAAGGGACTACATCGTCTTTTTCCCCCCAGATCAGACACCCTTCTCGCTTCTGTCTACCTAAACGAACATAGACATCCTCCATCCCACATATAGGGCCATATCTAAGTGTTGATAATATCGCTTCTCTATATCCGGGAATCTGCATTTGTTCCTCATACACTTGTTTCATCTGCATTCTATCCTCTATAGAATCACCAATAGTCTCCAGAACCCCTTTTATCAAAGTTTTTTTCCCAAAACTTTCATAAATACATTTTCCAATTACAGACATCCCCATTAATTTCATTAAAACTGTCCGCTTCAAAAAACCCGCAGGTGCAATAAATGCCAACTTATTTACCATTTCAGGGTAACGCACAGTAAAATCTGCGACTATAGCCCCACCCATACTCAACCCCACAAGATTTACCGGCAATGGAAGAGACAATACTTGTATTAATTCATATAACTGAGCAACAAACAGATCTGTATCATAACGAACATTTGGCCGCGAAGAATATCCCCTACCGTAGAGGTCATATCGTATGAGAGAAAAAAATTTCGACAATTCATCGACATTCTTATCCCAGATACACATCGGAGTAGATAAACCATGAACAAGCACTACAAAAGGACTTGATACTCTTTCTCTCCTCTCATAACAAGTTGTACCTTTACTAAGTTCTACATACTCATATTTCTCAATCTTCATAAGGATCTCTTCCACTTTCATTAAAGGGAACTTAAGGGATGGAAAACATTATCCTCCGTAATAATCCAGTCGACAGGAATATCCCAACTCTTACGAGGGCATAATACCACCATCTGAAAACGATAGCAAAATCCAACAGAAATACATTGTCTATTCTTACTTAAAAATCTATCGAAAAAACCTTTTCCATGTCCAATTCGATAACCCCGTCGGTCAAAAACAATCCCGGGGACGATACAAATGGTTTTCTCAAATGCTTTATTTGTAGAAGGTTGCCATTCTGGTAAAGGTTCTTCTATTCCCCATGAATTGTTTTTTAATTGCTGTATCCTATCCTCATTTACAAGATGCCATATCAACTCATTGCCGGCCACTCGGGGTATCCATACTTTTTTCCCTTTTTGAAATAAAGTATGGATAACAGATTTTGTCTCTACCTCTCCTTTATTGTCAGAAATATAAACAAAAACATTAGCACACTCATCCAACATTGCCAATGAAAAAAACCGATTTTTAATACACTCACTCTTTTCCCTCACTCGTTCGGGTATTAACATTCTTCGACAAAACAATATCCTTACCCGCAACTCTTCTTTAGTTAGGTTCACTTTCACTCTAATATCTCTACAAAACTTCAATGAAATAAAACACGGAACCGGGCATCATTTGAAGCCTTTATTTTAAACTGAACAGGAACCTCCTTATCTTTTGGTGCTAATATCTGTCCCAGAATAGAATACAACACATAAAGCCGTATCGTAATCTGTTCAGGATAACTCTCTGCAATTAATACTGTCTTACCAAGATAAAAGCATAACTGATTTGGAAAAATGAATTCCCCTGAAAACTCCCACTCTGCCATATCGATACTTTCTTTTGTAATTGTTCCTGTAAAACCATAAGGACCTTTTACATCATAACCAAATTTTCCAGATAACAGAGTCAACTCTCCTTCCTGAACAGGCTTGACCATACATCCTGAAAAACCTATAAAACAAAATAAAGCAATAATAAGCATCTCTTTCTGAATTATCTTCTTCATTTTTTTTCTCCTTAAATTAAATTACCATTAAAAAACGAATTATATGAAACCCAGATATATTACAATCTGTCTCTATATATGTTAATAAACATGCTACGCGCGTGGCAAAACATAAACAACGAAAGGATATGCGTATGTTGAAAAAGAAAGGTTTTACATTAATTGAATTACTGGTTGTAATTGCCATCATTGGTATCCTCGCTGCTATCTTATTACCTGCCCTTGCTCGTGCTCGTGAAGCCGCCCGCCGTTCCAGTTGTCAAAACAACTTAAAACAATGGGGACTTGTTTTTAAAATGTATGCAAACGAAGCAAAAGGAGAACGATTCCCTCCCGTTCAATTTGGGGCTTATCCAAAAATTGACGGAAACATCGATGTACGTGCGGATTTATGTCCAAGTACTTTCTTAATCTATCCAGAATATCTCAACGACCCTATGATTGCCTTCTGTCCATCGGATTCTGACTACCGCCAAACAATTACCCGTGCCAAATATCCTGACCGTGATGAATGGTGCATTAACTACTATGCAAATGATACCGTTTCCTGTGCTTCTGCAATGGATTCAAGTTATATCTATTTAGGACTGGTCATGGACCGCATAGGTGATGAATGGCCTATGGTAGATATTACACCCATGGTTAATGTCTTGAACGCATTAGGAGCAGGTCCTGTTTCCGGTTCCGGGAATGCGCCCGCACAATTAGTATATGGATTGATATCATTAGCAAAACCAGAACTGGTAACCGCTGTCCAAACAAAAGATAATGCAGGAATAATGCGTGTTGTCGATGCAGACATCACCAGCGACACACTTGCCGGATATGGCAATGCAGGAACCAACACAGTCTATCGCTTACGCGAAGGTATTGAAAGATTCTTAATTACAGATATTAACAATCCTGCTGCAAGTTCAAAAGCACAGAGTTCTTTACCCATCATGTTTGACAAAGTAGCCTCAAATCCGTCTGATTTCAATCATATTCCCGGCGGGTCTAATGTACTATACCTTGATGGTCATGTAGAATTTATCCGTTATCAACCCACCGGAGGAACAGCTCCTGTAACTCAAGCAGTGGCAATCGTAATTGGGGTTCTCGTTTCTGCATTAACTTAAAATAAAAAGCATACTTCAAATATTCTATATAAAAAGCAGGTAGGATACATAGAAAATGTTTCTACCTGTTTTTTCTATGTCTTGATTCATTATTAAGAAACGACATCTCCATTTTTAAGTATAATATTACACATAAAAAAATTTTTAAATTAATTGTTACAACACACCTAAAATCCAAGGGACTTATATGAAAACAAAACCAATTATCTCTATTACAATGGGAGATGTTAATGGTATTGGTCCCGAAATTATTGGCAAAGTTCTCACCCAAAAAGAAATCCTTAAAATATGTTTCCCCGTTATACTTGGAAACATTCAGGCATATACATATTATTGTAGAAATCTAAAAAACTACTTAGAACCTGTCAAAATCGAGAGCCCCGAAGAAGCAATACACTTAAAAAATAAGATTGGTATTATCGAACTTGAATACAATAATTTGAGAATCAACCCGGGAAAGATTGATCCTGAAAACAGTATCTCTGCCACCGCATGGATTCACCAATCAGTCAAATGGTGCATGGAAAAGAGATGCGATGCTATAGTTACCTGTCCAATAACCAAAGAAGGATTAACCCGAGCAGGAATTCCTTATGATGGGCATACAACCATGTTAGCCGATTGGACAAAAACAAAACATTATCGGATGTCGCTATTTGCAGGTACCAAAAGGGTTGTACACCATACAGCACATAAGTCTCTACGAAATGCTATCGAAAGCCTTAATAAAAAAGATTTAATAAAAACCATCAAAATCGGCTACGAAGCATTAAAAAAAATCTGTCCCCAAAAATTCCATATAGGTGTTGCCGGTTTAAACCCGCATGCAGGGGAAAAAGGACTGTTTGGGAATGAAGAAGTAGACATTATTCTACCTGCAATTAAATTCTGTCAAAAAAAAGAGATTCCTTGCTCAGGTCCCTATCCCCCTGACACTGTTTTCCGCAGAATGTTCCTGGGAGAATTTGATATGGTCATTGCTATGTACCATGACCAGGGACATATTCCAATGAAACTAATATCAATGAATGAAGGAGTTAATGTAACATTAGGTTTACCTATTATTCGAACTTCTGTTGACCATGGAACTGCATTTGACATTGCGGGAAAAGGAATCGCATGCGAACAAAGCCTTTATCATGCAATAAACCTCGCTATCCAATTTGCAAAACAGAAAGTACATTCTGTATGAACTCCTGCCCTAAAAAATTCATATCACTTTTTTTATTATTCTTGTCTGGAACAACATATCTATATCCCCAGTCTTTTTCACTCTACCCCCAATTTTTAAAAGTAGGTCCAAATCCCTGTGCCATTGCGACAGCGGATCTTAATGGTGATGGCATACCTGATATTGTTACCACGGACCGGGGTGAGATGCGAAACCCACGAGAGGAAAAACCCGCAAACGATGAACTATCTATCCTTCTCTCACAAGGCATTTTAAACTATGTTAAACTCCATCCATCCTTAAAAACGGATTTCGCCCCATACGCTATTGCTATCGCCAATATGGACTCCTTAAAATGGCAAGACATCATTGTAGTAAACTTCCTTGCCAAAAAGAACCAAGATATTCAAATCTTTCACAACTTAAAAGAAGAAAACCTTTTCACCGTTACACCGATAAAAATTCCTGACGACAATTTAAAATATACAAAACTAACCGATGGCGATGAACAACCTCTCTTCACGATCCCCGGGCTAACCTCACTTGAAATCACTGATTTAAACAAAGATGGACTGAATGATGTAATTACAACAGGCTGGAGTAGTGACATCGTCGCTATATTACTGGGCAATTCAAAGGAATCTCTTATTTTACACCAAATAATTCCCACTCCGGGTGGACCCCGTTCAATAGCAATACATGACTTTGATAATGATAAACTTACCGATATTGTTGTAACAATGTTTAACTCCGGAGAACTACTATTCTTAAAATGTAACGAAGAATATAAATTTTATGAATATTCACGAATACTCACCCGTGGAGCACAACCGAATCGGTTGTCCCTTGCAGATTTCAATGCAGATGGGAAGATAGATATTGCAATTACGCATAAAAAAGTAAACAATCCTCTTGAAGTTTTATATGGAGATACAAACCCCTTCTCCTTTCGATTATCCGACTCTTTTTATTTTAATACTACAAATCCTGAGGTAAATATCGAAATAATGGATTTGCTCATATCGGATTTCAACAACGACAATCTTCCAGATATTGCAGTCGTAGACAGAAAAGGACAACAACTAATTGTCATGATAAATAAAGGAGTAGTATTACCCAAAAAAGAGATAATTCTTCCCACTTCATTCATAATAGAAAAATACCCCATACAATCCGGCAAACCTATTGCCATTGCTTCTGCTGACCTTAATCAGGATAACTTCACAGACTTAATTATCAGTACACAGATTACAAACGAGGTCGTTTTCTTTATAAACAATAAGAAAAAATAATTAATATAGTTTTACAATTCTAACACTTCGATTCTACAACCAATTCAATAACCCTACTATTTATTATTCTCAATCCAATACTTCCTTTTTCTCCACTCATTAATCTTCTTCCACCAATATTGTCTCCTTATCTTATTCCACGGACTATTACCAAACCGTACCAAATTGTATTCCTCTAAAAAAGTCTGAATTTCCATCGCCAATGAAGGAACTTTGTAAGGTAATTCTTTTTCTATCTCTTCAACTGTTAAATTCTGAATCCTCCACCTATTCCGTGCAAATATCATTTCTACCTTCTTAAATATTTTTTTTGCTTCAAGCTGGTCCCTCGTCAGATATATCTTTCTTACTTCAAGCCGGTAAAAATTAAATGTTTTCCATAACAATTGCCATATCAATCCTAAAAGGTATAACATCCCCAAAAATATCAGAAGGATAACGAAACTGCCTACCGAAGGAACTGCTATTTTCCTTCCTGGATTAACAAAATCATCTATACTTTTAATAAAACCTATTCTTTCAAAACCAAAACTGGGCAATTGAAATCCACGGTCAAACCCGACTATTCGCTGATACCAAAACATCCGTGTTCGTAACATCCAACGCGTTAATTGCATTATAATTTGATTCCTCACAAAATAATTGGAATCAGGCAAAGGTGAAGGGTCAAAAGGCACCCATCCATAATTAGGAAACAACACCTCCACCCACAAATGAGCCATTCCCTCTCGCACAATATAAGAACGGCTTTGTGGGTCCCATTCCCCCCCTACATATCCCGAAACTACCCGAGCAGGTATACCCAAACTTCGAACAGCAAGAGCCATCGCACTTGCAAACAACTCACAATGCCCTCGCCGGATTTGTGTAAAAAACGCATTCATAGGATGCTCACCCGGTAAAGGAGGGATATCAAGGGTATATACAAATTCTGGTCCTGACAACCAATCCTCTATCGCAATCACTTTATCAAAAACAGTCTCCTTTCCCTCCACAACCCGTTGGATTCGTGCTTGAACTTCGGGTGATAAATCATGTTGAGTTAACAAATCATAATCGCGCGAAGACATTAATTCCTTGTAATTACTTGGTGCATTTCTCAATCGTGCTTCATCCCATTGAATAAGGTCCGATACTACTCTATACACCAATCTCCGCACATTATTCGAGGAAAAAGACACTGTATAGTCCTTCGTTGAGTCCCAGGTCAAAGAAACATTAGTACCAGATTCCCGGACACTGAAATTCCTAACACGGTCTAATACAGGAATCCCATCTTCTGGAATACTATCCAGATAAATCTCCTGCACTATTTGGACAGAGGGCATATCCCTTTCTCTTTCGAAGAAAATACTACTCCCTCTTTTATTATTCTGTTCTTGCTGAAGAGCCCTTAACATTCCAATAAAAGAAATAGAAGAAAACGAAGGTTCATAAGAATCCTCAAGAGGCCACCTACGCCATTGTATTCCCAGATAAGTTGGCAAACTTGTAATACGCCAATAAAGTTGATTTTGTTGTATGGGGGGTTTTTCACTTGCTGTAGGTATAAAAACACTCATTATAGGCGTATAAGATATTGAAACAGTTTGTCCACCCCTTAACGAAACACTGGTAGATATCCCCGTTCGAGATAAATTCCCAATATCCCGACCAAAAATACCCGCTTCCATACGAGGCATAAATATAAATCCAGAAATAATAAAAAACCATCCAACAAGAATATTCAACAAAACAAAAACGACAAGATAATATCTGTATGCTGGAAATATCTTCTTTAATTGTATCCAGGGAACTGAAATACTCCTCCCTTCCTTATCTTTGCCATAAACCATTGTGACCGCAGGTAATAATATAAAAATACAACAGACAAATATAATAAAAGAGATACCTACAACAAACTCCGGAGCCTGAACTCCTGCCCCTAAAAGAAGAAAGAAACTCATAAGAATGATATACAGATACTCTTTCATTCCCTTCGGTCGTGCAACTAATGTCAACTGTATCATACCCGTCAAAAGAAGTACAGTATCTAAAATACCTAACAACAGAATTAAAACAGGCAAAAGAATACTAATAATCCACAAAGGAACCTGTATCCAGAAGGGATAACGAGGATATTGTTCAACTATTCGTTCAACCAAAAAATTTAAAACCAGCGGAAGAATAGGAACAAATAACATAACCATACCGTAATATCGAACTGCTGTTAACGCCAGATACGACGATAGAACAACAATCATCACCGATATTTTTAGTATCAAATTATGTCTATCTTCCTGCAGATATAACATCCGGATTTACCACCCTCATACCCGTCGATAAAAGTTTACCCCATAATTCGGGATTGACAGATATTAACAATAACCTTGAACTTCTTCCTTCTTGAACAAATCGATTCCATAACTTATCATCTATTTCTTTATCCTTAGAAGGCTGAAGCAATGCTAACTTTTTCAATATCAGATTCAAATGTCCCACACCATGCCCAAGTGGAATTTTATCCTCTTCCGTCCAAATCCCAACTCGAAACTGCTTCATTAGAAGTGAATATGACATCGAAGCAACAAAATCCATCATCTCTTCAAACAATTCTTCATCATTTTCACCAACAGGTCTTCTTAAATCCAAATAAATCAGATACTGATTGGGTAAACTTAACGCCCATTCTCGAACCAACCATACACCCAATCGAGCACTAATCTTCCATGCAACATACCTTAAATCGTCCCCCGGTTGATACTCCCGAATAGAATAGAAATCTCCCGATTCGGAAATTAGGGTTCGTGTAGGAACACGACTTCCTCCCGCAAAACTTCCCAACGATTGCACCTTTAAAAACTGTGTCTTTGGAACTACCAGTATTTCCGCGTCAACCCGATACCATGTTTCTTTTTCAACAATTCCTAATGGAAACTCAGACTTAATAATAACATCTGTTATACATATACGACCCCGCCTTGAAAATTCCTGCTCTAATGAAAATTCTATAAACTGATTTACCGGTAAAATCGGGAGTTTCTTCCAGAATACCCTTGTTCTAACCCCGCGTGTATCTTCAATTATACCTTCTAAGGAAAGTCCAAACAAAGGAGTCCGCTTCTTCATATTTTCTAACCGTATCCATATCGTGGCCTCACTACCTCTCGTAACTTGTTCCGGAACCAAAAACTCCAGACGAGGTGGTCTAAAATTCCATCGTGAAAAAAACTCTGCACAAACCGCAATAGAAAAACACACAGAAAATGCCAGATACAAAATATTGTTACCACTATTCCATGCAGAAAGCAGTAAAAGGATTGTAAACAATACTTCCCCCCACCAATAAGTTCGTATCGTTCTTGTTCGTATGGGAAATCCTGAAATCATAATTAACGGGGTATTGGAACCATCTGAAGAATATCCTGAATAATCTTCTTTCGTTCCTCTGCTATATGCATAAGATTAAACGACCTCGATTTTGAAATCAATCGATGAGACAAAACAGGCTCTGCAACTTCTCGAACATCCTGTGGTGTTGCAAAGTCTCTTCCATTAATAAGTGCCCAAGCCTGTGTCGCAACATATAAACTCTGCGTTCCCCTCGGACTTATCCCCAATTCTACTTGTTCATGTCTCCTCGTCTGCTCAATAATCTGCAATATATATTCCGTTATTGACACATCGACAAATATCTTCTTTGTCTGCTCCTGCAATTCGATTATATCTTCCGAAGTTAACACTGGCGGTAACTCACTTATTTCCTTAACAACCTCCCTTTTCTTCATAATGATAAGTTCCTCCTCTGCTGGTGGATAACCGATCTCCAATCGAATTAAAAACCTATCTAACTGTGATTCAGGAAGACTATATGTCCCCTCATATTCAATAGGATTCTGTGTCGCAATCACAATGAAAGGCTGGGGTAAGGGATAAGTGCTTCCATCAACCGATACCTGATTTTCACTCATTGCTTCCAGCAAAGCGCTCTGTGTTTTTGGTGGAGTTCGATTAATCTCATCTGCAAGCACTATATTGGCAAAAATAGGTCCCCGTCGAAATTCAAAATCTGTTGTTCGCGGATTCAATATGGAAACCCCTAAAATATCTGATGGAAGCATATCACTTGTAAACTGAATACGATGAAAAACACAATTCATAGAACGTGCTAACACCTGTGCAAGTGTTGTCTTTCCCATTCCCGGCACATCCTCTATTAGAATATGCCCTTTCGAAAGCATTCCTACTACACAGAGTTTTATGGCATGGGTTTTACCTAAAAATACACGCTCTATATTCTGAATTAACTTATCAATTTTACTTTTATAATTTTCAATCATGTTATTAAAACAATCCCTATATATTAATTCATTCCTGAAAATAGGTTCCGATATTTACTCCATCAAAGCCAATCAGCAAACCAATCCTCAATAATAGGCAGAAAAGAACTACTAAAAGATTTTGTTTTCCTTTGCACAACCTGAAAAGCCTCTGGCATTCCTAACAAATCATAAATTCTCGCTGCAGATTTAATATATGAAAAACCCGCCTTTTGTCTACCGGTACTATCTATATTACCAGCAGGATTTATAATCAAAACTGCACTTGTAGCACAAAGAGCCAAAATATGCTCTATATCAAAGGTCTCTTTTCCTGTTTCTATTTCTTTACAAAGTCCAGGTATTAAATCATGTTTACTATGGAATAACCAATTATTCTTATCTTTTTTATCTTTCCATGAGGACAAAGGGCCTATGGCGACACATGCTTGAATAGACGGCTCTATGGCTGTTAAAAGTATTGCTTGTAAAGCCCCAAATCCTTTTCCCAACACACCAATACTCGTAATATTCGATGTAAACCATGTCCCAAAAACTCGCAATCCTGCTAAATAATCCATTATCAATTTACCCTGATATACAATTTTAGAAGATCTAATCTCTTGAGATTTTGCTGTACCTCTTGTTCGTTTCGGTTCCGCCCTTTCTCCAAAATATAAACAATCTGGGACCATCGTAAGATACCCCGAGTATGCAAGTTCCTTAGCAAGTGCATATTGAGGGTCACCATCAATACCTGCAAATTCATCTTTGCCTTGCGGAATATAGTCATGACAACAAAGAATTGCAGGGACTGATTCCTTTTTGGTCTGTTCCAGTACAAAAACCCATGCAGTGATTCGTTCTTCTTCTTGAACAGAATATTCAATTTTATACTTTTTCAATTCATCCTCTACAGATTCATCAGTAACTTTCGTATGAGGCACAAAAACATTGGAACGATCTTCTTCTATCTCTTCATAAAGAGGGTCACTCAAAATAAGTACATCCTCACCCAAATAACGCAAAAATTGTTTTTTTAAGTCTTCCCTCTTATCACGCCATACTTCTGCTGACTTTATCTTGTTCAAATCTATCATAAGTTTAACACCTTCTATTATCTTTAAAACAACATATTCTCATTTAATCACAATTATTATTAAACAGAAAGGACTATTATCATAACATTATCAATAAACAGTGTTTCAATTTTTCTACTTTCCTTTTCTTATCTATTTTTCTTTTTTCAAACGATATAAATAAACGCAATCACGAGCTGTTACAAGAAATTCATCTCCATTCTTCCCCCCAAAAGCACAATTAGCCGGGTGTTTTGGAACTTTAATTAGATATATCCTCTCCCCTTTACTATTAAATACAACAACTCCCTCCGAAGAAGTAACCCAAAGATTATCATCCTTATCCATCTTTATCCCATCCGGTGACAATACCTCACAAAATTTAATTTCTTCTACTGGATAATCTTTCCCTTTATACTCAAACTTAAAAATAGCATCTTGCTCTGTATCCGCCACAAACAATACATCTTCCTTTTTGGACAAAGTAATTCCATTGGGCTTCTTTAAATTTTTATTTATAAGAAATACTTCACCCTTGGGCGTTACTTCATAAACACCACAAAAATTGAGTTCCGCATTAGGTCCTTCCAAACCTCCGGGTAAGCCATACGGTGGGTCTGTAAAAAATATAGTTTCATCAGAACGAACTACTAAATCATTTGGGCTATTAAAACGCTTCTTCTCGTATTGTTCTACTACCACCTCCATTCTGCCATCTCTGTACAATCTCGAAATTCTTCGATTACCATGTTCCGCAAGAAGAATGTTCCCTTTTTTATCCAAAGCCAGGCCATTAGAATTTCCACTTGGATTCAATAATACCTCATTCCTTTCAAATCTACATACCCTATTTGCTGGTATATCACTAAATATCCATCCATATTCTTCCACCCATAAAGGCCCTTCTGTAAACTTAAAACCACAGACTTGCTGAATCGGTTGTTCTTCTGCCAACAATGTCACTAAAAATACCAGTTTAAAAACTAAAAAGGAAAAACTCATTTCTTTTCCTCCTGATAAGTATTTATTTTTTATTCTCCCAGTTATTAGCATATCATAATAAAGTTTATTAAAGAAGTCTATATAGACGACACGGAGACATTTTATATGCAAAAAATAAAACCATGGTTCTTCTCTGTTCATGGAGGACATAGTAATGAATTCTGCGACCATGCAGACAGTTCTATAGAAGAGATTATCCATCGTGCTATTGAATTAAACATGCCTGTTTATGGTTTCTCAGAACATGCACCTCGAAATCAGAAAAAATATCTCTACCCTGAAGAGATAGAAAAGCAAAAAACACCTGAAAACTTAATAAATAGTTTTTATTCATACTGTAAAACATTAGAAATACTTCAAAAAAAATATACTTCACAAATTACATTATTAAAGGGACTGGAAATTGAAGTTGTCCCTCCAGATGAATATATTTCTTTCAGCCAAAAACTAATCAAAGAAGGAAATATCGAATATATTGTTGGCTCTGTTCATTGGGTCAACGGATACATGACCGATTTCTCACCCGAAACATTTAAAAAGGCTGTCGAAGCACATCAGGGGCTGGAAAACTTAATGATAGATTACTACAAAACATTAAAAGATATGATTACATCTCTAAAACCCGATATTGTAGCTCATTTTGACCTGATTACCTGCTTTCTAAAACAAAAAGAAATCCCCAAATATACTCCCAAATTAATCAACATTATTGAACAAACTTTAGAAGAAGTAAAAAAGAATAATTGTATAATGGAACTGAACACCAGTGGTTTAAGAAAACCTATTAATCGAATTTTCCCGGATATACTCATTATTCAAAAATCAGCAGAATTAAAAATCCCCTTTACTTTTGCTGATGACTCTCACAACATTAAGCAGGTCGGATATGAATTAGATAAAGCACGAGAGTTACTATTAAGTCAGGGTATTACAGAAATCATCCAACTGAATAAATACCATCAGAAAATCATACGCAAAAAGGTTAGTCTTCTTTAATACAACGCCCTATTTACCACCTTTTATCTTATTATTAACATATAATTTAAAATCATCTTTTCCGCATCGGATCATAAATATATCTGTCTGTCCAAACATACCAATTACCCATGGATAATCCTTCGTTATAGGATTACTATAATAACACATATAAATATTACCACCTCTCATAGCTACTCCTCCATATGCTGTATCTCCCGAACTGGGAAAATCTGTTAACCATCTCAATCCCTCCGGGCTTACATGCCATAACGAGGTCCTTTTCCTATTAAAAATGCTTCCTATATACCAAAACGGGCCCCTATTACTACAATCTCTCCGGCCAGTTGCAAAAACCTTTCCATCAAAAGCAAACAAACAAGGACCATCCAATCTTGTTATAGATGTTCTTGTTTTGGTCCACTCTTTATAGGGGGGGGTGGCTGTGGCTATCAAAGTGCTACCTTGCGGATGACCAAACCACGAATCAGAAAATTCCAGTCGGGCAGTACAAATTATCGCATCATCCGGCAAAAACTCAAAATCCGTCTCATCATTTCTATCCCCCTCATGAATTATAGATACAAGGTCCCAAAAAATACCATTTCTTGAACAAAATAAAGCGGACTTTCCATGCTCATTCCAATAGCCCGTAACATACCAGTCTATATAATTTCTCGTTTTGGGTCGCCATAAAAGCCAACCTTCAGCGTCACCTTGCAATGGTTCAAATGGTGTCCAATTCCTCCCATCCCTTGACCGTGCGTATAAAGTTCTATAAGGTTCCGCAAACAAATCTCTATTAACAAGTACATATAAAAACAATTGCCCATTGATCTCTGCAAACTTAGGGTCGCGTATATCTTCTCCCGGGGAATTAAATTCCTTTATTTTCTCCCAATGATTTCCATCATCGGATTTCCATAATATCAACTTGCACTGCACACTACCCAGATGAAACGGTGAATTAGCATGGATTAGATAAAAACTACCCCTCCAGCAGATCATATCTGAATTGGAATTATGCAACCCATCAGAATAGACCACATTAAGGACATAATCAAATGCTTCATCTATCTTTGCTTTATTTTCACGATTGACCGACCAGATAAAGACTATTAAAAGACTGCCCGTTAATAAAATCATCAAAATAATTAACGCACAAACAATTTTTCTTCCTGCCATCACTATGTCCTTTTGTATTTCTATTTATTTTATAATTTCAATTGACTTTATTGAATATATTTATCATAATAAAATATGATACTTCTATTAAATTTTTAATATACAGGAGAAAATAAAATGAATACTATATTTGAAGATAAAGGAAGAAGAGAATTCTTAAAGACTACCGCTACTATCAGTTCTGCAGTGTATTTAGGAAGTCAAGTAAAATCCGTAGCTCAACCATCATCTGAATCTCTAAAAAAAGAAACTTTGGCTATACACGGTGGGACTCCAGCAGTTACTCTTCATCCTCCCAATGCAACACAATGGCCTATTTATGGAGAAGAAGAAATCCAACTGGTAACCGAACTGATTAAAAGCCCAGGTTACTCCCCTATCGCAGAATTTGAAGAAGCATGGAAAAAACATTTTGATTGCCCATTTGTAAAAGCACATTGCAATGGAACAAGCGCATTAACTTCTACTCTATTTGCACTCGACTTACCTCCCGGCAGTGAGATCCTCGTCCCGGACTACAGCACATGGTTCCCTGTAGTTCCAATGCGTTTTCTGAAATATGTGCCCGTATTTGTCGATGTCAATCCTAAAACAATGAACCTCGATGTCGAAGATTGTAAAAAACGGCTTTCCCCAAAGACCCGAGCCATATTACCTGTACACTGGTACGGTGTCCCCTGTGATATGGACTTAATTAATGATTTCGCAAAAGAACATGAGTTGGAAGTCGTTGAAGATGCAAGTCATGCTCACGGAGCAAAACTAAAAGATATATATATTGGCAAATGGGGTCGTATGGCAGGTTTTAGCCTTCAAACAACAAAACCATTACCTGCTATTGAAGGCGGAATAGCCATGTATAAAGACATCCGAGATTATGAACGCTCCGTAACTTTCGGAAATTACGACCTTCCCAAGACATTTCCTGAAGATAGCCCTTACAGAAAGTATCAGGGAACTGCTTTCGGTAGTAAATTGAGAATACATCCCATCGCAGCCATCCTGGCTAATATTCAGTTAAAAACATTAGCAGAAAAAAATACAAAAGGCGTCGCACAAATGAAAAAACTAAATGACACCATTACACAGCTTCCCGGCTTATCGGCTCAATATGTCCGTCCCGATTCAGAAAGAGTTTATTATTCCCGAAATTTAATGTTTATTGATGAGAAAAAAGCCGGGGCCTCACGCTCTGCGATTGTTAAAGCATTAAAAGCCGAAGGTGTAGATATTGTTGAATATCAATGGACACTCCTTCATACCTACCCTATTTTCAGTGAAACCAAATGGTGGGACTACATGCCGGTACTTCCCAAAGAAGGAACACCAAAAGGTTGTGAAGAAGCAAACCGTACCGCTATATCTCTACCTTACTTCACAACAGACCAACCCGAGCTGGTAGAACAATATATCCATGCTTTCCAAAAAGTCTGGGCAAATATTGGTAAATTAGGCTAAAACATATAGAAACATTTCCCATTATAAAAAGTCTAAAATAAAAATTAATCTTAAAGAAGGAGCTTACTATGGAAGCAACTTTAACAACTCCACCTATCGTTGAAGTACAAAATCCCAAAACAGGTGAACTACTCTATACATTTCAAGAAATTACTGAAAAAGATGTTGAAGAAATGTATAAAACGGCACGAAAAGCATTTGAAGTTATCAGTTCAATGTCCGTCCGTGAAAGGCTCAATGAATTAGACAAGGTTAAGCAATACATCATCAAAAATCGAGAAGAAATTGCACATTTCATTACAAAAGAAACAGGAAAATGTATAACAGATGCATTACTCCTTGAAGTCTTCCCCTCTGTCGACCAGATTGACTACTATCAAAAAAACGCAGAAAAAATCCTAAGAGACCAACATATTCCAACACCCATTCTACTGATGGGGAAAAAATCGAAAATAGTATATGACCCATTAGGTGTTATTCTTATCATATCTCCATGGAACTATCCTTTCCATTTATCATTTGTACCTTTCGTTTGTGCTTTTACTGCAGGAAATGCAGTTATTATAAAACCTTCTCGAATTACTCCACTGAAAGGTCTTTACGAAAAAATTATTGAAGAGTCAGGATTCATGAAAGGAGCCCTACAAATTGCCTATGCCAGTCGTAAAACAGCCAATTTACTGATTGAAAAAAGACCCGATAAAATTCACTTTACCGGTAGTGTAGATGTCGGAAAAATAATTATGAAACAATCCGCAGAACATCTTATCCCTGTCGAATTAGAATTAGGCGGAAAAGACCCCATGATTGTGTTTGAAGATGTAAACCTTGAAAGAACTGTTACCGGTGCTATTTGGGGTAGTTTTACTAATTGTGGACAGACCTGCACCTCCGTAGAACGCATATTCGTACACGAAAAAATATTCGAACCTTTTGTAAATCTCATGGTCGAGAAAGTAAAAAAATTAAGAACCCTTGCAAACACTCCCAACCCACCTAATGAAAAAGAGTTGGATGTCGGTTGCATGACAGCTAATTTCCAAATTGAGGAAATCGAATCTCAACTTGAAGAAGCAAAACAAAAAGGTGCCAGAATCCTTTGTGGAGGAGAAAGACAAAAAGGAAGTCATGCATTTCCACCTACCATTATTACAAATGTAGAAAGAGACTATCGCATACAATACCATGAATCGTTTGGACCTGTGGTTACCATTACCCCATTTAAAACAGAAGAAGAAGTAATCGAAATGGCAAACGATTCACCCTACGGACTTTCTGCCAGTGTTTGGTCTGCTGATAAAAAACGAGCCGAAAGGGTCGCAAGAAAAATCGTAACAGGAAATGTCTCCATTAACAATGTCCTCGCAACACAAGCCAATTCAGGATTACCTTTCGGTGGAGTTAAAGATAGCGGTTTTGGCAGATACCGTGGTGCTCAAGGACTATACACTTTCTCTAATATCAAAAGCATACTGATAGACCATCAATGGAACCGCATGGAAGCCTATTGGTATCCCTATTCTCACAAAAAATTTGAATTATTCTCTCAGGTTTTTGAAAGTGTATTTAAACGCGGAATAGGAGCCCTGCTAAAAACTGCATGGATAGGTCTGAAACTTGAACTGCTTTCCCGTAAAGAAAAACTTTAACAATACAATATTAAATCCTATGAGAGAAATTACAAAAACAGAAGAATTTGATAATTTATTACAAAATAACAAAGACAAACTATTAATTTTTCTCAAACATAGCAATCGTTGTCCTATCTCATGGAATGCAAAAAAAGAGACGGACACATTTCTCGATAACCATGTAGAGTACAAAGACAAAACTTTTCTCATTAATGTCGTAGACTCCCGTCCTTTATCGAACTACATTGCAGAAACACTCAAAGTAGAACATCAATCGCCTCAAATTATCATTATTAAAAACGGAACCGTATTAAACCACTTCTCACACTTAACAATTACAGAGAAAAAATTACAAAATATCCTCCAACATTTATAATAATCAAAAATATTTTTTGATTACCTATTTTTTTTATCATATTATATATAGTATTATATAAATTAAATAAATACTATATAATGTGTATTGACAAACAAGATTCTTTGTTTGGAGGAATAAATCGTGCGAATTGGAAATCGTTCAAGGCTTTTCTGGACACAAGGGAAATCCATTTTCAATAAAAAAACTTCTTCGTCCACAACAGATGATTCTGTAAAAACAGAAGAAAAGGAGGCTCTTTTGTCACAAACAAACACAGATATGAATGAAGAAAGTCCAGGATTAAAAATTAACACTGAAACAGAAATTATAGAATTAGGGAAGAAAATATCACCCTTTTTAACAAATCTAAGAAAAATTATTGAAGAAGGAAAACTATTTCCAAACTCAAGAGACTGGGTAGACTCTGCATTGCCTATATTAGGAAATTGCATTGAAATTGCTTCCCAAAATAAACGAAAAGATTTAGAACAATTATTTTTAGACATAGCACGCATCATTTATTCATCGGACAGGGTCGGCAAGTCTCATCTTTCAATAGAACCGGCACTTGAACTGTACTCTCTTCTATGCTGTGTCGTTGCTGATTTTATGAGAGGAAAACCAAACAAACCCATGTTTGAACAATGGACAAAGTCCTACCAAAAAGTTGTAACAGATTTCACTAATTCAGGAATTCGACTTGTCGATGACAATGAAGAACCTATTGGAACACCTGTCTCGGAAACAGAAAACTTATACTTGCCAGCAGATACCTCGATTTCCTATTCCCCCTCCGATAATACTCCTCCACAGGATATTCTCCCTTCCGCCGAGAACATTACTAATTCAATATCTGTAGAAGAAACGATCGAAATATCACATAGCGAAATACCCACAACTGTTGAGTACAATAATATAGTTGAAGATGCTACAAATACTATTAACGATGCTATACAAAGTGATAATCCTTCATATACTATCGATACCATCCCCTATAAAATGTCCGAAGAAACAGAAATATCCACTCCACTTCAAACAACAGATAAAATACCGGACGAAACTAAAATTCAGTCATCATCAGAAGAAACAATACCATTTACAGAGTCAAATATAATAACAACAGAACAAAAAGTCGATATGGATATTCATTCCCTTATCCAACAAATAAATAAAATATCCCAGAATGAAGTAAAAGAAATCCTTTTAGATACATTGAAAGCCATTGTTAGCGGAACTCACGAAACAGCCAAAGCAAAAGCCATAGAACTTGCTAAAGAAATGGCAAAATTAGAGGTTGAAAAAGTAAAAATTGACTTTCGTAGTACAGAATATCAAATCGAAAGTTTAACTTCTGAAATTAGTCAGGTACAAGAACAACTTAATATATGTCACAATGAAATTAAATCCATAGAAGAAGAATTGAAGGAACAACAATTTCTTACCCAAAAAACAGAAACCAATAAAAAAACCTTAGAAAAAGATATTGAAAATACCCAAAATAAAATTACAGAGATAGAAAAAAAGATTCTCGAACTTGAACAACAAAAAGAAAAAGAGAACACAAATTTAAACCAATACAAAGAAAGCCTACACACAACAGAAAAAATGATTGAAGAACTCAATCAGACCATCTCTTCGCTAAAAGAATCCATTCGAGATTTTGAAAACCAGGCCATGACTTTACTTCAAAGAATGGATTCTCTTGAAAAAACGAAGATGGAAAAAGAAACCCAATTAGAGCAACTCCAGAAACAAATTAAAGAAAGAGGAAATACTGTACGCCGATTAGAAGAAACACTAAGACAAATACAAACCTCAGAAGAAAATATATCCATTGAAAACAATTCCATTTCTAATACCCTAAACACAATAGACCTCTTTAGTAGGGAGGCATAAGCATTGTTTAAGAAACCAGCACAAATTCTTGCGATTGACTTCGGTTCCAATTGTATACGAGCCCTCTTAGGTGAACAAACGAAAAGTGGCAACTTTTCCATTATAGGTCACGGAATAGCCCCTTCTGCGGGAGCCATATCAAAAGGGCTTATACAAGATATGGATTCAGCACGACATACTCTTCGTGAAGCAGTTAATATGGCTCAACAAAAAATCAATTCCACTCCTCTAAAACTAATTGCTGTCGGTATTAACACACCGCGGGCAGAGACTCTTACAAAAGAAGCCCTACTTGAACTTAATAATGAAGAAATCAACGATGAACATCTTTACAATGTGTTTAAAAAGGCTCAACAACAAATTGAAAAATCCGACAAAGACTTACTCACTTCTGTTAATTCATACGAATGGTATATTGATAATTTAGGTGTCCAACAGCCTCTCGGAATGAAAGCAAATCAACTCAAAATTCGTGTTCACTTTACCATCATTCCTAAGGTAATTATTGAAAATTTAAAATCCTGCATAGAAAACGAATTACATCCCGGCTATTCTGTTATCTACCATTTCATTTACAATCCCATCGCAACCGCAATGGGCTCACTAACCCCCGAAGAAATGGAATTAGGAACCTTACTAATAGATATTGGGAAAACAACAACCAACCTTATATTATTCTCAGACCACAAACTTATTTATACATCTACTTTCGATTTTGGCACAATCTTTATGTCAAAAGATGTATCAACTGTATTTAAAATTACCTTTGACGAAGCCCATAAACTTATCTGTGATTATGGAATCTCTGAAGAAATTATTAATAAATATATTGAATCAAACATACCCGTTAACGATACTTCTCTTTCTCCCTCTCTAATCTCAAATGAACTTAAAACAAAACCCATCGCCCTTCAGAGTGTTTTAGATGGCTTTAGCAAAAATGTCCCAATCAGTAAAATAGAAGGTGTGATCTTCTGTCGTGCAGAAGAAATAATCACAGCCCTAAAAAAAGAAATTGAAAAAAAAGGATTAATCCAATCTCTACTTCGGGGTATTGTTCTTTCCGGAGGAGGAGCAAAATTAAAAAACATGGATCTCCTAATTGAAAAAATATTTAACTCATCCGTTCGTATCGCAAAACCCCATTACATCTTCCCAAATATTCCACAACCTGTCAACAACCCCGATTTTGCAACAGTTACGGGAATACTTCGACATGGTTTTTCCCATTACAACGCTATTCAAAAAGGACAAACTTTCCAGAACAAAAAAATAATCAGTCAAATCTGGAAAAACTTGATATCACCATTAGAATTCATCTTGCCAAAACCAAAAGGGGCTAAAACGACATCTACAAAGTCGAATTAGCCCCAAGGGGAACAGAAGAAAAAGGAATTTGGATATAAGACTTCAGCACATCTTTTTTAGTTTCATTATTGGAAAAAACAATATTAAACATTTAAAATATTGACAATTCATAATTATCTTTATTTACTATTTTATTTACTATTCTCTAAGTCTCATTGGAGCATAAAAATGACAAAAAAAAATGTTGAACCTCGTTTACTCAAAGGTTTTCAAGACCAACTTCCACCCAAAAGCAAAATTCGACAGGAAGTAATAGGGAAAATTATATCCATTTATGAAAAATATGGTTTTACTTTCATCGAGACTCCTGCAATTGAGATAAAAGAAATCCTGCTCGGTCCCGGCGGCGAAAATATTAATAAAGAAATTTTTTTCTTAGAAACTCCTGAAGGGGAACCTTCTTGCCTTCGATTTGACCATACAGTCCCTTTTGCCCGGGTTATTGCACAATACCCTGACAAGATAAAGGTACCTTTCCGAAGGTACACTATCGGTTCAGTTTGGCGTGCCGATAAACCCGGAATAGGTAGATACCGCGAATTCCTCCAGATGGATATAGACATCGCCGGGACCCCAAACACCGCTGCCGATGCCGAAATTATTGCCATTATGGTAGAGGTTATGCGAATTCTCGGTTTCAAAAACTTCCAGGTTCAAATTAATAACAGAAAACTAATCGATGCATTATTAATACAAAATGGAATAAAAAATATAGATACACAAAAACACATATTACGTGTAATTGATAAATTACAAAAAGTCGGCATTGAGAATATTAGAAAAGAACTCGGAGAAGGTCGAATCGATGAATCAGGTGATCCAATCAAAGGAGTTGGTTTACCTGACAATATCATTGATAAAATCATTAATTTCATCAGTATTATAGGTAAAACAAGAAAGGAAATTATCCAGAATATTAAAAAACATTTATCAGAACAACTGGAATCACAACAGTCAATTTCTACAATGGAAGAACTGGACCAGTATCTATCTGCCCTTGACATACAAGATACAGAAGCCTCCTTTTCCCCATCATTAACCCGTGGTTTAGACTATTATTCAGGTCCTGTATTCGAAATGACACTGAAAGATGCTCAACATATTGGTTCTGTCATGGGAGGAGGGAGATATGACGGTTTAGTATCGCGATTTACAGATAAAAATATCCCTTGCACAGGAATGTCAATCGGCATCGATAGACTTATTAGTGCAATGGAAGAATTGCAATTATTTAATACACAAAAAGCCTTATATGATGTTATCATAACCCGAATTGGAAAAGTTCCTATTACCGAAGCCCTATCTATAGCACAAGAACTACGCAATGCACATTTGCGAGTGAGCGTTTACCTTGGAAAAAAATCAAAAGAAACCCTCGGCGAACAACTATCCCATGCAGACCATTACAACATACCCATAGCCATCATATTAGGTGAGGATGAACTCAAAAGAGGTGAAATATGCATAAAAGACCTTCACTATGGCGAAAAAGCCCGTGAAAATATAAAAGACAGAAATCAATATCGCGAGGCCGGAACTGTTAGTCAAGTTACTATTCCCCGAGAAAAAATGCTCGAAACCATCACAAAATTACTCGATAAAAACTACTGAGGGTCTCCAATAACAGGATCATTGGTCGATGGTAATTGACTTTCGCTATAACGAATAATTCCCGTGTGGTCTATTCGAAAATACTTATTTCCTGAATAGCCAATCGTTTGGGGAACTGCATAACATACAAACTGAACATTTGTAACCTGAGGCATAGAATACACATATCCCTGTCGTACACAACCTTCACTCCATGACTCATCTAAGTACCGTGTCGAAGGATTAGGAGATGAATTTACGAGACTATTAAAATCACCATAAGTATTATTCGCCGAATGATAGGATACCTGTGCAGTACAAATTGCCCTTAAATTCCAAATGGTAGATGCCTCATTGGAATGAATCCTCGAACGAATTAAGGTTGGAATTGTAATCGCAGCTATTACAGAAATTATCGATACTACAATCATCAATTCAATAAGAGTAAATCCATTAGATTTTACTATCCCCTGATTTGTTGTGCCCATTGTTCACATCCTTTTGTTTTGATGTAAAAAAAAAGCACGATGGCGGTCACCGGGTTCCGCCATCGTGCACTCAGCACCAACACAACCCACTGAATAGCGGGTTAAAGACAAACTTATTATTGTTCTCCGATGGGTGGGTCACCAGGGCCAGCCTGACCGCCTGTATTAAAACGGATTACACCACTGGCATCGGTATAGAAATAACGATTTCCACTTACACCCACTTCACTCGGGTCTGCATTGCAGGTAAAATTATTGGGTCCTGGAGAAGCAAGAGTAAATGTATAACCTTGCTTAATACCAGCCCAGTTGCCTTCTAAGAACGGAGGTGTGGCACCTGTAAGGTCCGCAAAATCACCTGTATAGGTACCATTTGCAGAGTTATAGGCAACCTCTGCACCAACAATAGCCTTCAAGTTGCTGATGGCTGCAGACTCATTAGACTGCAATCTAGAACGAAGCAGGTTGGGAATTGCAATGGCTGCGATAATCGCAATGATTGCCACCACAATCATCAATTCAATGAGCGTAAAACCTTTGTTTTTCATACACAATCTCCTTATTGTTTCTTTTTAGTTTTTTAAACTTTACCTTAATACCCGGTTACTAAGGCACTTTATTAAATTAAATTGTTGTTATTCAAAATATATCAAATATCATGCCAAAAATATAAAGAAACAAAACATAAACATAATTCTTATAAGCTATTTACTATCAATAATATACAACAATACTTTTCTATAACACTATTTTTACATAAAGAAATCAACACAGAAAAGTGACAAAAATTGTCATTCTGGAACAAAATTGGGATTGTAAACTACTTGTCCCGCCAAAAAGAAGGGAAAAATAAAACCAATACAGCGTATATCTCTAACCGCCCCATCAACATCAAAATACACAAAACTCCTTTACCGAGAACGGGAATAGCAGAGAAATCTTCAAATCCTCCAACATATTCAAGGCCAGGCCCACAACCATTAAGTGCTGAAGCAACAGAGGAGATCGAAGTTACAATTGGTAAACCAACCCAGCATAAAAGAAGACTACCAACAATAAACACAGATACATATAAAGCAAAATAACTTAAAACGGCCCTCTGGATTTCTTCATCAATAACCTGTCCACCTAAATGAATCGCCTTAATTACCCTCGGCTGGAATATAGATTGTATTCTATTCAGTAAAAATTTAAACAAAACTATTACACGAATTATCTTTAGCCCACCAGATGTAGATCCTGCTGACCCTCCTATAATCATCAATATAACAAGCAACCACTTCGCAAAATGAGGCCATAAGTCGTAATCTATTGTAGTAAAACCTGTATCCGTCATTAACGAAGTAACTGTAAACGCTACACTACGAAGAGCTTTACCAAACGAATAATGCACAAAGTTACTCGTATCTAAAGAGAATGTCCCATGATACCCCATTACACATATCGTTATAAGTATAACTGAAAACAACCATATACATACATATGTTCGCCACTCTACATTTTGAAAAAAAGCACGAAAATTCCTCTGATAAAGAAGAAAAAACAACCCAAAGTTTGTTCCTGCACAAAGCATAAAAAAAATAGTCACTAACTCTATAGGTAAACTATTATAGGCTCCTATACTCATTTGCCGGGTCGAAAATCCTCCACTTGCTAATGTTGCAAAGGCATGACATACTGCATCGAAAAAATTCATTCCAAAAATAATCAAAAGGACGCACTGGATAGCAGTCAACGACACATAAACAAGTAATAGTTGTTTTAAGGTCTCCTTTACTCTGGGTTTGATAAACTTAACATCAGGAACAAAAGATTCAGATTTTAGAAGCAGTCTTCCTCCTGCACCTAAATAAGGAAGAACCGCAAGAAACATAACAACAATTCCCATACCCCCTATAAAATGTGTAAACGCTCTCCAAAAAAGTAATGTCTTAGGAAAAGATTCTATATCTTTAACAACCGTCGAACCTGTGGTTGTAAACCCTGACACCGACTCAAAAATAGCATTCATCAATGATAAATGTCCTGATAAATAAAAAGGTAAAGAACCAAACAAAGTAATTAATATCCAGCCCAAACCTACCAATGCAAGAGACTCTTTAATTAAAAAGCGGTCTTCCTCATCTTTAGTTTTCCAACTGGTCAAAACAAAGCATGCCAGCCCTACCAAACCAATATACCCAAAAGACTCAAAAATAAAAGGAATCATAAAGGTTTCTTTATATGCTAATGCAGGGACTAATAAAACTAGAAAAACAAAGGCGTATCCCGTTAAAAGTCTTCCCAAATAATTAACTAACTGAAAAAAATTCATTGCAATTAACCATTTCTTTAAAAGTATTTTTAGGGGAAATACTTATCTAAATAATTTACTCACCTCATCAAACTTATCTGCTTTCGCTACAATAACCACCCTATCATTTTTCTTTATGACATCATCTCCAATTGGAATTATCGGCTGTTCATCACGGATTATACCCGCTACAACAGAGGCAATATCATTCCGTATCTCTTTTAACGGACAATTAAGAAACTTAAAGGCATTCGTTATTTGAAATTCTGCTATTTCTATCCCTCGTATGTTCAATAAATGTTTCACCGTATTCTGATATACGATTCGTAACACTTTATTAACAAAACTATTATACGGGATAACAGAAAAATCTATTCCAAATCGGTCTACAATTTCACCAAATTGTTTGTTATAGATAACACTAACCACATACGGGATTCCTATATCTTTTGCTAACGAAGCAGCCACTACATTACGCTCATCATCATGCGTAGGTGCAATAAATACATCAAAATCCTTTATCGCAATCAATTGAGAACGATTACTCAAAGGATCATCATTTACAATATCCACTTTATATTTAGATAAAATCTCAGAAAGTTCCTCAGCCCGTTCCTCATCTTTCTCAAACAGTTTTATCACCGACACCTTATCCTTCAGGGCTCGGACAATCTGCACACTAATTTGCGTTCCACCCAAAATAACAACTCTTTTTTTCTTTTCCCAATCCCCGGTAAATATCTTAACCGCACGAGCCATACCATCCCGTCTACCAAAAATCCCGAGGATATCCCCATACTTAATCTTTGCCTCTCCTGTGGGAATATCCACTTGTTTTCCCGACTTTATATACCCTATAACAACTTTCTCTTTTATTACTTCCATTACTTCCTTCAGAGTTTTCCCATTTTCCTTAAACCGATTCCAAACCCTCAACTCATAAAATTGAATTCTGTCATTTCCATACTCTTCTGAGACCAACAAACCCGGTGACTCTGAAAAACTCGCAATATCTGTGGCTGTCAATTGGTCGGGCGATAGAAAATAGTCAATTCCAAAAATATTTTCATATAAAAATGCGTTGTCAATATAAACTACATCTGAAACCAATGCAACAACATTTACTGCACCAAAATTCTTGGCACAACTACTTGCAATCAGATTAGCCCTATCATCCCCTAAGGTGGAAATAAAAAGGTCACATCCTTTACTTACCACTTCCTGTAATGTAGATGGATCTTGTGCATTACCCAACCTTACCCCAACATCTACTTTACTCGTCAAATTATCAAGGGCTTGTTTATCATAATCTATAACAGTTACATCATTCCCTTTATTGAGCATCTCTGCCAATAGCGAACCGGCTCTACTCGCTCCTGCTATAACAATCTTCATATCGATTATTCCACTTTTTATATAAAGGATTATTCCTTAAATATTACCTCTTACACCCTAATGTCTATCACTCTTCATTTATATGTATTTGAAGTGATATTATATCACTAATGCAAACCACTAAATAAAAAAGGAAAATCCCTATGAAAAATAGTTTTCTATTTAAAAGAATACCATGTCTGTTTCTATTCATTATTATCCTTTGTTTTTGTTCCTTTGCTTTTCAAGAAGTAGAATACAAAACCATTCTTGGATTAGACATAGATTTCAACAATATCCCTATAAACACTTCCCATAACAAATTACTCAAAGAGCGGTTTCTAACAGAAACAGGTCCGTTTATTCAAACTGAACCAGGGAAAACCGCAATCCAATGGGCAAAAAAATTAATCCAGGAACAAAAAACGATCCCTATTACCACTTACACATTATACAGGGAATTTAAAAGAACAGGAGACCGAAAAAAATACGAGAACCTTTACTTCTTAAAAAGATCTATGCTTTCTGCTGTAACTCTACTTATATATTTTGAAAATGACACTTCATTAATCCCTATGCTTAATGACCTCATCTGGTCAATTTGTGAAGAAACTTCCTGGGTCGTCCCTGCCCACGAACGGAAAGAGAAATACACTTATATTGACCTCTTTTCTGCCGAAACCGCATCTCAATTAGCTCATACATTACTGTTTTTAGAAGAGAAATTGCCAGAAGAAATCAAAAAAAGAATTCGCTATGAAATCAAAAAGAGGGTTATGCAACCCTACCTTTTTTATTCAGAGGACAAATTTGGCTGGGTCAAAGGACACAATAACTGGACCGGCGTTTGCGCAGGTTCCATCGGTGAATGCTTTCTCATTTTAGAAGAAAATGAACACATCTTACGGAAAGCAATTTCCCTCGTAACCAATCAGTTAGCCCGTTTCTTAAAAAATGGTTTTGCAGAAGATGGGGGTTGCTTAGAAGGGATTTCATATTGGAACTACGGTTTAACCCATTATGTTAGTTTTGGAGAACTACTTTATGAGGCAACAGATGGAAATGTCAATATCCTAAAAAATCCTCGTCTTTACCAGATTACTTTCTATCCTTATGTGGTTTACTTAGGAAATGGACAATTTGCGAGTTTCTCCGATGCCCCCTCCCAATTTTATCCTCATGCTTTTATTACACACCGTCTAGCGGAACGATTCTCTGCTTATGACCGACTTTCCACTACTGCGCATCCCTTTATCTATCATAAGTTAGGAGAACGACTTAATGTGGACTACCTGCATAGCCTTGCTAATCCTTCTCCTCTCCATTGGCATTTCGGAAATATTGTCCGCAATATTCTCTGGTCCTATCCTTACACACAACAAGTAAAAACAGAAATCCCCATTGAAAGCATTTGCCTCCCTAAATCAGGTATTGCAAGATTAGTTTCCAAAGACCCTGATGGGAATACCCATATTATAATTTGCAAAGCAGGGTCAAATAATGAACCGCACAATCATAATGATGTCGGAAGTTTTATCTATGCTGTGAATGATACCATTTTCCTGACCGACCCCGGCGCAGGACTTTATTCCCGTGATTATTTTAGTCCTAAAAGATACGAAAATGTTTTTGCAAACTCTTACGGTCATAGTCTTCCCGTTATAGGTGGAAAACTTCAAAGTGCCGGAGAAAAATACAAAGGCACACTAACTTATGAAGAACCCAATAAAGCAACTATTACCTTCCACAATGCCTACGAAATCCCAACATTAAATAAAGCACAACGCACTATCATCTTGAATGAAAAAGGATTAAACATAACAGATCGTTTTGAATTTTCAAATCAGGGCGAAGAAATCGAAGAAGCACTTATCACATGGTTACCTGTTTCTATTGAAAACAACATCACTATTATAAAAGGAAATAGCGGAAATATCACCATATCCACATCTTCCGGAACCTTTGAAATTGAATCGTTAAAGAAACAATGCGAAGAAAACAACCGACATGGCGAACTTTCCCGTATAAAACTAAAACTCCCTGCTCAATCCCAGAATCAAATAACATTTTCTATTACATTTTCCAAATAATCTCTAATAACAAAGAATAAAATCATAATTATTTTTCAAATGAAGAATAATAACAATTAGATTACTATTTTTACTGTTATTATCTTTTTCTTGATTTTGTACACTACAAAGATTATTATAAAAATACAAAATAAGAGAGATTACAATGATTAAAAGGAAAATCATTTCCATTGATTCTGAAAAATGTAACGGCTGTGGCTTGTGTGTCAATGCCTGTGCTGAAGGAGCCATAAAACTTGAAAACGGTAAAGCACAACTTGTCTCCGATATCTATTGCGATGGACTGGGCGCATGCCTTCCTCATTGTCCCACTGGAGCACTATCTATCATAGAACGAGAAGCAGAACCCTTTGATGAGGAATTGGTCAAACTACACCAAAGTATAAAGGAACCTCAAAAACCTGTTCATACTTGCCCAAGCATTCAATTCAAACCGGACCCCACAAAAAAAGGTACATTATCCCACTGGCCCATACAAATCCGCCTTGTTCCACCAACAGCCCCCTATTTGAAAAATGCAAAATTATTAGTTGTCGCAGACTGTGTCCCCATTGCATATCCGAACTTCCATAGCGAATTATTAAAAGAACATGTCGTTCTTGTAGGTTGTCCTAAATTTGACCCCAAAGAACAATATGTTCAAAAATTTGCCGAAATTTTTCTTAACAATGATATACAAACCGTAACAGTTCCTGTTATGGAAGTTCCCTGCTGTCAAGCACTACCCAATATCGTTCTTGCAGGATTGCAATATTCAGGTAAAAGCGTCCCCGTTGAAAAAGTTGTAATATCTATTCAAGGAGAAGTTTTAAGCAGTCATATACTAAATAGATAAAAAAAATGAAACAAAGTAAAAAAGACAAAAAAACATACGGTTATTCTATTATCATACCCTTATCTATCTGCATCGGAATTCTAATTGGAGTAGGCTCTTTTACTTTTTATTATGCACGGGGCTATTCCTATTTAACAGACGACCCCAATGCATGTGCCAACTGCCATGTCATGACAGAATTTCTTGACTCATGGCAAAAATCCAGCCACCATACTGTGGCTGTGTGTAATGACTGTCATACAGGACACACATTATTTACAAAATATTATGTCAAAGCCCTAAATGGCTATCATCATTCTGTAGCCTTTACTTTGGGCAATTTTCATGAACCTATACGGATAAAAGAATTCAACAGGAAGGTAACTGAAAATAATTGCAGATATTGCCACCAAGACATTGTTCAGAACATTGATGCTAATATTGCACATAAAGAACCTTTACAATGTCTAACCTGTCACTTTAATGTAGGGCACTTCAACTACTGACAATAAGGATAAAAAAATATGATGAAAAAGTCAAAAAAACATTCGGGCATTTCCCTAATCAAAGGAGTTATCCTTACTTTCATTATGGCTGTTGCCACATTTGCAATAACAGCCCTGCTCATTAATATTTTTGAAAAACAACAAGAGGCAAAAAATCCCTTCTTTCGCGTAGTAGAAATCACAGATGATACAGAAGACCCGGAAATTTGGGGCAAAAACTTCCCCATCCAATACGATTTGTACAAACGCACAGTTGATATGGTTCGCACCAAATACGGCGGTAGTGAAGCCTTGCCTCATACCCCCACTGAAAACGACCCCCGTTTCGTAGTTAGCCAATCCAAACTTGAACTCGACCCAAGACTAAAACGAATGTGGTTGGGTTATGCCTTTGCTATCGATTTCCGTGAAGAGCGAGGTCATGCCTACATGCTTGACGACCAAACTTTCACAGGGAGACAGCAAAAACCCCAATTCGGGGTATGTGCCCATTGTCATGCTTCCGTATATGTCCCCTATAAAAAGTTAGGCGATGGCGATATCATAAAAGGCTTTGAAAAAATGAACCCTATGCCCTATGTGGAGGCAAGAAAATTATTACAACATCCTGTCACCTGCATTGATTGCCATGACCCAAATACGATGCAACTACGAATTACTCGTCCCGCCTTCCTCGAAGGTATAAAAAATTACAAAAAAACCCAAGGGATTGACGATTATAACCCTACAACTATGGCAACCCGACAGGAAATGCGAACCTATGTATGTGCTCAATGCCATGTTGAGTATTATTTCAAAGGAGAAGAAAAAAAGCTCATCTACCCATGGCATAAAGGACTACAAGCAGATAAAATTCTTGAATACTATGATGAAAGTAATACAAAAGATTGGCAACATGCGGAAACAAATGCACCCATGCTCAAAGCCCAACATCCCGAATTTGAACTATGGAGTCAAGGTATCCATGCCCGTTCCGGTGTTGCCTGTGCGGATTGCCACATGCCCTATACGCGAATAGGAGCCTTAAAAGTTAGTGACCATCATGTCCGCAGTCCTCTTTTAAATATTAACCGTGCCTGTCAGACCTGCCACCACTTCTCTGAGGAAGAACTCAAAGCACGCGTTGAACAAATTCAAGATAGGACCGCCGAAATGAAAGACATGGCTATGGACGCATTAATATCTCTAATTGATGATATAAAAAGAACTATGGAAAAAAACATAGAAAACGAGAAAGTAGAAGAAGCCCGACTTTGTCAGCGTCGTGCTACATTTTTAATTGATTTTGTAGAAGCAGAAAATTCCACAGGTTTCCATGCAGACCAGGAATCTGCCCGTATCCTTTTCAAAGCAATGGACCATCTCCGAAAAGGTCAAACCGCCCTAAAAGACGCCATTACTCTCCACCAAGCCTACGGAAACACCACAACAAACTAATAAATTAAAATATCCATCGATAACATATTATCTATTATTTCTTTATTCATTAGTTCGTCTTATTTTGTAAAAGATTAGAATTGGGTTAATTATCAGTCCTATATTCTTCCTTATCCCAATCAAAATAATAGTTATTTTTGGGTCCGAACCAGCCGATATTCCATGCACGATTTATAGAACCATAAACATTTTCTTCCGTCGCCCACTCCCATTGTTCCGAAGTTATATGTCCATCACACCACAGCACATTTGCTCTACCCCAGTGTCGAAAGTGTATCGACGGGGACATAAATACACCCTCTAATCCCCGTGGATAATCTACTGTTACCATCAACGGTGGTTCCACAAAACTATATTCCACTATATACCCCTCTTGAGGCATTCCGCTATCTGCAAACATAATCGTTTCTGATGGTTTTTCTATCATCCGCTCATGCATTCCCGTCCTACACGCCTTTACAGGGTCCTTTTCAATGCTGAGCATAGACCCAACATATGCCATATTGTACCCATATCCACCTGAACCTGACTCAAACGCATTAGGAACATCCCCGATACCACGATACTCAAAAAATTCCGGACATTCCTTTATTCGTCCTTCTGGAACATATTCAAACAAGGGTCCTTTCCTAAAATCAAATGGTGTATTCGGATTAGGTGTTTCTCGCCTTCCATGCCATCTATATCTTCCCCCAAAATGGTCCGGTTCTGAACCCGGTAATAGAAAATCATACATATCCGAAGCCGCAGGAACATAATAACCGTTATGTTCTGATGCATACATCGTATTAGCAAGATATAACTGTCTTAAATTATTCATACAGGAGACACTCCTTGCCTGGGCCCTTGCTCTTGACAATGCTGGGAAAAGTATCATCATTAAAATGCTTATAATCGCAATAACTACAAGCAACTCAATCAATGTGAACCCTTTTTTGTCTTGCATCTTCACTCTATAATATTTACCTTCGTGTGTCCCTTCCCTCTTTCTAATTACAGTAAATCCACCGGCCAGCACCATCACGACTACAAACAAAAAAACGCTTGAAACAGGAAGCGTTTTCACCTCCAACTCAAAATCCTGACACAACAACAAAAGGGAATTTGTTTCATCATATACACAAACTTCCACATGAGCAACCTCATCCTCAGACACAGGTTGGACAATAAAAAGTATTCTGCCATCAGATAAACTCACCTGATGCCCTGAAACAGAACGCATTGCATCAGGTGTAATAACAACACCATTCGTAATTTCTATAGTAACCAAACCCTCTCGCACACGATTACCATACACATCAAAACATTCATCAGAAATAAAACTATAGTACTTTCCATTTCTGCCCATATTCCACAATTCAGAAACATAGCCGGGCGGTCCCGGTAAAATCTCAATAGTAACCTCGCCTCGTATCGTATTGTCCAAACTTTGAACTACAACCTTACCTTGCCCGGCAACTGTCCCAGCCTCCAAATCAATTGTTAATTTTCCTTCTCTCACCTTCACCTGAATACCTAAACTCTCTGTATCCTCATCTTCATTTAGAACTTGCATCAAAAACGAACTCACTGTAAATACAGTCCCATCCGAAACAGGATTCCCATTACTATCCCTTATATTACCCCCTACAATTCTCACAATTTCCCCGTAATTAAGCACCCTCGTCCTTATAGGATTCCCCTCTAACCGTATATTTCCCTGTCCAGGATTTACATCACCTTCACCCGGCATCGAAAAAATACCAAACACTCCCGGATACCTTGTTCGGAACTTTAACAAATTATCTATCAAGTTTCTCTCAATAACCTCAACTTCTAAATTTGTCCATGATGTTCCATCCCAACGGAAAACATTTATTTGCGACTCATCCAACCCCGTAATGTGCATCGGTTCATAACAAACTGTAATCTTTGCCAAATCCACTTTCGCCGATTGGAAATCATCAACAGTAGAATAAAATTGAACAAACAAATTCCCCTTATTTAAACCTTCTACCCCTACATCGGAAGGGTCCGAAACAATTAGTAAATCGACACTACAGTTATACATCCTTTCCCCTGTCCTATTACCAGACGAAAACAAAGACACACAAACAGATTCATCCTCTTTACAAGCAGTACCTAATTCTATTCCCGTTGGACTACCTCCCCATTCTATAGGAATTTCCAATGGCAAAACAGTATTCTCTCTACGATATGGGTCTGTCCCTGCAACTCGAATTTCATATTCATCTACTACCCCGTCACCATCTGTATCAACAGCAGGAGCAACATCTGCAAAAGCCATCACTTCCGTAGTATAGAAACCAAAAACCGGGTCCAAAATATTGGGAATCGTAGAAACTCGTAAAAAATCAAACGCATCGAGCCCCGCAGGATTCCCATCTTCATCCACAGCCCATGCAATATCAAACGCATCACCACCTCCTGTTCCAAAATCAACACCCACCAAAAAAGGATTATCAGGCTTCAAATAATTATCTCTGTACGGAGCCATTGTAGGATTCGTATCTGCATATCCCCATACTACCTCATCATTAGTAGGCGATAAAACATTCCCTACAAAAGGAGGATTATTTCCTCTCAGCCCCTCCGGGAAAATGTTTCGACCTAAATTCCTACTTCCGGGAATTACATACCACCTATCATCAGGCTGCCCATTCCCATTTACATCTTTAGAAATTTCAATTAACCCCGGCTCAATAAATTTTCTTCTCATATTCCCCCCTACCCAAAAAGCATTAGAATAAACAATACAATCCAGTCCTAAAGGATTTTGTGGGTCATCCCGAACAGGAGTATTAAATTTAACTACAATATAACTTTCTTGAGGTGTTCCCGGCGTCCCAACAGAATAAACCCCCTGCATTGAAGGGAAACTTGCCCCGAAACCCATCGGTGGACCTAACACATTCTGCGGATTCGTAAAGCCTGCATTCTGATTTTTCCCAAAGGAGTCAACAACCTCATCAGCCCAGGGGTCATCATTAGTATAAGAATACCCCGTAATAGCACAATAATATATAAGAGATACAAAAAAACAACTTTTTCTTATGTTATACATCACATCTATAGCCTTTCAAAATTTAATTGAGGCTACAGACGGAGGATTAAGCACTGGAAGGAAGGTTCTTCAGCCCTCATACTCAAAGGACTGCCAGACATCAGCCTTCCCGCGAGACCTCAGTCTGTTTGCTCAAATCGTACAGCAACCGGCAGGTCTTCGGACTTGCAGGCTCATACCTACTTGGTTCGGCTTCCCAGATTTACTTCCAGTGCCACCATGAACCTTTCGTTCCTGCTTACCGCTGCGGGGCAGTTCCGGCTTTTCACCGGATTCCCTCTTAGCACCCTTTTTACAACTCCGGGTGACCGGTTTCAGAGCGATTTATTATATCTATAATAGTAATAACATAAAGATATTAAAAAAATCAAATATTTTAGAACCTAACTATCCCTTTATGGTATATTATTAATGTAGCCTTTATCAGGAAGGAGTAAATATGCCACTCGATTTTAGCAAGTGCCAATCATCAAAAGACTCCATTCAAAACGCTATCGGATTATGGATTTTCAACATCGAAGGAAAAGATGTCTGTTTCTGGGGAAATTTTGATGAGGCCATAAAAACCGCAGAACTATATCTAAAGACAAAAAAAATGGAGGCCATCACAATCTATCTTTTAGATTGTATCGATTATAGCAAACTATTTTATGAAGACCATTCAATAAATTCCTATCTTTCTTCTATTTAACAATTACTCTTCTTATTTTTCTATTCATTATATTAAAAATTCAATATCTTATTATTCTTATTTATAAAATATAAATACTTCTTTATCCCGAAAATTTGGCATAATCAAGTAAAATATGTTATAATTTCAATGATAATGATTGTTTTTATTAATCTTATTATAAGGATTTATAATATGTTATCATTTGTAGATGTTCAATGTCCCCATTGTGGAGCACGAGGAAAAATTGTTCTTCCTCCCTTAGGGACTGTTTTAATAGGTCCCTGTCCACAATGCAAAGGTATGGTTGCATTGTTTAACGGTACAACACTTCCATTAGATTCAAAAATAATATTAGAAGGCACACTCGAAGAAAAAAAGAAACACATCTCCGAGGTATTCCGCACCTTCATCGAAGAAAAAGTTGAAGAATTCTTTAATCCTAAAGAAAGTAGACAACCATCTGAAGTAGAGAACGCCGTTGATTCGTTCAAATCAGAACATTGCGTTGAAGAATATACTCGCAAAAAAGCCAGGAAAAATAGGCCTATCACGCGTGATGAAGTTTTAAGATTTAAAAATTCAGAAATCGATCTACTCGACAACCCCGAAATATTTCGCAAGTATTTTAGCAACTAACCTACAACCAATCTAACATCTCATATTTATATTTATCTATAAATATAGTTGATTTTCTAATCAACATTAGTATATAATCACTTCTCAACATATTGATAGGACGCGGGGTGGAGCAGTCTGGCAGCTCGTTGGGCTCATAACCCAAAGGTCGCTGGTTCGAATCCAGCCCCCGCTACCATAGAAAACAAAACGGTATGCAGAATAGCATACCGTTTTCTTTTTTAAATAACACTCCCCTCTCCTCTATCTTTTTAATTTCACCCGCCTAATTCAGTTATACTAACCCTTGTATTTTCAAAAAATAAAGGTATCCAATATGGCCGTTCTTATCTCCCATGCAATACTGTTTATTACTATATTCTCTTCTACCCCTCCAACTTTTCAAGATTTGATGAACCCAGATTTATTCCCTAATCCACAATGCGGTATGTCAGTAAAAAAAGCAGAGATTACCAATAACAATCTTATTATTCAAACAACAGGTGCAGAATTCTCTTTAAATACCTCTGGTGATGGAATATTCAAACAACGCATTGGTCACCATCGTCCCGTTCTCTCCATAAAAATAGAGACAACTCTTGATAAAGTCCCTCCGAAAATAATAGTAAACACACCCGGTCGGGTCTTTGTATCCTATGGGGACCTGAATATCCGTGTTAATGGCGACTCGTTATTTATGTTCCAGACGCTGAAACCCACCACAATAACTGTCTCTCACCAGATTGATGTTGGGTTTCATGCATCTTATAAAGCCAATCATGTTATATTTGATGAATATGGTGGTTTTGGCTTGTTCTACTCGGAACAAGAAGCCGATGATGAATTCTATCCCTACGAAAATACAACTACAAAATACATTCTCCCACAAAATGCGGTTTTATGGATAGGTATCTGCCCTCCAAAACCCTATAATTGGGAGCGTTCCATCCACGACAATATCGTTTGGCATTGGTCCAATCAGTTAGGTTATCCCCCCGATACCGATTTAATATCCTGGGCAAAAGAAGGAAATATTATTTTACTACAATCAGAAGTGATGTTATGGAAAGATTGGAACTTATCATTTATCCCCAGATTAGGAGAAGCCGAATTTGCCCGTGTTTGTAATACCTGTCACAAACACGGCTTAAAATTTATTGTTTACACAAGTCCATTTTACTTCTTAAAGGAAACACCTTTTGAGCAAAACGCTATAAACTCATTTGAAAACTTCAAAGGTTGGCCCCCCGGAGATGCCACCGGTAGATATATCCATTTATTCCTATCTGAAATTACTCGTGTTATGAAAGAGTATCAACCTGATGGATTATATTTTGACGGACAATATATAGACAATCCTGCCCCACTATATATGCTTGCACGAAAAAGCAGAGAGATAATAGGCGAAAACGGAATATTAGAATGGCACTCTACCTGGGCACTCGGCAATGGACAGTGTTTCCTCCCTCAAGCAGACGCCTATGTAGATTTCATCCTTCGTGGAGAAGGACAGGATTTGCACTACAAAAACTTTAATTACTTGCGATACTTCGTTTCAGGATACAACACCAGCAATAGTATTGGCGTCCTCTGCACAAACGGACCTAAACCCGACGCTGAGACAATAGACCGCCTCTTAAAAGCAAATGTTCGTCTCCATACCCTTGCAGGTTGGCTCCACGATGCCGATTTCATGGACTTACTAAAAACACATTACAAAAACAAACTGACACCAGATTTGCGTAAAGAAATTGAAAAACTCTCCAATCAAAGACAAAAAGAAATCGCAATAATAACAAGAAAAAAAGCAGAAGAAGAAAAAAAACTACTACAGGAGCCTATCTGGAAGGAACCCTTTTTCATTGAAGAGTTCAACAGTCTACCCAACTGTCAAACTTTCATTTCTCCACTCAATAACAACCCTTTCTCTGTGCAAAATGGAATCATGACTATCTCCGCATTGCCTCATACATACGCGTTCTTCACTTGTCCTTTAAACAAAATTATTCATGGGTTCACCGTCCGTTTCCGACAAGGAACAGATAAAGGCATGTCCTGGGGTCCTGCTGTGCAAATTCGCTGGAAAACAGGAGAAAGATTAAGAGTGGGGCTCCGTAGTGATGGACTATTTCAACTCGATATAGGTGGTGAACAAAAATTATACAAAGAATTTAACCCCTTCGAGTGGACACCATTACGCGTCCGCTGGACTGAATCAGCCGGAATTATTGAAATATTAAAAGCCGACAATCAGTGGCATAAAATTGCATACTTCAACCATGCATGCCCTATCCTCACTCCGGCTGAAAACATATCCTTCGGTAAAGTCCCTTACAACGGCGAACCCAACGACTATCCAGAGAACAACATCTCAATCGGCACCAACGAATGGGACCACCTAACCCTCTTCTGACCCGTCCGACCTGTCGGACTTTCCTGTCTTATCTGACCCGTCCAACCCGTCCGACCTATCCCATTAAACTTTATTTCTCCTCCCAATACCCCTATAATATATTCATCAACTCATGGAGAAACCATTATGCCAAAAAACATAAACCGACGGGATTTCATAGGCATCACAGGTTCAACCCTTAGTTTAAGCATTGCCAGTAATGATAACTTTATTTCCCCCACAACCAAACCCAATACATCTTCCGAACTCATCTCGAACATCCTTAACCTAATAGAAAAAACGCCTTTCGTAGATACACACGAACACTTACCCCCCGAAAACGACCGCATCGCAAACAAAGAAAATCCAGAAAAAACACCCGCCCCCGACTTCGGCACACTCTTCAGCCACTACGCAGACTCCGACCTTAAAGTATCAGGGCTAACTAACGAAGACTACAAAAAACTAATTTCCTGGGACTTATCCCCAAAAGACAAATGGAAAATTATTGCTCCCATTTATGAACGATGTAGAAATACCGGTTATCTCTTATGTGTCCGTGAAAGCATTCGTGCTCTATTTGGCGAAGACGACATTACTAAAAACAACTGTGAAACCATAAGCCAGAAATTAAAAAACCAAATAGGTCCCGGCTTTTATCGCAAAATACTTCGTGAAATAGCCAACATAGATTATGCCCAAGTCAATTGTCTTCAAAGTGGAACTTTCCGTGAAAGTGAACCTGCTTCAGATTTAATCTGCTTTGACATTTCCACCGTCGGTATTGCCAGTTCTATTTCAAAAATCGCAAACCTTAACAAATTCTCAGAAAAGTCTATCAAAAGCCTAAAACAAGCACATGAAACCATCGAGCATATTTTTGAACGATTCGGTCCCAAAGCCATAGCCGTTAAAGACCAATCCGCTTACGGCAGAAGACTCCTTTACGAAAATGTAAAAAACGAAGATATAGAAACCATCTTCAAACAATTTATACAAAAACCTTCCTTACTCAAACCCGAGGAATTAAAAGCCATCCAGGACCATTTATTCCGCAAATGTATTGAATGTGCGACTGAATACAAACTTCCCATAAAACTTCACACAGGCTATTATGCCGGCTATAACAATATGCCCTTATCCCGTGTCCGAGATAATCTCTGCGACCTCATTCCGCTCATCAAAGATTTTCCAAACACAACCTTTGTTCTGATGCACATCTCCTACCCCTATCAACACGAATTAATAGCCCTATGCAAACAGTATCAAAATGTCTATGCGGACATGTGCTGGTCCTGGATAATAGATCCCGCATCTACAACCCGCTTCCTGAAAGAATTTCTTACAACCGCACCCGCACATAAGATTTTTACCTTTGGCGGTGACTACATCCCGGTAGAACTCGTCCCCGGACATGCTCGAATTGCACGAAGAGGTATCGCCCTTGCTCTCTCACAACTCCTGCAAGACAACTGGATCACAGAATCCGAAGCACCTGCACTTATCCAGAGAATCATGAACCGCAATGCCCACGAAATATTTGACCTACCCCGTGTCCTCAAAGCATACAGTCACGGAACATAAATCAGAATTAACATCAAGTAAGGAGAAAAGAAAATGAAATCACTTATTAATTCAAATCTCATGTTCATTATTGTTCCCCTTGTTCTCTTTTCTCTCATAACAACTGCTGAAAACAAAAATACAACCATAGAAAACAACCCAACAGAAATCATCCATTCATGTCTAAAGCAAAGGCTTATAAAGGACATTCAAACTGTCCAAGAAATTGTTCAGACACTCCCCAAAAAGTATAAACAAAGACAATACAACAAACAATTAGATGAAATTCGCAAAGAAGTAGATTCCTGGCCAAAGCAATACGGACCCGATTTCAAAACGATATTCCCTATTAATCATACCCATGAAAAGATTTTCCACATTATAGGAAAAATCTGGGAGGACAGGGGTATAAAACGAACTATCATCTGGACCTGTGACCCCTATCAGTATTTACAACATTTGCCCCAAAAACCGGGACCATCGGATAAGAACGACTCTCTTTCACTCAAAATGATGGGAAAAGAAACTCGCTCCGTTGCTTTTAACATTGCATCCCCAAAAAATACAGATGTTCTCATCTCAATAATAGGCTTGCCTGATGAAGCAAGAAAAAAACATATCGAAATTCGCAAAGTTCTCTGGACCGATACAAAAAAATTAGAACCTGTTGCATCCGCTTTATTACCACTCAACGAAGAAAACAGCGTTTACAAACTTTCTATTACAGGAGGTCTTATACAACAAATATGGATTACAGTCCACTCGAAAGATTTAGCACCTAACACCTATAACCTAACTAAGTAAATGACGATACTCTTCCCTTTACCCTAAAAATATATCCAATTTGTTTTCCGGACCAACCTACATTACACATGGGAGGATGGGATTACACCAATGTCCCAAAACATTACGAAGTTACAGAGGCGAATCGTCCAGCCCTTGTAAAAATGTTGCAGAACTACTTCGTTGACTCGCCATGGGCTACTTCAATCGCCATACCATTTGGCACCTATGATGAGAATGGAAATATGATTTCTCCACCGGACACAACAAACTTGGATGAATGGAGAAAACTCTGGCAAAAAGCCCGAAGATATTGCGTTTTCGTAAATGTCACTAAAAAACTCAAAAATTGGGAACTTGGTTCACCACAATTTAATAGAGCAGTTGCAGAATGGGCAAAATTTTGGGACAACTACATGAAAGAGGTAGGTTTAGACCCATCCCAATTAATAATTCTACTCGTAGATGAACCTCGTGAGTACTCTGCAGACAAAATAATCTCCGCCTGGGCAAAAGCAATTCACGAATCCGGTTCAAAAATCCAAATTTGGGAAGACCCTATTTATCATGATATGAATCAGGCTCTACCCGAAATGATTGAACAATGTGACATCCTTTGTCCTAATCGACAACTTTTTTACTCTCGTGGAGAAGAATACAGATATTTCTTTATTAACCAAAGGAATAATGGCAAAAAACTTGAATTTTATTCTTGTAGTGGTCCCATGCGTTTATTAGACCCATTTGCCTACTGCCGTTTACAAGCATGGGATTGCTGGCGATATAAAGCACAAGCCACATACTTCTGGGCATTTGCAGATGGTGCAGGAGCCTCTTCCTGGAACGAATATCTTTGCCCCCGAAATACCTATACTCCCTTATTCATAGATGAGACCTCCGTCTACTCAGGCAAGCATCTAGAATCCATGCGAGAAGGTATTGAAGACTACGAGTATTTGGTCATGCTTGACAGGGCAATAAAAGAAAGCAAATATTCAGAAGAAAAACAGAAACAAACAGAACAGTTCCTTAATGAAACAGTAGAAAAAATTTTATCCATTATGCCACAAAAGGGATTACTCTTCTGGCGAGAATCGAAACAACCCGAAACAGTCAACACCGCCCGTCAACAAATCCTCCAAACCTTACTCCAGTTCCAAACCCAACCCTGACCTCACCACTGTCCGACCCGGAGGTATTTATGGTTTTGGTCTCGGTACTGGGGTGCTGTCTGACCTGTCGGACTTGTCGGACGGGTCGGACTTGTCGGACTCGTCGGACCTGTCGGACATATACAACTTAACAACCGCACTCCGCCCCGCATACTTCACCTTCCCAAAAACCAAATCCTTCTCGCGGTCATAATAGAACTCCGCAGGCACATCATTCACCGTCACCCTACAAACATTCACCGTTCCTCTACCAAACGCCACCCACTCTTCCAATCCCACCGGCGCATCCAACTTCACCGTCAAACAATTCTCCTTACTATCCCATACCTCCGACAGCCGTTTTCCACCCCAAAGATGATAAGGAACCTCACCCCCCACAGGTCTTATATACAAAGCCTTCACCTCATAAGAATCTAACGAAACCTCCTGAAACGCATTTTCCAACTCATCCCCCCGAATTCTCACAGGATTTCGAAATATCACATCATAACACACAAACTCCTTCCCCTTACTCATACTTTTTCCCACATCCAACACGCCACACACCTGCTTCTTATCCGTCCGATTCGCTACCACCAGCAGATAATCGTCCCAAACCGCATTCCGATACAGCACCGCATAAGTCCCCGGCACCGATGTCCCAACCTCCACAAACCGCTCACACTCATACATCCCAAAATAATACTGCAGTAAGTTATATGTTTTTATATACTTCACTTCCTGCGGATGCACCCCCCTCGCATATGGAAACTTCTCCGGCCATATTCGCCAATCAATCGTGCAATACAGCCCCCCGCCCGTTAGCAAATCAAACGCATACGCAGACTCCACCGTGCACCGTTCACTCTCATCATCCCCCGCATACAAACAACCCTGCGCATACATATTCGAAAAAGACCCAAAAGTCGCCCGAAACTCCTCCACCGAAGGAAAATCATACCCCTCCCCAAACAAATGCATATCGAACGGAGCAATCACCGGCAGAACGAACGCCTTGCTACAGTGGTCTATCAACACCAAATGCGGTATCTTCTCCTTTAAAACTTCCCGCCGTCGCCAATTTACCTCATGCAACTCAATCAGGCAATCATACACCTCCTGCGGATGATTATGCTCCTTCCACCGCTTACAATTCGCATACGCCAAATTATCATCAATATACATCCCATCCACCGCATACCGCTCCATCATCCGCCGTTTACACTCCATCCGATAATCCGCCAACCCATTCGGCGAAGCCAGACAAGTCGCCACAAGGTCGCAAAACGAATCCCTACTATCTCTATACCTCCCCCCATAGCAAAAACCTTCCCATTCTGCCCAGCGTCCCTCCTTCATCCGCTTTGCCACTTCCGACGCATGCGCATACTGCAAATCCGCATTTGCCGTCCAGATAAACAGCATCCCCGCCTCATGAACTGTTCGTATCACACGGTCCAACTCCTCCGCAGGCGGTCTCGGTTCCCCCGGCGGTCCCAAACGATGCATCTGGAACAAAGTATAGCCCAATTGGGCCACCGCCTTGATTTCCTCATCCGTAGGATAAGGGTATTTATCATCCCCGACCCAAATAAACATTCGCAAATCATGCCGTCGCGGATGCGGTAAACGATTCGGTGCCACAGCCAATCCTATCCGAAACCGAAACGCTTTCCCCTCCGACAACGCAAACCGCTCCCCTTTCTCCCCCACATGCACCAAATGCTGATGAACATTCAACAACACATCCTCTCCCTCCGCACCATCCACCCGCACCGCACCCGTATCCAATTCCTCCGGAGAGCGATAATAGTCCCCCATATCCGTAAACATAGCCAACGCACACTTATGGCTATACACCTCCAAACACGAAGTCGGCGTATACACCCGACTTACTTCCCCCACTTTCGGTATCGCCCCTTGATAACAATCAAAACCATGCGTATCCCTCCGCTTATGCAAAAAATGCGAGAACTTGCCCCGCGCACTCAACTCCTGCCGTATCCCCTCCCGCAACAAAACATCCCTACCCGCCACTACACAAAACTCCGCCACAACCACACCATCATTGTAAAAAACAGTGCGGATAGAACAATCCAACCCCGAATTCCACTCCCCCTTCGTCTCCAATACAACACGATTCTTTTCTTTCTCTACAAGCACCGTCTCCCCTTTCATATCCCGAACCAACCTTTCACTATCCACAAGCACATCCCACGGCTCCGTCATCTTCACCACCACCGCCCCTTCCCGCCAAACCTCAATATCCACAATCGCCCCTGTCTTCTTATCCACCACATACCGATAAGTTGGTCCCTTTACCACAAAACATTCCTCTTTCTCCTCACAGGTTAAATCCTCCGCCGGCAACGGCTCCCTCAAAACCTCCCAGACCGTCTTACTAACTCGCTCCCCTACACCCCAAAAACACACCGACAGACAAAAAAACAAAGACCAATACTTATACATATTTATTCTCCCTATAAAATTGATTTCTCCATAAATCATAACAAACTTGTCAAAACATACAAAATCCCCACTGTAAATCCTTCCAGTCCAAACATAAACATGATAAGAAGACACCCACTAAAACAGACAAAGATACATAAATAACCCCGATTAAGAGTTATTCTCTTACCCTTCAACCACCCTTATTTCCTCTTCTGTTAAATCATATAATTGATACACGAACCTATCTATTTCCTTCTCCCAGTGGCTCGTATCCGCTTGCGGGTTTGCTTTTTTGGCGGTGAGGATTTGGTCTACCAATGCTTCGATTTTCTTTACAATGGACTCGTTGGATGTGGTGATATTTGAAGGATACAGTCTTTTAAATTCATCTATTATCTTAGGATCATAATAAAATGTTGATTGTGGCTTTTTACTTTTAGGATTATGTATTCGCTGAAAAACCAATTTTTCTTTAGATTTCAAATTTGGGTTAATTTCATCATTAAACTTATATTGAAAATATTTTTTGTATTTCTCAAATAGTGAATGTGGTAATGAAGGCAATTTTTCCTTTATTTCTTTTTGTAAATCTTTATAAACCCAGGTGCAATTTTCAGGAATTCCATCTTTAAAAACAGTTTTTTCTTTTATTAAAACTATTCCATTTCTTAATTGTTCTTTTTGTTCTTCAGTTAAATCTTTTTCATGAATAAACCTTAATGCTAAAGAATCTTTTGATTGATGATTTTTTACTTGTATTAATACT
>Ga0116210_1000144_pt1 | contig 75119 bp, 55 predicted proteins | sample TshhotsprinmetaG_FD_94483 | JGI IMG/M metagenome (GOLD analysis project Ga0116210, IMG submission 94483) | Hot spring microbial communities from South Africa to study Microbial Dark Matter (Phase II) - Tshipise hot spring metaG | ecosystem: Environmental > Aquatic > Thermal springs > Hot... | reverse complement strand
CGCCCAGAACTTCGCCATCTTGCGGCATATCGCACTCAATCTGCTCAAACAGGAGACCACCTGCAAGTTGGGCATCCTCAACAAACGCCTCAAGGCCGCCTGGAATACCGACTACCTGCTCAAAGGTCCTGGCAACCTTGTTCTAATAAGACGCGATTGCCCTAAGACAATCGGCGTCACGCGCGCCTGCTATGGGTCAGCCCGACAAGAGACCTCGACGCGCTCGTAAGCGGCGTGGCAGCCGCCGAAAACCGAGAGGCCGACCTGACCGTGGAAGTAGGGGCTCTCCTGATCGAGCCAACGCAGCAACGGCCGGCCGTCCAGCGTCGCCTTGATCTCAGGCCCCGTCGCCGTGACCTCCAGCCGGTAGCGCTGTCCGTGCCGCCAAGGGCAATGCGCCTCGGCAACGGGCCGGTAGCCCCCTGCGTTTTTGTACACCACCAGGCGATTGCCCGGAGCCAGGCCGACCGCGTAGGAACGCCGTGCGCCCTGGACGCGCACGTTGACGTTATGGTAATCGCCCGAGAGCGGCCGCAAATCCACTGCTAGGGTCAGGTCGCGCCAGGCGATGTCGCCCGTGTAGCTTTCGCTCAGGTCTGCCCCGCTACCGTGATAGGCCTCGTCCTCAAGCCGCCAGTAGCCGCGATGGAATGTCCACTGGCTGATCGCACCAAACTCGGCGCGCTCGCGGCTGAAATCGCTGCGGAACCACGCCGGGCCGCTCCAGTCGAGCACATCGAGCAGGACGCTGCCGGTCCAGCTATCGCTGCGGGGATGCACCACGATGCCGACCTGCGAGATCAACGCGTTCTCCAGCCGGGGAATGGTGTAAGTTAAGGTGTGCCACTGACCTGGCGTCAACAACGTGCCGACGGCCTGGTGGCTGGTCTGATGGTTATCGTCCCAGACGAAGGGCGCGGCCAGCAGCTCGACAGTTGTATTGGCCGGGATGTACACCCGCGCGGTGACGGTTTGTCCGGGATAGATCTGGGGCGAGAAACTGGCGCCGTAGAAATTCCCCGAAAGCTCGGTCGGCCGATAATAAGTGCGCCCGAAGAAACGCAGCTCGCCCTTCTTACGTAGATCGCGCACCGCCACGCGCAGCGCGCCGCGACCGGTCAAGCCCTGTCCGGCCACGTGCCCCAATCTCACCAGCTCGCCCTGATGGCACTGTGCCCGAAAGCCACAGGTGGAGCCGGGATAGTCGAAGTGATAGCGGGCACGTGCTGGAGCTGGCGTCGCCCCGGCGATCTGTTCGCCCAGGCGACAGAAGAGGTCGGCGCAGGCCGGCATGTGTATCAGATTGCGACTGCCGATCACGCTGGCGCCGACGAGCACGTCGTTCATCTGGTCGCGCAGATGGCGGTCTATGCCGGCCAGGCCCACAGCGATCCCCATGATCGCGCCCACGTTGCCGGCATTGCAGTCGGTGTCCCACCCCGCCATGGTGGCGATCTGCACTGTGCGCGCCAGCTCTCCGCGGCCGTACAGAAGCGCCATGACCACCACGCCGGCATTCGGGATGATGTGCACCACGCCGGGATAACGGTCGTAGCCGAAATTGCGGGCGATGAAGTGGTAACAGGCGCGCCAGTCGTCCGCGGAAGATGTGCCACCTTCGGAATGTTGGCGATAGAAATCCAGCACCGCTTGCGCCACGCGCGCGTATTCGCTGTCGGCAGGGATGAGGCTGAGGCCGGTTTCCACGAGCGCGACCGGATCAGCGACCGAAAAGGCCTGGCTGACCAGTCCGGCGATGAAGCGACCGCCGTTGATCCCTTCACCGTCATGCGTGACGCTGCTGGCCCGCGCGGCATACTCGGCGGCCAGCGATGGGTTGTTCGGCGCGACGAGCCCCCAAATGTCGCTGAAGATCTGCCCGCCGATCTGCTCGGCCACCACCTTGCCGTTCAAGCTAATTGAACCGGAGCAGGGCGCGGGGATGCCGCGGGCCAGGTTCAAGTAGGCCGTATGCTCTGTTGAAACGCCATAGCCGCCCCACCAAATCGTCCCACGCTGATCGGCCAGATAGTTCAACACCGTTTCGCCCATCTGTTCAGCAGTAACTCCGGGGCCATAATCCTCCAGCGCGCGAATGATGACCAGCGGAAAAGCCGTGTCGTCATCGGGCTTGAAGATCGTTCCCGGCGGCAGCGGCAGGAAGTCGCTGATCTCGCCTACATTGTCGGCGATCATCTTGTAAGTCCAGCTCTCGACCGGCTGGCCCATGCGCACGCCGATGCACTTGCCCAGCCAACCGGCATAGACGCGGTCGCGATAGTCAGGCGGTAAAGATGTCATGTCATCTCCTTGTGGTTATTTTGATCCTTCGGCGATCACCTGTTGCACACGGTCCAATATCGTGCCATCCACCCATGACACGACCCCGATCGTCCGTTCCCCGGTGCGCGGCAGCGCAGGCGGCCCACCACAGATCGCCTCGGCCTCAGACTTCAACTCCTGGAGAGAACGCAGCGGCAGGGACGAGCCGGCCAGCACCGCGAACAAGTCCTGCCGTCGTGGATTGATGGCAATGCCGCGCTCTGTCACGACCACATCCACCAGCTCGCCGGGGCCACACAACGTCGTCACGCGGTCGCGGATGATGGGCACACGATCGCGGAAAGACGGCACCGTCAAAATCGTGCAGCGCGCGAACAGGGCATCCTGCCACCCGCCGATACCGTGCAGCAGGAGACCATCGGAATGAGTGACGACGTTGGCATTGAAGTCCACGTCCACCTCGGTGGCGCCCAGCACCACGCAGTCCAGCAACGACGCGAAGTTGCCCTTTCCATGGTAATTGTAGCTGGTGAACGGGCTGGTGGCCAGATGGGCCGGATTATCGCGCAGGGAGCGCACGCCCTCCAGGTCGAAGCTTTGCCCGTCCAAGATATAGTCGGTGAGCCCCGTTTCCAGCAACTCGACCAGGTAGCGGGTGCTGCCCCCGCGGATAAAGCGCGCCTTGACGCCTGCCTCCCGCATCATCTGGCCCAGGAAGATGGTGAACGCCAGGCTGATGCCACCCGCGCCGGCCTGGAACGAGAAACCCGGACGCATGATGCCGGCATCGCGCACGAAACGCGCGGCATATTCGGCGATCAGCAGTTGATCGGACGAGCGGGTGAGCCGCGTCGTGCCCGAAACGATCCGATCGGGATCACCGACGCGCTCCACGAGGACCACCTGATCTACCAGGTTGCCCTGGATGTGCCACGGCACGCACGGGAAGGGCACGAGGGTATCGGTGACGACGATGACGTGGTCGGCGTATTGCGCGTCGGCCAGGGCGAAGCCCAGCGGCCCGCACGCGGCGCGGCCGAGCACGCCCGAGCAGTTGCCGAACGCGTCGGCCGCCGGCGCGGCGATCACCGCGATGTCTACGTGCACGTCGCCGTCCTGGAGCGCGCGATAGCGGCCCCCGTGAGAGCGTAGGACCGCCTGCCCGGCCATCTTGCCCTGCGAAGCATAGCGGCCCAACGGCCCGTTCAGGCTGCCCTCGATGTGATGGATCAGCCCGCTCTCCAGATACGCGATGAACGACTCGTGACACGGAAAGGTGGCGGAGGGGAACCAGACCAGATCACGCACGCCCAACTCGGCCGCGGCTGCAAAGACCTGGGGCATCAGCAGGTCGCCGTCGCGGAAATGGTGGTGCGAGGAGATCACCATACCGTCGGCCAGGCCAGCGCGGCGCAGTGCCTCTACCAGGCTCGGTGCCACCTTGTTGCCGTCGGCCGGATACTGCGCGCAGGAACGAATCGGAGGCGCCGCATGGCGGCCGGTCGGCATATAGCAGCCCACGCCCTGGTAGGGCACCACGGGTTTGCCGTTGACCTCGGTCGGCACTCGCCGGCCAGCAGCATTTTCGATGGTTCCCATCATGGTCGACTGAGCTCCCACAAACGCAGCGTGCGCCGCGCGCGCTCGACGACGGGCGCGTCCACCATTTTGCCGTCCACGGCGACGACGCCCAGCCCGGTGGCCTGCGCCACCGCAAACGCGTCCACGATGCGTCGCGCCTGTTCGACCTCGGCCGCGGATGGAGTGAACACCTGATGCACCACACGCACCTGTCGCGGATGGATACAACCGACTCCGTCGAAGCCGAGCTTGCGTTCCGCCTCGGCCCAGGCAGCCAGCCCTGCCACATCGTCCACATCGGAGTAGACCGAGGAGATGGGCTGAACGCCTGCCGCCCGCGCCGCGTTGATCACCTGGCTGCGCGCCCACAGGCTCTCGCGGCCCTCTGGGGTCCGCTGCGCGCCGATGTCGCGGGTGTAGTCTTCCAGGCCGATGGCCAGGGCCACGACGCGCGGCGAGGCAGAGGCAATCGGCCAGGCTTGCAGCGCGCCACGGGCGGTCTCAATGATCGGGATGAGATAGATGGTCTCCGGGGCCTGTCCCGACTCGGCCATCTCGGCCAGCAACCGGTCGGCCGCGATGACCTCGTCGGGATCCTCGACCTTCGGCAGCAAGAAGGCCTGCACGCCGTGCGGCGCCAGCATTGCGATCTCGGCCAGGCCGGCCGGCAGGCTGTTGACGCGCACCGTCACCTCGGCGCCGTAGAAGTCCACGGCCCGCAGCGCGTTGCGCACCAGGATCGCCGCAGCGTCTTTCTCTGCCGGCGGCACGGAATCCTCCAGGTCCAGGATGATCGCGTCGGGGCGATGGAGGCCGGCGTTGATGAAGAACTTGGGCGCATTGCCGGGCAGATAGAGCCGCGTCCGCCGCAGTCGGTCGCGCTGCGTCACACGCTGCGCTGCGGGGTTGAGCGGCGGCAGGGCCGGCCGGCTCGTGTCGGGCCGCAGGCGACGCACGGCAGCCTCCAGCCTGGCCATCAGCGTGAACGGCAGCGCGCCGCGATCCTCCACCGTTGCCGACAGATCGGCCGCGGCGAGGGCCTCCAGCGTCGAGCCGATGAGCGCGTGAATAGCGTCGCCGTAGAGCGCGGCGACCTTACTGGTCACCCGATGCTGCGGCAGGTCCGGCGCCTGACTGACTTCCACCCAGCAGTCGGAACGCGCACCCGGGTCGCGCACGCCCGCAGAAGCTGTCATCTGCATTGCGCCCTCACCCCACTCCTTCAATGCATATGCTTTGCCAGATACTTGATGCCTTCGATGAATCCGGCGCGCCAGACGCTCCAGTCGTGCCCGCCGTCCAACACACGGAGCTCTGCGGACAGGTTGGGCACGCGGCTGACGAAGTTGAAGACCATGTGGGCTTCCAGGTCGAGATCGTGCAACCGATCGGCCGGATCGGGATGTTTGTACTCATCGTCGCCGACCGCGATGAACAGGCGCGACCTGAACCCGGAAGCGGCGAACACCTCGGCTGCGGCTGGATAGTTCCTGGCAGTCCAGGCCGCTTCGTCGAACAACCGATCACCGACGCCAAACGCGCCGAACTCGCGCGTGCTCGACCCCTGGGGCGGGAAAGGCACGTAGACCGCCGGGCTGAGGACGATGGCGCCCATGAAGAGATCGGCATGGGCCAGAGCATAGCGCAACGCGGCGTAGCCGCCCATGGAGTAGCCGGCCACGGCCCGCGCGCTCCGGTCGGCGATGGTGCGGTAGGCGGCGTCCACGTGCAGGATCAGCTCGGTGGTGAATGCGGTTTCGACCGGCCGGCCCGGCTCAGGGCCGGTGTAGACGGAGTCCACGAAGTAGCTGGCCCGCTGGTTCCACGGCGCGTCGGGCAGCACCGCGATCAGCGGCGGAATCTCGCCGGCCGCGGCCAGCCGGTCGAGGTCACGGCCGACCCGCGCCCACTCCGCCGCCGTGCTGCCCCGGCCATGCAGCAAATAGATGGTGGGATAGCGTTTCTCTCCCGTCTCATAGCCGGCCGGCAAATAGATGTAGTAGAAGATCTCCTCGCGCAGGACCGCTGAGTAGCATCGCCCTGGGACCATCGTGCCCTCCGGCGCTGCGGTTGCTCGGGGTGGAGCTGTCGCCGCGCCGGGGGTCTTCGTCGTCGCAGGCGACGTCTCTGCGCCGGGCTGGCAGGCAAGCAACGTGAGCATCGCGATCATCCATCCCAGGGTCGGGGCCAGCCGGCGCCGAAGGGCGTTCATCCCTTCAACCCCACCGACGCAATGCCGCCGATCAAGTGGCGTTGGGCGAAGAAGTAGACGATCAGGAGCGGCAGCACGGCCAACAGCGTCGCAGCCATCAGCAGGTTCCACTCCACGTCGAAGCGCCCGCGAAACATCGCCAGGCCTAACTGGATTGTGAACTTGCTGATGTCGTTCAGGTAGATCAAGGGGTGCAGGAAATCGTTCCAGGTGAACCAGAAGGTGTAGACGACCACGATGGTCATCGGCGGCCGGCACAACGGCAGGATGATCTGATACAGGATGGCCCATGTGCCGGCTCCATCTATGCGGGCGGCATCATCCAGGTCGCGCGGCAGCGTCTTGATGTACTGATGCATCAGGAAGATGAAGAACGGCCCGCCGAAAAACGCCGGCAGGATCAGAGGCACGTAAGTATTGACCAGCCCCAGGCGCTGAAAGATCGTAAAGAGCGGGATCATCGTGACCTGATAAGGGATCATCATGGTCGCGATCATCAGAAAGAACAAGGTGTTGCGGCCGGGAAAGCGCAGCCGCGCGAAGGCATAGGCGACCAGCGGCACGGCGAACAGCTGTCCGATCAGGTTGCCGATCACCAGGATGACGGTATTGCCCGCGTAGCGCCAGAGGGGCACCCGTTCGAAGATGAGACGGAAATTCTCCCAGTGGGCCGGGACCGGGATCCACTGCGGCGGCCATGCAAAAACCTCCCACCGCGACTTGAGCGAGGTCGAGAGCATCCAGAAGAGCGGCACCATGAAGACGAAAGCCAGGGCGCTCATCACCAGATAGGCCAGGCTGTGGCCCAGGAAGAGACGCCATCGTCGCGAGAGGAGCGGTGTTCGGATGGGTGCTTCATGCGCAGCGGTGGTCATTGGGCCTTCTCCCCGGTGTCCTCGTAGTACACCCAGCGATCCGACGTGCGGAAGACGATGATAGACAACACGACGATGATGATGGTCAGGATCCAGGCCATGGCCGACGCGTAGCCCATGTTGAACTCCTGGAAGGCCTGTTCGTAGAGATAGAGCATGTACATCCAGGTGGCGCGCAGCGGGCCGCCGCCGGTGATGATGTAGACTGAGGTGAACACCTGGAACGCGTCGATCAGGTTGGTGACCAGTTGCAGGAAGAGGGTCGGCGTGAGCAGCGGAAGCGTGATGGACCAAAAGCGCGCCCACCGGTTCGCGCCGTCCATCTCGGCCGCTTCGTAAAGGTGCGGCGGGATGTTTTGCAAGCCCGCCAGGTAGATCACCGCGCTGCCGCCCACGTACCAGAGCTGCATGATGACCACTGAAATCAGCGCCGTGCTGGGATCCCAGAACCACCGCGGCCCCTGAATGCCGACGAGCGATAGCAGGTTGTTCACCACGCCCATATCGGGATGCATGATCCAGATCCACATCAAGGCCACCGCAACGCCCGAGAGCACGGCCGGCAGGTAAAAGATGGTCCGATAGACGTCCATGCCGCGCACTTTGAGGTTGAGAAGCAACGACAGGCCCAGCCCCACCACCAGCCGCAGGGGAACCGCCAGCGCCACGTAGGTGAGCGTGACCTGCAGCGCCTTCGTGAAGAGCGGATCGTCGGTCAGCAGTTTGATGTAGTTGGCGAAGCCGATCCACTTGGGGGTCTCGACGATATTCCACTGCGTCATGCTGAAGTAAAGCGAGGCCAGGATCGGCCCCAGCGTGAAGAGCAAGAAGCCGATGAGCCACGGCGAGATGCCCAGATAGCCCTCCAGGGCTTCGCGGCGGGCACGCGGCCGCATTTGACGCCAGGTGTTTAACATACACTCACTCCGGCCGACAGACGTTAGCCGGTCTCGCCGGACGCCGGGCACGACCGGCTAACGCCTCAAGTCCACGGGAGCCTGATCCCGAATTCAATCTACAGGCCGACTTTCGCGCGTGCCTCGTCAAGCGCTTTTTGCGCGGCCGGCACTGCCTTGTCCAGGGCGGGCTTGATCTCTTCGCGCTTGATCTTGCCCAGGTTGATGTTGTCCCAAAGATCCTTTACGGCGTTGAGGATCCCCGAGTTGGACCAGCCGCGCACAGTGATGGCGCGCACGGGGTTGTCCTCAAGAATCTGGAAGAACGCTTTGACATGGGGCAAATCGGCCTTCGGATATTGATTCAGCACCGATCGAATCGAGGGGAAGAGGTTCCCGTTCTCCATCAGGAACTTCTGGCCTTCAGGTCCGGCCCAGAATTTGAGGAAGGTCCAGGCGGCCTCGGGTTCCTTGGTGCCCTTCCAGATGCCTACCGCCAACGACCATGAGTTGACGTGGCGCGGCTTGCCGGTGGGCCCAGGTTCGCGCACGATACCGAACGGCAGGCCGGCCTTCATGGCATTGAGCATATGCCCCTGGTTCAACGTCGCGGTCGCCAGACGACCTGCCATGAAGAGATCCACCGGGCCGGTGCCCTGGGTGCCCAGCAGCTCGATGTCGGCAGGCGTAGGGGTGGCGTTGGTCTGCACCAGATCCCAGAGCCACTCGTAGGCGGCCACCGAGCCAGGCCCGTTGAGATAGCCCTCAACCGTCTTACCGTCATCGCTGTACATGCGGGCGCCGAAGTTCAGCCAGATGGCACGATAAGGCCCGCGCGGCCGGTCGCCACCCCAACGCTTTTTGGCCGGATCGTTCAGCTTCACGATCATCTGCAACCACTCGGTCGCATCAGGGCTCATGTCGGGATAGGGCACCTTGGCCTCATCGAACACCTTGACGTTGTACATCACGAAGTTGGCTCCTACACCCAACGGCAACGTGACCGTGGTGCCTTTGTATTGCGAGTGAGTGTCGAAGAACCCTTTGATGTACTGACCGGTATCGAATTTGTCCCTGGCGATCCATGGCGCCAGATCCAACGCCTGCGGCAGCCAGGCGTCCGTCCAAAAGAACGACACATCGGGCGCACCTTCGCCCGCGCCCAGGGTGGTGGTCATCTTCTCGCTGAAGCCGTTTTCCGGCAGCACCGAGATCTCAACTCTGACATCGTTCTGTGCCGCATGAAAAGCATCAACCAGCTTGCGCTGGGCTTCTTCGGAGAACTCTTCAGACGGGACTGTCCACCACTGGATCGTCACCGGCTTTTTGACGGCCGGCGCAGCAGTAGGGGGAACAGAAGTGGCTGCCGGAGCTGCCGGGGCCTGTATGGGGGCCGGTGCAGGCTGCGCGCAGGTGGCCATGGCCATGCCCGCAACGGCCAGGCCGCTCATGCGCAGGAACTCGCGACGGGTTGCCTTCTTGGGTTGCATGGTTTCTTCTCCTTTTGGTTTCAAAAGTGAAATGGACTAATCCTGGTCGCTTCGATCTCCGGTTTGGTCAATGCGCAAACACCTCCTTTCCCTCGCCAGCGCGCAGCAGCGCACTTACCTGACCTGCCGCGCGGTCGCCGCCAGTTGCCTGGCTATGGACCGGATGTCTTCCTGCGCAGCGAACTTCAGGCACACGCCGCTGGGCCGGCGCACCGTCTCGATCCAGCGCGGCGGGATCACTTTTGCCCCGTGCAGCGCGCCGGTCAGCGCGCCCACCACTGCGCAAATGGTGTCGGCATCGCGGCCGAAGTTGCCGGCCCAGAACATCCCTCGCCGAAAGTCGCCGGCAGTCAGCAGAAAGACTGCATAAGCCTGAGGAATCGCCTCTGCGCTGGCAGAGTGGACAGGCGTCCACAGCTCGTCGTGGAGGCGGACCCACGCCCCCTCGATCGTGCCTTCCTGATCGCAAATCTGCATGGCCCTGGCCATCGCACGGCCCAGCCAGCTGTCGGCCGGTATCTGTCGTAGGCCAGTCTGCACGGTTTCGGCTGGGGTCGCGTCGGCCATGGCAGCCGCGATGCTGGCCGCCACTGCCTGCGCCGCCCAGATGCCGTCCAGGCTGTGGCTGATCTGTGCTTCGATTTGGGCCATGGCCGCGGCCGTCGTCGGGTCGCCGGCCCACACGATCCCGATCGGCGCAATGCGCATGGCCGCGCCATCATCCTGGTTCTGCACGTTGTCAATGCCGGAATAGGGCGGTCGGACGCCGCGTTTCAAATTCGCGATGGCACCGTGAAGAGGCTTGCCTGCACGCTCGTAGATGCCGCCCTGATCGAGGATGTACTTCTGCCACGAGGCAACAACCGCATCATCGCTGAGTTGGCCTCCACAATCCAGCAGCGTGCGCGCCGTCAGGATGGCGAATTCCGTGTCATCGGTGCTCTTGGCGCCGCTGTACAGGTCGGTGATGATGCCGTAACGCTGGCGATACAGGTCGCTGCGGCCCAGATCACCCAATGCATCGCCGATCGCCAATCCCGCCAGGCAGCCCAGGGCTTTGTCGTCGAAGCAAGCCAGGTCGTTGAGGAGCTGCAATCTCGTGAGCATCGGTGAAGCCTTTCTCGGAAAGATTTTGGGAACGTTCCCATCCCAGACGATACAAAACACCCGCAATGCCGCGGGTGCGAGTCAGCGCTACTGTCGAGGCGGCGCCGTGGAACCACGCAACACCAGCCGACAAGGGATCGCACAACGGCGCGCTGTTTTTGGGGCGCGTCCCTGCAGCCGGTCCAACAGAAACAGGCCGGTCTGCCGGCCGATCTCGTACTTATCCTTGGCCATGGTGGTCAAAGGCGGTGTGGTCGTGGCCGCCGAGTAAATGTCGTCCATGCCGACGATAGAGAGGTCGTCGGGGATGCGCAGGCCGGCATCATGTGCAGCCTGCATGGCACCGATGGCAAGGATATCGTTGGCCGCAAAGATGGCAGTAGGCCTTTCGGCCAGGCTCAACAATGCCTGGCAACCGCGATATCCGCCTGCGAGATCGAAGGGCACTTCGGCAACCAGAGATGAGTCGCGCGGCAATTGTGTGCGCTGCAAGAAGAGCTCGTAACCATGCCGCCGCGCGTGGCTGGCAACCCGACTTTGGTACTGGCCGTGGATCACCCCGATGCGCCTGTGACCCAGGGCATACAAATGCTCCAGGCCGATAAGCGTCCCCTGCTGGCTATCAGAGCCAACCATGTCGAAGTCGGGGAAATCATCGCGCAACCCCAGGATGACCGCAGGAATGCCGCTGGCCAGAAGCTCGGCGTTGGTGACGCAAGTGGGGTTGATGGCGATGGCGTCGAAGCGATTGCGCCGCGCCAGGCGGAGGAATCCTTCCTCGCGGGTTGCGTCCCAGTCGCTGTTGGCGAAAACGACCGAGTAACCTTCCCGCTCGACCGTATCCTGAAGCCCGCGCGCGACTTCCGGCCAGAAAGGGTTCGTGATGTCGGGAATGGCGAGCATCATCATCAAGGTGCGATCGGTGCGCAGGCTGCTGGCCACCGCGTTGCGTTCGTAGCCCAGTGCCGTCACGGCTTGCCAGACTCGCGCGCGCACCTCCTCGCGCACCGGCGTATTCTGACCCTCCAGCACGCGCGCAACTGTGGACTTCGACACACCCGCCACACGTGCTACGTCAATGATCGTGGGACGCCCCGCCATTGCCACCTGGCCGTTCGTTGCAGCAGAGTTATTGCATCGCTTTGAGAACGTTCCCAATATATCACAAAAATCCCGACATGTCAAATCCGCATTGTGATGTTCAGGCCTGGGTTCGAACAGCAAGCATCTCTCGCAGTTGCTCATGCGCCAATCGGCGCACAACGCGCCGGGAAAATGAGCCGTCCGCGCAACTTGACTTTCGCGGCCATCCGGGGCATCCTCTGATCACACATCACTCGCATCGAAGGATCTCGCCCATGACGACTTCGACTTCCTGGCTCACGGCCAATCGGGACGCCCTCGAGTCCCTCCTCGCCTCTGCCTACGGCATCGCCGGCGCGTTGCAGCCGCTGGCCGGCGAGTATGATCTGAACCTGCGCGTCGAGAGCGGCGAGCGGCGCTATCTGCTGAAGATCATGCGCCCTGACTGCAACCCTACGCTGGTGGATATGCAATGCCGGGCGCTCGACACGCTCGCCGACCGGCTGCCCGACCTGCCCGTACAGCAGCTGATCCGCACGCGAACAGGTGCAGCGACCACGATCCTGGTGGACAGCCACGGGCACGAGCGGCTTGCCTGGCTGCTCACCTATCTGCCCGGCCGCCTGATGGGCGAGACCCGGCCTCATACCCCCGCCTTGCTGGCCCAGATCGGCGCCACGCTGGGCCGGCTGGACGCCGCGCTCCTCGATTTCAGCCATCCGGCCGTCGAGCGGGCGTTCAAATGGGATCTGCGCCGCGCCGGCTGGATCGCCGAGGCCCTCGACGCCATCCCGGATGCCAGGCGACGGGCGCTGGTCGGCCGCATCGCCGAGCGTTTTATCCGCGACGTTGCCCCGCGCCTGGAGGCTGCACGCCGTGGAGTGATCCACGGCGACGCCAACGATTACAATCTCCTGGTGACCTGCGAGCCGGACGGCAGCCAACGGCTGAGCGGCCTGCTTGATTTCGGCGACATGAGCCGCAGCGCGCTGGTCTGCGAGCCGGCGATCGCCGCGGCCTACGCCATGATGGGCAAGGAGGAGCCGTTCGCCGCCGCCGAGGCGCTCGTAGCCGGCTATCACCGCGAGTGCCCGCTCCAGGACGACGAATTGGCGCTGCTTTTCCCGCTCATCCTCACGCGGCTGGCCGTCAGCGTGGTCAACTCGGCCCTGTTCAAACGCGAGCGGCCCGATGACCCCTACGTCATCATCAGCGAGGCGCCGGCGTGGCGACTGCTGGAACAACTCCACGAATACGATCCCCGGCTGGCCGAGGCGCGGCTGCGCGCCGCCTGCGGCCTCGATCCCTGGCCGAAATCCACGCGTGTGCTGGCCTGGCTCGCGGCGCGCCGTGGCGCCTTCGCCGAGATCTTCGGCCCAGAGCGACCGGCCGCCGGCGGCGTCGTGCTCGACCTCTCGTTTGCCTCGACCGTGGGCGGCGACGACCCCGAGCAGTTCGATCCCGATGTGTGTGCGGCGCGAGTGGCGGAGATCCTGGCGCCCCCACCTTCCGACCACTGCTCGCATCGCGCAGGGACTTCGCGTTCCCCGCTCCTGGCAGGAGAGGGGGCAGGGATGAGGTTGGGCATCGGCCGCTACGGCGAGCCACGGCCGATCAACGCCGGGCCGCGCTTCGCCGCGAGCAGCGATCCGCTGGCTGCCCGGCGCACCCGCCACATCGCCGTGGACCTGTTCGCGCCGGCCGGGACGGCCGTCCATGCGCCGCTGGCCGGCGAGGTGACGCAGGCGCGCTGGATCCCCGACCACCTCGACTACGGCGGGTTGGTCGTGCTGCGCCACTGCACCGACGCGGGCGACGTGTTCGAGACCCTCTACGGCCACCTGGCGCGCGCCAGCGTCGAAGCGTTGCGGATCGGCCAGCACATCACCGCCAGCGAGGCGTTTGCAGTGCTCGGCGCGCCCGAGGAAAACGGCGGCTGGCCCCCTCATGTCCACGTCCAGCTGCTGGTGGAGGATGTCAGCCCGGCCGGCGAGACACCGCAAGGCTCGGTCGCACCGGGAGAGTTCGTGGCCCGCTCGGCGCTCAATCCGTGCCCGGCCGCGTTGCTCAACCTGCCGGACGAATTCGTGCGCTGGGAGGCCCCCTCGCTGTCGGCCATGCGCGTCCGCCGCGCGGCCCGGGCGGCCACCAATCTCAAACTCAGCTACGCGACGCCATTCCATCCGGTGCGCGGCTGGCGGCACCTGCTGTACGATGCCGAGGGCCGTTCGTACCTGGATGCCTACAACAACGTGCCGCACGTCGGCCACTGCCATCCGCGCGTCGTCGCAGCCGCCACGCAGCAGATGCGCCTGCTGAGCACGAACACACGCTACCTGTATGATACCTGGCTGGATTACGCGGATCGGCTGGTGGGCCGGCTGCCCGCGCCCCTCTCGGTCTGCTTTTTCGTGAACTCGGGCAGCGAGGCCAACGAGCTGGCGCTACGGCTGGCCCGTGCGCACACCGGCGCCAGAGACATGCTGGTGATGGATCACGGCTATCACGGGCACACGACCGGCGCCATGGACATCAGCCCGTACAAGTTCAACCGGCCGGCCGGCCCCGGCCCGGCAGATTGGGTGCACGTGGCACCGCTGCCCGATGTGTACCGCGGCCTGTATCGCGTCGGGCCGGTTGGCGACCGGCTCTCCCCACGAGAGGCCGGCACGCGGTACGCCGCGCACGTGCGGGCCGAGATCGCGGCCGTGCTGGCGTCGGGCCGCCGCATCGCCGGCTACATCTCCGAGTGCCTGCCGAGCGTCGGCGGACAGATCATTCTGCCGGATGGCTTCCTGGCCGCGGTCTACGCCGACGTGCGGCAGGCGGGCGGCGTGTGCATCGCCGACGATGTGCAGACCGCGTTGGGCCGCACCGGCACCCACTTCTGGGGCTTCGAGTATCAAAACGTCGTTCCCGACATTCTGGTGTTGGGCAAACCGCTGGGCAACGGCCATCCCCTGGCCGCGGTGGTGACTACGCCGGAGATCGCAGCCTCGTTTGCGACCGGGCCAGAGTTCTTCAGCACCTTCGGCGGGAACAGCGTTTCCTGCGCGGTGGGCCGCGCCGTGCTGGACGTGCTGGAGGAAGAGCAGTTGCAGGCCAACGCCACGCGGATCGGCGCGCTGTTGCTGGCGGGCCTGGCCGAGCTGGCGCAGCGTCATCCGCTCATCGGCGACGTGCGCGGCATGGGCCTGTTCATCGGCGTCGAACTGGTGACGGATCGCACCGCGCGCGAGCCGGCCACGCGGCAGGCGAGCTACGTGAAAAACCGCCTGCGCGAGCGCCGCGTGCTGATCGGCACCGAGGGCCCGCAGGACAACGTGCTCAAGATCCGGCCGCCGATGACCTTCGATGCGGCTGCTGCGACGCGGCTGCTGGAGACGCTGGACGAAGTGCTGGGCGAGGATCTGGCACAGCCGTAGGTGCAGGTAGAGTCGGAATGCTGCTCGCTCCTCGGAAAATCGCAGCCAGACGTGCCAGGCAGCTTGTCGAGTGCCCGCGAAGTCTCGCGACGGCGAAGGCACGCGGGCATTTGCACCATTTGCGCGCCGACTCTATTCTACAGCCACTGAAACAACCGCGCCGTCGGCACGAATCGGATGGGCACGCCGGGCAGCCGCGCCTGCAGCCAGGGCGTGATCCAGCGCATGCCCGGCTCCTCGCTGGCGGCATGGCCAAGCACGACCAGCGCCTTCCGATAGCTCAGCCACGTCGCATCGCGCGCGTATTCGCTGGTCTCCCACTCGCTGACCTCGCCGGTGATGAGGACGTCTACCTCGTCCTGCGCCAGCGCGGCGATCTGCAGGCTGCGGCCGGGGCAGCCGGGCCAGATCGCCACGCCCCGGCAGGGCATGGCGAGGTCGCCCACAACGCGCAGCCTCTCGATGCCCAGCCGGCGTTTGGCATGCTGTACGACCTCGGCCAGCGCCATCTCCGGGATGCGACAGATATGGGGCCGGTCGGCCAGCACATGATCCTGCCAGCCCAATTCCTCCTGCATGCCGATGACGGTGGGATCGGGCTGGAGCCTGTGCAGTAGGTCGTGGAAGCGCCAGATGACGAGGCCGCGACCCTCGATCAGGCGCCGTTTGGCCGCATAGACCGGCTTGTCGGCCAGCCAGTCGGTCTCATCGCGGTGGTTGTAGAAGGTCGGCTCGTGCGTGATGATCAGGTTGGCGCCGAGCGCAGCCGCCTGCTCGATCACTTCGGCCGTCGCCAGGAAAGTCGTGACGATCCCGGCCAGCGGCTGCGTCGGGTCGCCGATCTTGACGGTGTCCACCGTGTCGGCCGGCGGCGCGACCGGCATGGCGGCGACGATGGTCTCGATGGCCTGTTGAATGGTGATCATAGATGCCTCACACCGGAGAAGGATTGCGGGAGCGAAAGCCCCGCTGATGCCAATACGGATAGGGCGGTGTCACCGCGCTGGCCGCATCCAGCCGGCCCACCTGCTCCGGCGTCAACGCCCAGCCGACCGCGCCCAGATTCTCGCGCAGCTGCGCCTCGTTGCGCGCGCCGATGATCACGGTTGCCACGGTGGGCCGGCGCAGCAGCCAGTTGAGCGCCACCTGCGGCACGGTCTTGCCCGTCTCCTGCGCCACCTCGTCCAGGGCGTCCACCACGCGGAAGAGATATTCATCGTCCACCGGCGGCCCGCCGTCGGCGACTGCCTTGTTGCGTAAGCGGCTGACCTCGGGCAACGGCGCGCCGCGGCGGATCTTGCCCGTGAGCCGGCCCCAGCCCAGCGGGCTCCACACCACCGTGCCGACCCGCTGATCCAGCGCCAGCGGCATCAGCTCCCACTCGTAATCACGGCCGATCAGCGAATAATAGGCCTGGTGCGCCACATAGCGCGTCAGGCCATAGCGATCGGAGACCGCCAGCGACTTCATCAGATGCCAGCCGGAGAAGTTCGAGCAGCCGATATAGCGGATCTTGCCGGCGCGCATCAGGTCGTCGAGCGTGCGCAGCGTCTCCTCGACCGGCGTCAGCGCGTCGAAGCCGTGCAACTGATAAAGGTCAATGTAGTCCGTCCCCAACCGACGCAGGCTGGCCTCGATCGCCCGGATCAGGTGATGACGCGAGGAGCCGACATCGTTCGGCCCTGGCCCCGTGCGAAAGGTGCCTTTGGTCGAGATGATGACCTGATCGCGGCGGCCGCGGATCGCCTGGCCGAGGATCTCCTCGGCCAGGCCGGCCGAATAGACATCCGCCGAGTCGAACATGGTGAGGCCGGCTTCCAGGCAGATATCCACCATTCGTGTGGCTTCTGCGACGTCGGCGCTGCCCCAGGCCTTGAAAAATTCGCCCTGGCCGCCGAAAGTGACGGTGCCCAGGCACAGCGTCGGCACCATGAAACCCGATCCGCCGAGTTGTCTGTATTCCATCGTGTCCTATCCTTTCACCGGGCGAGGGCAAGCTTTGCGTTTGCTTGCTGCCGGGTCTCGATCCCGTAGCCCATCATCGAGCGTGCCCTCACATCCTATCACCAGAGCGCCCCATCGAGCAAGATTTCATGCCGCCCTGCGGCTTTTTTAATGAGATGCGCGGGTTTGCCTCTTGACAAACGTCGCTTCATGGTGTAAGATTTCGGTAATGTTACCGGTAATTTTACCGGCAACTTTATCGAAGCCATCACCGACATCATGAGCTCCATTTTTGCGGCCACAACAGCGATCACCTCGCTGTCGCCTGTGGATCTGATCCGAACAGGAGGTGCCTATCGAAGCCATAAAGACAGGTCACTCACAGATCAGCACGCCAGAATCCACACCCTTTCCACGGAGGATAAAATCATGAAGCAAACCCTGTACGCGCTCAGCGCCCTGTTGCTGGCGGCGGTCCTGATCGTCGGCTGTGCGCCGGCCCAGCCGGCCGCCGCACCGGCCGCGCCCACTCAAGCGCCTGCGGCAACTCAGGCCTCTGCCCCGGCGCCGACAGCCGCCCCTGCAAGCAAATCAAACGTCACGCTCACCTACATGGCGAGCCAGGGCTGGATCAAGGATGCCGAGCTCGAACTGGCGAAGAAATTCGAGGCCGAAACCGGCATCCATGTGGACTACCAGATCATCCCGGCGGCCCAGTACTTCAATGTGCTGAAGACCAAACTGAATGCGGGCGAAGCCACCGACATCTTCGGCGGGCAGAGCGGCAAGACCGACCTCAAGGTTCAATACGATGTCGAGAAAAACGCCGTGGATCTCAGCGGCGAAGAATGGGTCAAACGCATGGATCCCTTCGCGCTGGACCAGGTCAGCCTGGACGGCAAAGTGTACGGCGCCGAGATCTGGGACATCATCGGCTCCAACTACTTTGTCGTCATCTACAACAAGCCGATCTTCCAAAAGCTGGGGCTGAGCGTTCCCAAGTCCTACGCCGACTTCAAGACCGCCTGTGAGAAGATCAAGGCCACCGGCATCACTCCGATGTTCGAGCCGATCTCCGATGGCTGGCACCATGTCCTATGGTTCCCCATGATCGGCCCTCGCTTTGAGGAGCTGCATCCCGGCCTGGCCGAGCAATTGAATGCGAACAAGGTCAAGTTCGCGGACAACGAGACGATGCGGCTGGCCCTGGAGCAATTGCTCGAGCTGTACAAACTGGGCTGCTTCGGCGAAAACGCCCTTTCCGACGCCTATGCCGACACCAACAAGATGCTGGCAACGGGCGAGGTCGCTATGGCGCTCGTGCCACTCGCGCAGCTGCCCAGCCTCAAGAAGGATTATCCTGAGGTGAAGGCCGAAGATTTCGGCTTCTTCCCCATTCCCCTGGTTGACAACAACCTGGCGCCCGTCCATCCGGCCGGCCCCAGCAAGTTCATCTACGCGAAGTCCAAGCACATCGCGGAAGCCAGGCAGTATCTGGCTTTTCTGATGCGGCCCGATAACCTGCAGTATCTGCTGGACAACACGCCGGAGTTCTCCACGCTCAACTTCAGCGGCCTGAAGGACAAATGGACTCCTGAACAGAGGGAGTTCTTGACCACGTACCCCGCCAAATCCATCGTCTATCAGGATGCCGTCAATTACGTGAATCCGCAGTGGATGGACATCGGCAAGGACCTGGTCGCCATGTTCACGGGCACGCTCACCCCTGAAGGTGTGCTGAAGAACATAGATCAGCGCCGCGCCGACATGGCGAAGGCGGCGAAAGACCCGGCCTGGCCATAACCGGCAGCGGGGCGAGGCATTCCCGGACGTGGTCAGCATGGCCCCAGCCCAGATGGCCGCTCCGATGGGTACGTCCGACGCGCTGCGAGAGGAGTGCCTCGCCCTCGCAACACGGATCGCAACGAGAGAAATGGTATGAAGAGCAGGGCCTATCCCTTCTATTTTGCCGGCGGCGCGCTCGGCCTCTATCTGCTTTTCTACGTGTTGCCCAGCGTAATGGGCTTCTACTACGCGTTCACCGACTGGAACAGCTACTCGTCCGAGGTGAATTTCGTAGGATTGGCGAACCTCAAGCTGATCTTTGCCTCCGGCCAGGGATACTTGCTTTTCATCAAGAACACCGTTGTGTTCACAGTGGCCACCATCCTGACGAAAACGGTGATCGCGTTGGGGCTGGCGGTGCTGCTGACCAGCGGCCTAAAACGCCTGGCGCACTTCCATCGGGTCATCATGTATCTCCCGGCCGTGTTGCCCATGTTGGTGGTCAGCCTGATCTTCAAATCCATCCTGAATCCGGCCACGGGTCTGCTCAACACCTTTTTGCGCGAGGTGGGCCTGGGCTTCCTGGCGCAGAAATGGCTGGTGGATGTGCACTGGGCGATGCCTTCCGTGATCGGCGTGGACACCTGGCGCGGGGCCGGTTACATCATGGTGATCCTGATCGCGGGCATCCAGGCGATCCCCAAAGACTACTACGAGGCTGCGGCCATTGACGGCGCGAGCGGCTGGAACGCGTTCCGCCACGTCACCCTGCCCCTGCTGATGCCCGTGTTGGCAGTCACCACTGTGCTGAACCTGCTTTATGGCCTGAAGGTGTTCGACATCGTATTCGTGTTGACCAACGGCGGGCCAGGGCGTGCCACCGACACCGTGTACACCGTCATCTTCGATGAATTCTCGAAAGGACGCTACGGTGTTGCGACCGCCCTCTCGTCCATCTTATTCCTGGTCATGATCGGGCTGGGCTATTTCGTCATCCGCTTCATGCATCGAGAAGAGACGAGGTGATTCAGATGCGACGAACGCTCCAGGGCATTTTCAATCACGCGGTGGCCATGATCGCCAGCCTGATCATGTTCATTCCGGTCTATCTGGTCATCGTCAACTCGCTGAAAACCAAGGCCGAGGCCAGCTCCATGGGCGTCGAGCTGCCGGCTGTGCCCCAATGGCAAAACTTTGCCATAGTGATCGAGCGCGGCAAGCTGGTGACCGCTTTCGGCAACAGCCTGCTGTACGCCGTCGCCGCGACCGCGATCGGCGTCACGCTAGCGGCTCTGGCGGCCTATGTCCTCTCTCGCAATCGGACCCCGTTCAACCGCTTCATCTATTTCTTCATCATCATGGGCATTGCGATGCCCACCAACTTCGTCACCCTGACCAGGGTGATGCAGTGGGTACACCTCATCAACACGCAATTCGGCATCATCGTGCTCTACGCGGCCGCGCAGATCCCCTTCAACGTCTTCTTGATCTATGCTTTCGTTGAAACATTGCCGCGCGAGCTCGATGAGGCGGCCATCATTGACGGTTGTAGCCCGTTCAGGTTGTTCTTTTACGTGGTCTTCCCGCTGCTGACCCCGGTCCTGGTGACGGCGGGCGTGCTCAATCTGCTGGGCATCTGGAACGAGTTCCTGTTGCCGTTGTACTATCTCAACCGCAGCACCTACTGGCCTATGACGCTGGCGGTCTATAACTTCTTCGGACAGTACCAGGCCGATTGGAGCCTGGTTTCGGCAGATGTCTTGCTGACCATCCTGCCGGTGATCGTGATCTATCTGCTGGCGCAACGCTTCCTCCTGTCCGGCATGGTGGCCGGCGCGGTGAAAGGTTAACCCGATGACGCCCATGCTTTGGAAGGACAACTGGGAGGAGTCCCGGCAGCACTACCTGGACTGGTGGGCCGGCCGCGGTCTGGTCATCACCATGTGGGAACACCTGGAGACAGAAGGGCCACCTCATGAGGACGTGCCCTGCCCACCGCCGGCCAGGGATCTGCATCACTACTGGTTCGACCCGGAATGGCGCGGGGACAACATCCACTATCGCCTGTCCCGCAGCTCGTTCAAGGCCGACATCCTGGCGGTCGCGAACACGCATCTGGGGCCGGGCTCGCTGGCGGCCATCCTGGGCGCCGAGCTGGAAGGCGGCCCGGATACGATTTGGATCCATCCGCGCGCCACGCCGGCCGATCCCATTCGCCTCGATGAGGACAACCGCTGGTGGCGCCTTCATCTCGATCTGATCCGGGCCTGCAAAAAACGCAGCCAGGGCCGCTACCTCGTCGGTTGCCCCGACCTGATCGAGGGCCTCGATACGCTGGCCGGGCTGTGGGGCACTCAACCGGTGTTGCTGGAGATGATGGATCATCCTGACGAACTGGAGCAAGCCCTGGACGCCGTCAACCGCATCTGGCGCGAGGTCTTCGAGCGGATTTACAGCGAAATCAACGAAAACGGCGAAATGGCCTTTTGCTACTTTTCGCTTTGGGCGCCAGGGCGGGTGGCGAAGCTCCAGAGCGATATCTCCGGCATGATCTCGCCGCGAAATTTCCGTCGTTTCGTGCGACCGTTCATCCGCCAGCAGTGTCAGTGGCTCGATTATTCCCTGTACCATCTGGATGGCATGGAGGCCCTGCGCCATCTCGATGCGTTGCTGGAGATCGAGGAGCTGGACGCCATCCAATGGACGCCCGGCATCGGCCAGCCGCAAGGCGGCGACCCGCGCTGGTATGATCTGTACAGGCGGATTCGCGCGGCCGGCAAAGCGGTCATGCCGAGCGGCGTGAAACTGGCCGAGTTGCAACCGCTGCTCGATGCGATCGGGCCGGCGGGGGTCAACGTCCTGATGGATTTCCGATCCGAGCGCGAGATTAACGCTGCGCTGGCAATCGCATCGCGTTATCGTTGATGCAGCCACGGCCTCATTGCATGCCGACATCAGCGATCACATCGAATTCACCACGCTCTATTACCATCAGAATCCGGAAAATCCCATGCCTATACTGAACTATTCGCTTCAGCCCGACGGCTTGTATCTTCGATGCGCCCAGGGACAGCTGGCGCTCACACCCTACACTGCTCGCAGCGTTCGGATCCGCTATACCCTGGGCGAGCAATTCAGCGCGCGACAGAGCTTGATCGTCGTGGCGCAGCCGAAAGCGGACATCGCTTTCACGGTCGCCGAGACGCCAGGCCATCTGCTTTTCTCTACGGCCGAATTGGTGATCGAGATCAATCGCCAGACCGGCGCGTTCACCTACCGCGATCGGCGGGGCAACCTGCTGACGAAGGAACCCGAGCGCGGCGGCAAAACCCTGGAGCCGACCCCGGTTTCGGTCACCGTATTCGATGAATCGGCCATGGGCGAGATCAGGGAAGACGCGGATGGCGTGCGCGTCCGCGGCCACGAAGGGCGCCAGGTCGTCAACCGGCAAGCATATCACACCAGGCTGGAGTTCGAGTGGGCGCCCGGTGAGGCGTTATACGGGCTCGGTTCACACGAAGAAGGCGTGCTGAACCTGCGCGGCCAGCATCAATACCTCTACCAGCAAAACATGAAGGCCGTCGTGCCGGTGCTGGTATCCACCCGCGGCTACGGCATCCTGCTGGACAGCACCTCGTTGATCACCTTCCACGACGACGCGTTCGGCTCCTACCTGTGGACCGATGTGGACGACGAGCTGGACTACTACTTCATCTACGGCCCCGAGTTCGATCAGATCATCCACGAGCTGCGCCACCTGACCGGTCGGGCGCCCATGTTGCCCAAATGGGCTTTCGGTTATATCCAATCGAAGGAGCGATACACCTGCCAGGAGGAATTGGTGCAGGTCGTTCGGAAGTACCGGGCACGCGGCCTGCCGCTCGACTGCATCGTCCTGGACTGGAAATCGTGGACGGGCGATTTGTGGGGACAGAAGACGCTGGATCCGGCACGCTTCCCTGCGCCCAAGCGCATGATGGAAGAGCTCCACGCACTCCATGCCCACTTGATGGTCTCGATCTGGCCGATCATGCGACCGGGCGGCAGCGATTGGCAGGAAATGCACGAGCAGGGTTGTTTGCTGGGAAACCAGGCCACCTACAATGCCTTCAGCGAGGCAGCGCGGGCGCTTTATTGGCGGCAAGCCAACGATGGCCTGTTTGTGCACGGCATAGATGCCTGGTGGTGTGATTGCACCGAGCCGTTCGAGGCCGATTGGAGGGGCGCCATCAAACCGGAGCCCGAGGAGCGGATGCGGATCAATACCGAGGAGGCCAAACGCTATCTCGATCCGGAGTTCATCAACGCCTATTCGCTGCTCCACTCCCGGGGCATCTATGAAGGCCAACGCGGCGTCACCGCGACCAAGCGGGTGGTGAATCTGACGCGTTCGGCCTACGCCGGCCAACAACGCTATGCGACCATCACCTGGTCGGGCGATGTCACCGCGACCTGGGACACGTTGCGCCGTCAGATCGCTGCCGGGCTCAACTTCTGCGTGACCGGCCTGCCCTACTGGACCACCGATATCGGCGGCTTTTTCGTGCGTCGCCGGCCCGATCTCTGGTTTTGGCAAGGCGACTATGACCTGGGCGTCGCTGACCTGGGCTACCGGGAGCTTTATGTGCGTTGGTTTCAGCTGGGCGCGTTCCTGCCCATCTTTCGCGCACATGGCACCGACACCCCGCGCGAGATCTGGCACTTCGGCGAGCCGGGCGATCCGATGTATGAGGCGCTGGTCAAGTTCCTCCACCTGCGCTACCGCCTGCTCCCCTACATTTATTCATTGGCCGGCTGGGTTACACATCGAGATTATACGATGCTGCGCACGTTGCCTTTCGATTTCAGGCACGATCCGGCCACCTATGACGTTCGGGATCAGTTCATGTTCGGCCCGGCCTTTCTGGTCGCTCCGGTGACACAGCCGATGTATTACACGACGGGTTCCCGGCCGCTGGCAGGTGTCAGCAAGAGCCGACCGGTCTATTTGCCGGCCGGCTGCGACTGGCACGACTTCTGGACCGACCGGCGGCTTCAGGGTGGCCAGACGATCCTGGCAAACGCCCCGCTCGATCTGCTGCCGCTGTACGTGCGCGCCGGCTCGATCATACCGCTGGGGCCACAACGGCAGCACGTGGACGACTTGCCGGATGCCCCGCTAGAACTGCATGTCTATCCCGGCTGCGATGGGGACTTTCAACTTTACGAAGATGAGGGCAACGGTTATAATTATGAAATCGGCGCTTATTCGACAATTGATGTTGTGTGGCAAGATGCGCCCAGGCGCCTGATCCTGGGCGCCCGCACAGGATGTTTCCCGGGCATGGCAGAGCAGCGCGCTTTCCGGGCGGTGTTGCACGATTCGGGGGGCGATGTTTCATCTGGCGCCGGGCAGGTGAGGTCGTTTCTCTACAGCGGCGCGTCGCTTACAGTGCAGTTTTGATCCGACATGGGCGTTGGGCGCCGAGATATACGTGCAGTGTGCTTCCGTCTATCACGATTGAGAAAGGTTCCGCAACCGCTCCTATGGCGCAACGCGCGAAAATCAAAAAAACAACCATCATAGATATCGCCAGGGCCAGCGGCGTGTCGGTATCCACCGTCTCGCGTATCCTCAACAACAAGCCCGATGTCGCCGAAGAAACTCGCCAGCGCGTCCTGCAGGTGATCGAAGAACAGAAATTCGCGCCGCAAATCGTCTGGCAGCAACTGCGTTCCGGCAAAAGCCGAACGATCACGTTGCACTTCCCGCAGGATTTCAATCCGCCGGCCCAAGACATCATCACCGGGGCCGCATTGCGCTGCGCCGGCGAGGGATATTCCCTGAATCTGATTGCCAACTCCTTGACGGAAAATGATCTGTTGACGCTGTATCGGAGCGGCCAGGCCGATGGCATGATTTTGATGGAAATTCTCACCCGCGACTGGCGTGTGGATCTGCTGCGTCGGCACGGTTATCCTTTTGTCATGATCGGCCGCTGTGAGGATAACACCGGCTTGAGCTATGTGGATCTCGACATCGGCCAGGGAGTGACCGACGCTATCCGCCATCTGGTTGAGCTGGGACATCGCCGCATCGGTTTCGTCACCTTTGCGCCGGTTCTCCAGCAGAAGGAATACGGCTACGTCACCTGGGCCTTGCAAGCCTATCGAAGGGCCTGTCAGCAGTTCGACCTGCCCGTTTTGTGGCAGGCTGTAGATCTAAAGTCCAATTATGTCCACGACGCTGTTTCGGCTTTTCTCGGCCAAATGCCCGAAATCACGGCGCTGGTCACGCCCCAAAATGCCGGTGTGCCGGGCATCCTGAAGGCGATCCAGATGTGTGGGCGGCGTGTGCCGCACGACTTTTCGGTCGTCGGCCTGGTGGACGACGCAATGGCGGACTTCCTGGCGTTTCCCCTGACCGCGATCAGATTCCCGTCGCGCAAGATGGGCGATGAGGCGGCCAGAATCCTGATCGCCAGGCTGGAAGGGAAGCTGCTCGCCGCGCAACATGTTCTGTTGCCGGCAGAACTCCATGTGCGGGGGAGCACAGGGCCGCTGGCGTTGCCCCAGACATCGGGGCAAATCGGCTTCTCTTGAAACGCGCCGGATTGCCCACCATGATCGGGCTTAAACACAGCGACGGCGGTCCGGTCGGACCGCCGTCGCTGATTTCTCGCCACGCAATACGCTATCTTGTGCCTGCACCGGCCGCGGCCGCGGCTTGCGCCTTCTCTCGTCTCTCGTCAATGTCATCGGGATACATCAGCGCCGCGCGACCCCGCTCGCCCGTGCGGATGCGGATGACATCATCCACCGGATAGACGAAGATCAGCCCATCGCCCACATTGCCGGTCTGAGCGGCCTGACAGATGGTCTCGATCGCCTTCTCCACGTTGTGATCGCTCAGCACGATGTTGATCTGCACGCGCGGCAGCAGATCCACCTTGTACGGGCCGGTGCGCCCCACCAGCTCGATGCCGCCCTGACGGCCGTGCCCCCGACACTCCGTCACGTTCATGCCAACGATGCCGATGTGCCGGAGCGCTTCCTTCACATCGTTCAGCTTTTCCTCGCGGATGATGGCTTCGATCTTTTTAGTCATCGCTGCTTCTCCTGCTATGCATAGGCCCGCTCGCCGTGCTCGGCGATGTCCAGACCGACTTGCTCTTCGCTGTCCGACACACTCAGCCCGATGCTGCTGTTCAACGCCTTGGCGACCACCACGGTCACCACGAAGGCGAAGACGAGCGTCGCCAGTGCGGCCACGAGCTGCACGAGGAATTGGGCCGGGTTGCCGTAAAACAGCCCATCGGCGCCGGCCGGGTTCACCGCGGTGGTAGCGAACAGGCCGGTGGCCAATGCGCCCCACAGCCCGCCCATGCCGTGACACGCCCAGACATCGAGCGATTCGTCGAGCTGGCGGCGTTGGCGGAACTTGATGGCGTAGAAGCTGATCGGCGCCGCGACCACGCCGATGACCAGCGCGGCCAGCGGCGTCACGAAACCGGCTGCCGGCGTCACTGCGACCAGGCCCACCACCGCGCCTGTGATGATGCCCAGCACGCTCGGCCGGTGATCTCGCCAGCTCAACAGCATCCAGGCCGCCGCTGCGGCGGCCGCGGCCGTATTCGTGTTCACCAGCGCAGTGACGGCCAGGCCGTTCGCCGCCAGCGCGCTGCCGCCGTTGAAGCCGAACCAGCCAACCCACAGCAAGCCGGCGCCGAGCACCGAATAGGGGATGTTGTGTGGCTCCATGGTGCCGTTGCCGAAGCCGCGACGAGGTCGGATCACCATGGCGAGCGCCAGCGCCGAAAAGCCTGCCGTGATGTGGACGACAGTGCCGCCCGCGAAGTCCAGCGCGCCCAGCCCGCGCAGGATGCCGCCGACGCCCCATACCCAATGTGCCACCGGATCGTAGACCAACGTGGCCCAGAGCACGCTGAAGATCAAGAATGCCCTGAAGCGGATCCGCTCCACAAACGTGCCGGTGATGAGCGCAGGCGTGATGACGGCAAACATCATCTGATAGGCGGCGAAGAGCAGAAACGGAATGGTCCCCGCATAATCGGGATTCGGCTCTGCGCCGACGCCCGCCAGGCCGGCCCAATTCAGCCCGCCGATCAGGCCACCCAGGCTATCCCCAAAGGCCAGGCTGAAGCCGAACAGCACCCACTGGATGCTGATCACGGCCATCAGGATGAAGCTGAGGTTAAGGGTCGAAAGCACATTCTTCCTGCGCACCATGCCGCCATAGAAGAATGCCAGCGCAGGCGTCATCATCATCACGAGTGCAGTGGAGATGAGCACCCACGCTGTGTCGCCGGCATTGATACCTTCCATGTCTACCTCCTGCGTTTGATCTATGCTGCGCCCTCACTCTATCAGGTTGGCATGATCGGGTCTAGTACCCTTTTGGGTACACTTTGCGGGATGATTGCGCGGTAAAAACAAAGGCGGGCGCAAAGCATCTGCCTTGTGCCCGCCCCGATGATACCTCCTCCACAGATGAGGGCCCCCCTCCTCATCTGTGGAGAACCAAGGAGAGAAGGATGGTTTAAGCGTCGTAGTAGAGCGTGAATTCGTAGGGATGCGGCCGCATCCGCACCGGGTCCACCTCGGTCTCACGCTTGTATGCGATGTAGGTCTCGAGCAGGTCGGTTGTGAACACGTCGCCCTTCAGCAGGAACTCGTGATCCTCTTCCAGGGCCTTCAACACGGCATCGAGCGAGCCCGGCACCTGCTTGATCAGCTTTGCCTCTTCCGGCGGCAGGCCATAGAGGTCCTTGTCGAGCGGCTCGCCCGGATCAATGCGGTTCTGGATGCCATCCAGGCCGGCCATCAGCAGGGCTGCGAAGCACAGATATGGGTTGCACGACGGATCGGGCGCACGGAACTCGATGCGCTTGGCCTTCGGGCTCTTGGAATAGACCGGGATGCGGCAGATGGCCGACCGGTTACGCTGCGAATAGGCCAGATTCACCGGCGCCTCGAAGCCGGGCACCAGCCGGCGATAGGAGTTCGTGCCGGGCGCCGCCAGCGCCAGCAACGCTGGCGCATGCTTCAACAGGCCGCCGATATAGTATTTGGCCGTGTCTGAAAGCTGGGCATAGCCGCTTTCGTCGAAGAACAGGTTCTTGCCGCCCTTCCAGATGCTCTGATGCACGTGCATGCCGCTGCCGTTGTCGCCGAAGAGCGGCTTCGGCATGAAGGTCGCCGTGAGTCCGTTCTGGCGAGCGACGTTCTTCACCATATATTTGTAGATCATGACGTTGTCGGCCATGCGGGTCAGCGAGTCGAAGCGCATGTCTATCTCGCACTGGCCGGCCGTCGCCACTTCGTGATGGTGAACTTCGACCGGCACGCCGGCGCTCTCGATGGCCATCACGATCTTGCTGCGCACATCCTGGAGCGTATCGGCCGGCGGGGTCGGGAAATAGCCCCGTTTCGGCGCGATCTGGCCGCCGAAATTGGGCCGCAGATCCGAGCCGCTGTTCCACCACCCTTCCGGGCTGTCAATGTAGTAGAACCCCTCGTTGGTGCCGCCGCCGTAGCGCACATTGCTGAAGATGAAAAATTCCGGTTCCGGCCCCCAATAAGAGATGTCACCCAGCCCGGTCTGCTTGAGATAGGCCTCGGCGCGCTGGGCGATGAAGCGCGGATCGCGGCTGTACGGCTCGCGCGTGATCGGCTCATACACATTGCAGATGATGGCCAGGGTCGGCACTTCATAGATCGGATCAATGAACGCTGTCGAGGGATCGAGCATGAGCAACATGTCCGATTCATGGATCTCTTTGAAGCCGCGAATGGACGACCCGTCGAACCCGATGCCCTCCTCGAACAGCTCCGCGGTCAGCTCGCGCGCCGGAATGCTGAAATGCTGCCACACGCCGGGCATATCTGTGAACCGCAGATCTATCATCTTCACGCCTTCAGCCATCTTAATGACATCGGCCACTGTCTTTGGCATTGTCGGGGATCTCCTTTTTTCTGCTCCTTGGGATGCTGTGCCTCATATGGAAGGCCGCCAACGTTGCGGCTGGCGGCCTCGCAAAGCACAGATTCAGTTTACCTCGGCCGTGGGCCGGCTGTCTACTACCCAAATGGGTACCTTTAGCCGGCAGCCGCAGCGAAAGCGAAGCCGTACACGATCAGCATCTGCCCCGGCCCGTAGGTCAGCCAGACCACGTCGTCTATCAGGCGGAAGCTGCGGCCGGCGAAAAGCCGGCCGGCGAGGATCAGGTCGCTGAGGAGGAAGAGCGCGGCGCCGACCGCCAGCGGGATGGCAGCCGACCATTGCAGCGCCAGGCCCGAGGCAAAGCCAGACGTGGAAGCCAGCAACAGCGCGTAGGGCAGTGCGGCCCAATGGAGCACGGTCGGCCGCTGGCCGCGAAAGACGACGAGATACCAGGCCGCTGCGCCGATCGCCAGCCAGACGAGCCAGGCGACCATGCGCGGCCCCGTCGCGTTCAGGCCGGCCGCATTGCCAAAGCCGACGAGCGCGGCGATGTAGGCCACATGGCCGAGGCCGAACGCCGCCATGCCCCACAGCACATGCGGCGACACCGGCAGCAGCCGCGCCATGCACAGGTCGCCGACAAAGCCCAGCGTCATGCCGAGCGCGATCAGCCACGCGAAGCGGTTTCCGGCACCTGTTCCTGTCAGCGCCATCCAGGCCGCCACGACCAACGTCAGCGACGAGGCCATGCGCGTCCACGTCGGCATCCGCCCGGCTCGCCCCGCTTGCGGCCTGCCCAAAACAAACCCGCCGACCAACAATGCGGCCCACACCACCGCCAGCATCGCCATTCCCATCGGCATCACGGCAACGCCTCCTCGAGCCTTTCAACCTTCAACCTGCGACTTTCCCATCAGCCGCTCCGGATAGCCGGTCACATCGCGGATCGCCTCGTAGAGCGGCTTCAGGTGACGATACATCACTTTGTAGACCCGCTCGTACAGCCCGTTGTAGAGGCGATGCGTTCGCGGGTCGGGCTCGAACACGTGGCCCAGCCGCGTCATGGCAGCCACGGCGGTCGGGAAATCGCGGTGCAGCCGCAGGCCGACGCTGGCTGCAATCGATGCACCCAGGCCAGAGGTCTCGTAAATGTGCGGTCGGGCCGCGGGCAGACCGAAGACATCGGCGGTGATCTGCATGGCGGCGTCGCTCTGTGAGCCGCCGCCTGCCACGCGCAGTTCGGTGATGGGCACTTTGCTGCGCGCCTCACTGCGCTCCTTGCCCTCGCGCAGGGCATAGGCCAGCCCCTCCAGGATGGCACGGTACAAGTGCGCCCGCGTGTGCACATCGCCGAAGCCGATCACTGCGCCTTTGGCCTCGGGGCCGGGCAGCTTGAGCCCTGGCGACCAGTAGGGTTGCAGCACCAGCCCCATGGAGCCGGCCGGCACCGAGTTGACCATTTCGTCGAAGAGGGTCTCGGGGGCCACCCCGCGTTCCCGGCTGAGCTGCTCTTCGAGATAGCCGAACTCATGTCGGAACCAGCTCACCATCCAGAAGCCGCGATAAACCTGGATTTCCAGGCTGTAGGCGCCCGGCACCGCGGCGGGATAGGGCGGGATGAGCGGAATCACCTCGATGTAGCGGGTGTGCGTGGTGTTGATCGTGGCGGTCGTGCCATAGCTCAGACAGCCGATGTGTGGCGCCAGGCAGCCGGCGCCGATCACCTCGCACGCCTTGTCTGCGGCCGCGGCGATCAGCGGCAGGCCGGCCGGGATTCCGGTCGCCTCGGCAGCTGCGGGCGTGATCTCGCCGAGCTGGCCGGCCGGCGGCGTCAGCTCTGGCAGGAGCGCCGGAGCCATCGGCACGGCCTGCCATTTCCAGTCATAGGAGGCAGCCCAACGCAGCCGCTTGTAGTCGAACGGCACATAGCCGACCTGACAGCCGGACGAATCGGCGAAACGGCCGGTCAGTTTGTAGGTCAGATAGCCGGAGAGGAAGAGGTATTTGTGGGTGCGCTGCCAGATCTCCGGCTGATGCGTGCGGATCCAATTGGCCTCTGCTTCGGCCTGCAGATAGGCCACGGTCTCGCGCATCCCGGCGAGCGAGAAGGCCAGCCCCCACAGCCCGCCGACCGGCTTCAGCCCGTAGGTACGGCGCTGATCCAACCAGATGATGGCCGGTCGCAGCGGTTCGCCGTCCCGATCCACATTGATCACCGTGCCGCGCTGCGTGGTCAACGTGGCACCGGCCAGCCGGGGTCGCACGTCGGCGCCCGTCTTCATCGCGGCCTCCTGCCACAGGCGCTGACATGCCTGAGCCAGGGAGGCCCAGAAATAGGCGGGGTGCTGCTCGGCCCAGCCGGGCTGCACGGAGAAATACGGCTCCAACGGCACGCGCACGCCCGCGACCAGGTTGCCTTCCAGGTCGAAGAGCAGCGCGCGCACGCTCTGCGTGCCGTTATCAATGGCGAGGACGAGGTCTTTCTCCACGTGGCCTATGGTAGCACAGGCGCTCAGGGCGTGCAAGATGTCACATGCCGGTACCGGCGCCACAGCGGATGAAAGTCGCCACGTGCCAGGCATCCCCGCGCTTGCGCGAGGTCTCCTGACCAAGCCGACACCCGGCGGTCAGGAGACCGCCTCAAGCATCGACTGGAGGGACATTTTCAGGACAAGTTGGAAAAGTCAAGTTGCACAGATGGCGTGCATCAGGTATCATTCTGGCTATTCGATCCTGTTTATCGGAGGCCGAGTCGCATGACCCCACGAGACCACACGCAGCTTCTCCAAGCCCTTGCGCAGGCCTATGCGCAACACGCGCCGCGGTCGGCCGCGCTGAACCGCCGCGCGCAACAGGTGATGGTGGATGGCGGCAGCCACAGCCTGCGCCTGATCCATCCTTTCCCGCCCCGCCTGGTCGAGGCGCGCGGCGCCTGTATCCGAGACGCCGACGGCCATGAGATCCTCGATTTCTGGCAGGGACATCACGCCAATATCCTGGGGCACAACCCGCCGGTCGTCGTCGAGGCGCTCCATCAGGCATTTACGACCGGCCAGGGGCTGCTGACCGGTTTCACCGACGAGCTTCAGATCGAGGTCGCCGAGCTCCTCTGCCGACAGACCGGGGCCGAGCGCGTCCGTTTCACCACCAGCGGCTCGCTGGCGACAATGTACGCGATCCTGCTGGCCCGCGCGTTCACCGGCCGCGAACGGGTGCTGAAGGTGGGCGGCGGCTGGCACGGCGCGCATCCGTGGGGACTGGTAGCCGTGCACATGGCGCCGGGCAGCCAGCCCTGGGGCGTGGAGAGCGAGGGCATCCCCGCGGCCGTCGTCGGCGAGGTCGTGGCAACCTGCTTCAACGACCCAGAGGCCCTGGAGCGCGATTTCCGGGAGCACGGCGACCGGCTGGCCTGCTTCATCGTTGAGCCGTTCCTGGGCGCGGGCGGCTTCATCCTGGCCACGCCCGAATACCTGCGCACCGCCCGCGCGCTGGCCGATCGCTACGGCGTCGTGCTCATCTTCGACGAGGTGATCAGCGGCTTCCGGTTTCGGGCAGGCGACCTGGGGACACTTTACGGCGTCCGGCCCGACCTGGCCACGTTCGCCAAGATCATCGGCGGCGGCCTGCCGGTGGCCGCAGTGGCCGGTCGCAACGACATCATGCGGCTCTGCGGCCGAGAGGGAGGGAGTCGGGTGGCCTTCTCGGGAGGCACCTACTCCGCACTCCCCGCCGCGCTGCTGGCCGCCCGTGCCATGCTGACCTACCTGGTCGCGCACGAGGCCGAGATCTATCCGGCCCTCGGCCGGCTGGGGGCCCAGATGCGACGCATCATGGCAGAGGCGCTCGCGGCCGAGGGACTCGGCCCGGTGCGCTGCACGGGCGAAGGCAACGCCGTGGTCGCGCACAGCGCATTTGCCCTGCCGCATTTCCTGGCTCGAGACGACGTCGCGCTCCTGCGGCCGGAGGACGTGCTCGACCCTGGCCGCTGCGACGTGCGCCTGCGAGATCAGGCGCTCCACCTGGCGCTGCTGCTGGAGGATGTCCACGCGGTACACGGCGGCGGTGCCGTCAGCACGGCCCACACGCCTGCCGACTTGGCCCGGCTGGACGAGGCATGCCGCCGCGCGGCGCGGCGGATCAAGCCGTATCTGTAATCTCTGCAGCGCGCAACATCTCCTCCGACAGCCCATACTGCGCCGCGACGGCAACCATCTCCTGCCATACCGTCTCCGCCAGGGGGATGCCGTCGCGTTCGCGCTGCGCCTTCGAGCGCGCCTCCGGCTCGCCCGGGATCAGGATCTCGTCGAAGCCCGGCGCGGTGCGACCCGCTTTGATGGCAGCCGCCAGCCGATCCACGGTCGCAGTCAGCTCTTCGACCGTGCAGAAGGCCGCGATGTCAATCGCCATCATGAAGACGCCGTTGCCGGTCGTGTGCTCCGGCAGGACGGTGCAACCGTGACCGGTCAGCGCGCCGCCCAGCAGATCGGCCACCATCAACAGGCCGTAGCCTTTGTGTCCGCCCAGCGGCAGGAGCACGCCGCCGTCGTAGAAATCGGCCGGATTGGTGGTCGGTTTGCGTTCTTTGTCGAGGATCCAGCCCTCCGGGATGGAGACGCCTTTCGCCGCCGCCACTCGCAGCTTGCCCTCTGCGACGACGGAGGTGGCGAAATCCATCAGGAAGGGCGTGCCGCTGCGCGGGAACGCGTACGCGAACGGGTTCGTGCCGAAAACGCGATCCACGCCGCCGTAGGGCGCGGTGAGCAGGGACGAGTTGCACGTCATGAAACCGATCATGCCGTGTTCGACCGCCATCAGCACGTAATCGGCCAGACGGCCGATGTGCGCCGAGTTGCGCAGCCCGACCGCAGCCACGGCGTACTGGCGAGCTTTGGCGATGGCGACCTCCATGCTCCGCCGCGCGGCGACCTGACCGAACGCCCAATGCGCGTCTATCAACGCGGTGGTAGCAGTCTCACGCACGATCTCCAGTTCGGCGTGGGGGTTGATCTGGCCGCGCTCGATGGCGCGCACGTATTGCGCCAGGCGGATCACGCCGTGCGAGTCGTGGCCCGTCAGGTTGCCCTCGACCAGCGAGCGGCTGACGAGCTGAGCCGTCTCCGCAGGGACACCGGCCGCCTGCAACAGACGCCGGCCGATCGCGATCAGATGCGGTGCGCTGAATGTGGGCATGGCTCAGACCCTTCCTGCCGCGCCGAACAGATCAATGTAGAAACCGCAGCGTTCCTGGAAAGTGGTCGCGGCGATGCGGGAGATATCGAAATAGGAAAGCTCTCTGGCGCGTGCGGCCTCGGTGATGCGCTGCGCCGAGGTCATGAACAGCTCGGTCGCCACGTTGACTTTGGCGATGCCGGCCTCGATCGCGCCGCGAAACTGCGCATCCGACAGGCCAGAGCCGCCGTGCATGACGAGCGGGATCTCCACCCGGCGCCGGATCTCGCGGAGCAGATCGAGATCGAGCTGCGGTTCGCCCTGGTAAACGCCGTGCGCGGTGCCGATGGCGACCGCCAGGAAATCCACGCCCGTCTCGGCCACAAAACGTTCGACCGCGGCGGGGTCGGTAAAGCCGAGGCGTTTGGCGCCGAAGCTCTGATATTCCCGGCCACTGCCCACATGTCCCAGCTCTGCCTCCACCGCCACCCCCACTGCGTGCGCCGCGCGCACCACCAGCCGGGTCTGAGCGATGTTTTCCTCCAGCGGCAGCCTGGAGCCGTCGAACATCACGTCGGTGAAGCCGAGCGAGATGGCCAGGACGCACTGCTCGAAGCTCGCGCCATGGTCGAGCATGAGCGAGACCGGGACTTTGGCCGTCGCTGCGCATTCCCGGATGTAGGCGACATTGGCACGCGCGTTCGGCCGCTCGAAGAAGCCGCCGTAGAGCCCGATGCAGGCATGGGCGCGCTTCGCCTCGAAGGCCTGAAACATGCCATCGGTCGCGGCCATGTCGAAGGTGTCGAACAGAGGCAGCGCATAGCCGCCCGCCTGCGCTGCCAGCAACGCTTGTTTGACTGAAACCAAAGCCATGAAGAAAGTTCCTCTCTACCAATCGCCAACCCGCTCGCGCAGGAACGCGATCACCTGGTCGAAGCAGGGGATGGGCCGTCGGCCGCCCAGTCCGGTGCATTTGAGTGCTGAGACCGCAGTGGCGAACTGCACGATGCGGCGTACCTCCCAGCCACGGAGCATCCCCACGATGTAGGCACCATGGAAGACATCGCCGGCGCCCGTGGTGTCCACGACATCCACATCAAAAGCGGGTGTATGGAACATCTCGTCGCGCGTGACCGTGTAGCTGCCGGCTTTGCCCTCGGTCTGAACGACCACATCCGGCCCCATGTCGAGGATGGCCCGGCCGATCTCCCACGGGTCGGCGCGGCCGGTCAACATGGCGCCGAAGCCGACACCGCAGATCAGCACGTTCGCCCGGCGCACCAGGTCGGCCATCTTCGGTGGGATCGGCCGCCGCGTGGCCGAACCGTCGAGCACCACGCATTTCCCGGCCGCGCGCATCCAGGCCGCGGCCGACGCCGCAGCGTCCGCGTGATAGCCATCCAGGTGCAGCACATCGGCTGCCAGGATGTAATCGCGATCTATCTCGTCGGCCGTGAGCTGATAGTCCTGAAAAGCACGGGAACCGGTGAAAACCCGCTCGCCGGTCTGCTCGTGCACGCTCACCAGCACGATCTCGTTTTCGGGTGCCGGCCGACGCACCATGCGGCTGACGTCAATGCCGCACTCGATCAGCGTTTGCCGCTTGATCTCGCCCAGGCGGTCGTTGCCACAGGTGCCGATGAAGCCGGCCGGCACGCCCAGCCGGGCCACGGCAGCGATAGCCGTCGCCACCGGCCCGCCGCCGTCAATGGCGATGGCGCCGAAGTGGCTGCCCTCCTCCCAGGTGGGCAGCTCGGTGAGGCGCACCAGGATGTCGAGGGTGGCCATGCCCAGGCCGACGACTTGGATGTGGCTCATGTTGATGGTCATGCGTCATGAATCAAACTACCACCGGGGTGATGTCCAGGAATTTACATGCCTGGAGCAGTGCGGCCGACCAGTCGCCGTGGATCATGCTGGCGTGGTGGACGAATCCCTCCTCGACCAGCGTGCGATAGAGCCGGGCGTGATCTTTCACCTCGATCCATGACCAGGTGCCCGCCAGCGTTTCGTCCGAGGGGATGATTTCGCCGGTGGTGATGAGCAGCTTCCAGCGATTGTCGTATTCGGCCAGGCGGCACAGGGTGACTTTGCCGGGCCGGATCTGGAACTGGTTCAGGCCGGCCTGCGGATCCGCTTCGGGGACGGGCAGCGCGCCGGCCATGTCTTTGCGCGAGCGAAGCGCAACCCGCTCCGGGTCGGCGGCCAGCGAGGCGGGCGCGTTGCCGCAATGCCAGGCCAACAGCCAGTTGGGATTCTCCCGATGCTGGATCGTCCAGTCAATGAAGTGCGGCACCGTGGCCCCCAGCGCCACCCGATGCGAGATCAGCATCGCCTCCGCGCCGAGCACGTCCGCCTCGCAGGCGGTGAGCATGCCCCGATCGGTCAGCCGGCTGTAAGTGTTGCAAACTGAGATGCCCATCATGCGCTGGATGGCGGGCCAGCATTGCACGGCCATCGCCGACAGCTTCGACCGACGCCAGAACTCGGTAAGCGCCAGCTCCAATTTGGCCGCGTTCAGGAGATAGCTGGGGCCGACCGTGATCTCCTTGAATTCCGCCTGCACGCCGGTCACGGTCTCGACCACCTGCGGATCGTCGTCCGCGTAGCGTCGAGCCATGTCCACGATGTCGTCCAGATTGGCGTAGATCACGTTTTGACCGAATTTGAGCGCCAGCGCGTGCTCGTCGTAGCCGACCGTCTCGAAGGTGGCCGGCCGCACGCCCACCTGGCCGACCCTGGCGCCCCGCAAGCCTTTGACGACCGCCACGGCGCGCACGAACGGCTCTACGGCCGCCGCAAACTCCGGCTCGTCCGGGAAGAAGATGCCGGCGAAATGGAAGGGGATCTTGCGCCGATAGAGCGCGGAGGCCATCGAGAGGTTGCCGCAGTAGGAATCGGACTGGCGGGCCAATGCCGGGCCTTCCAGGGCGGGCGGCTCCTTCGTGGCATAGAGCAGGACGGGCACGCCCAGCTTCTCGGCGACCTTCGCAGCCGAGCGCTCGTCGCCGAAGTCGAGCGGGCAGAACACCAGGCCGTCTACCCCCTGCCGGCGGAAGTACTCGGCGACCGTCTCTGCCTCATCCAGGTCGTGCACAGCGCCGAAGGGAGTGAGGCCGGCCGCGGCATCCAGCATCTTCCCGTCAGGTGTGGGCTGAGGCATCACGACCCGTTCCACGCCCGGCAGGGCCGCCAGCGCACGATAGCTGTCTTCCCGCATCCTGGCCGTCCAGGAAGTCCATTGAAAACGATAAGAGGGGACAAAACCGAGACAGATCGAAACAGTCATAAGGCATCCTTTCCTGGGGCTGATCGCAGAATCATTTGCGCACCATCATATCAGCCAACCTGACCATTCATACTCCCAATCGGGCCTGGTGTCAAATCAGCACCCCGTCCCGAAAATCGCCCTGCGAGATGGGGCGCTGCCCGCGAAGCCCCGCATGGACATCTCTGCTGCGAGCGCGGCGGGCCTGCTTTGACCTTTCGTGCGCAGCGTGATAAAATTGTCTACGCTATGCCTCAGAACGAACTGATTGGCGCCCAAAATGGCGCCAAGATCGTCATTGTTATTCCCACCTACAACGAAGCCGACAACCTGCCCGGACTGATTGCCGAGCTGTTGGCACTGGGCATCTCCGGCCTGTCGGTGCTCATTGTAGACGACAACTCGCCCGATGGCACCGGCGCGGTCGCCGAGATGCTGGCGCAGCGCTTTCCCGGGTTCGTGCACGTGCGTCACCGGCCGGGCAAAGAAGGGCTGGGACGGGCCTATATCGAGGGCTTCGGCATCGCCCTGGAGATGGGGGCCGACTACATCCTTCAGATGGACGCCGACTTTTCGCACCCGCCCGGCGCCATCCCACAGATGCTGATGCTCATCGGCGAATATGACGTGGTGGTCGGCTCCCGCTACATCGAAGGTGGCCGGCTCGACGAACGGTGGAGTTGGTGGCGGCGCTTCCTGAGCTGGTGGGCCAACGAGATCTGGTCGCGCGCCCTGTTGGGCCTGATCGCGCGCGACATCACGGCCGGCTTCAAATGCTGGCGCAGTGCCACATTGCGCGGCATCGGGCTGGAACGCGTCGTCTCCAACGGCTATGCGTTTCAGGTGGAAATGGCCTACCTCACCGAGCGGCTCGGGTATCGCGTCTGCGAGATGCCCATCTACTTCGAGGATCGGCGCATCGGCAAGTCGAAGATGAGTATGCGCGTGAAGTTCCAGGGCGCGCTGGATGTGCTGCGCATCCGCTGGCGCTATCGGGGGCACGTGACGCGCGCGGCTTAGTCAGGCGCAGACAAGCCCGAAAGGTCGCAAAGGCTTTTTTCGGGTCCCTGACCATTCTGAGGATCTGGCGTGAAACCGGAGCGAAAATACGATCTGGTCATCGGGCTGGCGTTGCTGCTGCTGCCGTTGCTCTGGTTTTGGCCCCAGACATTCGGCGGGCGGACGCTGTTGCCCGCGGACAATCTGTATCAGTACCAGCCGTGGCAGAGCTATGCCGCTCAGCTCGGTGTGCGCGTCCCCTACAACCCGCTGATCAGCGACCTGGTGCTAGAGAACCTGCCGTGGAAGACGTTCATCATCGAGCAGCTGGCAGCAGGCCGGCCCGGCGACATCCTTTGGAATCCCCGCATCTTTGCAGGTGTGCCGTTTCTGGCAGCCGGTCAGCATTCCGCGCTTTATCCGTTTAGCCTGCTTTTTTACATCCTACCCCTCTGGCTGGCCTATGGGGTTTTCTCCGCGCTGCAACTCGGACTGGCCGCGGCGGGCATGTTCCTCTTCGCGCGCGTGCTGGGCCAACGCCGGCCCGCCGCGGTCGTCGCCGCGCTCGCCTATGCCTTCTCCGGTTTCTACATCGTCAGTGTCAATTTCACCATGATGATCGCGGCTGCAGCCTGGCTGCCCTATATCCTGGCGATGATCGAGATCATCGTCGCCAAACAAGAGCAGAAAGGCGTCGTGGCCTATTCGCCGGTGCCCTATGTGATCGCCGGCGCGCTCTTCCTGGGCGTCCAGACGCTGGCCGGCCATGTCGAGATCACCTATTATGTGCTGCTCGTCAGCGCGCTCTACGCAGGATGGCGATTGATCGGCGCGTGGCGCCGCCTGCGCAGCTGGCGGCCGCTGTCCCGGCTGGTGCTCTGGCTGGGTGCCATGGTCGGCCTGGGGTTGGCCCTGGGCGCGGTGCAGATCGCGCCGCTCTATGACCTGGTGCGCCAGAGCTTCCGGGAGGGCGCGGCGTCCCTGCAACAGGTACGCGAGTGGGCCTGGCCGAGCCGCCAGATCATCACCTTCCTGCTGCCCGACTTTTTCGGCAACCCCACCCATCACGCATATTTCGATATCTGGCGCTTCACCTGGGTCCCGGTCACCCGCAATGCATTCGGCCAGCCGCTGCACACGATTGACTGGGGCGTCAAAAATTATGTCGAGGGCGCCAACTATCTGGGACTGTTGACCCTGGCGCTGGCGGGAGTGGCTGTGGCGGCCCTGGTCACGCGACTGCGCCGAGGGACGCCCTCTTCCGAGTTGCCCGGCTTCACAATCCTCGGCTTCGCGCTGCTGGCCGTGCTGGCGCTCCTGTTCGCATTCGGCACACCGCTCTACGCGATCCCGTTCTATCTCCTGCCGGGCTACAATCAGCTGCATTCCGCCTTCCGCTGGGTTTATCCCTACACGCTGAGCATGGCCGCACTGGCCGGATTTGGGGTCAACGCGCTGCTGGAGGCACAGCACGCGCCGGCCGATCGGCACCCATGGCTGACGCTGCCGCGGCTGGCCGGCGCGCTGGGGCTCGTCAGCCTGGCTGCAGGCGTGAGCAGCCTGGCCCTCGTGGCGCTGAGCATAGTCATGCCGGCGCCGTTCATCGCGCTGGGCGATCGCCTGCTGGCCTCGTCCGATCTGGCGCGCGCCAACGGCTTCGCCGACGCGGCCATGGCATGGAGCTATGAGGCCGGCGTGCTGGCGAAATTCGGCCTGATGGCCCTCCTGACGGGCGGCGTGCTCTGGTGGGCAGGCCGGAAACCAGGAAACAGGAAAATAAGGAAAGATAACAGATCCACCCTGTCAGTCGGCCATCCTGTCATCTCATCGCCCCAGGCCCGCCGCTGGCCGCTGGCCACCATCATCGTGCTGGCCGCCGACCTCTGGCTCTTCGGCCACGGCTTCAATCCGGCGACCGATCGGTCATTGCTGGAGTTCAAGCCGCCGGTCATCGCCTGGCTGCAGGCGCAGCGCGATCCGGCACAGCCCTGGCGGCTGACCAGTTTCGATGGCCCGGACGAGAAGACGCTGAACGCCAACTCGCCCATGACCTATGGCCTGGAAGACGTGCGCGGCTACGACTCGATCATCCCCCGACAGTACGTCGAGTACATGAAGCGGATCCATCCCCAGGGCGAGCTGCTGTACAATCGGATCGCTGCGCTCTACGTTCGGCTCGGCGACCGCCCCAACTTCGACGTGCTCGACCATCCGCTGCTCAGCCTGCTCGGCGTGAAGTACGTCGTCACCACGCACGCCATTCCGAACGATAGCTACAAGCTGGTCTACGACGGCGAGGTCAAGGTCTTCGAGAACCGACGGGCATTCCCGCGCGCGTTCATCGTGCCTCAGGCCGTGGCCGCAGCCGACCAGCAGGCCGCGCTCGACGCGCTGCAGCAGCTCGATGCCAGGCAAGTTGTCGTGGTGGAGGGGATCGCGGCCGAGGCGTTGCCGCCGCCCGCGTCGCCGCAAACGCGCGACGTCAGCATCAGCCGTTACACCCCGCGCGAGGTCTTCGTGGACATCAACCTGAGCGATCGCGGCTGGCTGGTGCTGACCGACAGCTTCGCGAACGGCTGGAAGGCCTATCTGCGGCCGTTCGGCGCGCAGGGCGAAGGAGTGACCTCCACGGGCGAGGCGGTGGAGCAGCAGTTGCCCATCTACCGGGCCAACGGCGCGTTTCGTGCGGTCTATCTGCCGCGCGCCGGCCAGTGGACGGTGCGCTTCGTCTACTCTCCGCGGCCGGTGATCCTGGGCCTGTACAGCAGCTTCCTGGCCGGCATCACGTTGCTGCTGCTGGCAGGCTGGTGGGCATGGGGTCGCCTCTACCGCGGGGAGCGCAGCGAGGTGGCGCGCGTGGCAAAAAACAGTGCCGTGCAGATGGCCACTGCGCTGATGACGCGCGGCCTCGATTTCGCGTTCGCCATGCTGCGGCTGCGCATCTTGAGCCCGGCCGGCGAAGGCGCGTACGCATTCGCCATCACCTTCTACACCACCTTCGAAATCGTCACCCGCTTCGGCCTCGGCACTTTGCTCACCCGAGACGTGGCCAAAGACTGCGGCCAGGCCCGACGTTACCTGGCCAATGTGCTCGGCCTGCGCACCCTGCTCTGGCTGGCGAGTCTGCCGGTCATGGCGCTGGTGGTGCTGGCGTATCAGAGCCGCGGCCAGCTGGCCGCGGGCACGGTGGAGGCCATCGCATTGTTTGTGGCCGCGCTGCTGTTCGCCAACATCGCCGATGCCATCAGCGCGGTCTTTTTCGCCTACGAGCAGATGGAGCATCCGGCCAGTATTGCCGCGGCGACCGCGGTGGCGAAGGTGGCGCTCGGCGCGCTGGTGCTGCTGCCGCCGCTGGAATGGGGTTTTATCGGCCTGGCCGGCGTGTCCCTCATCATGAACATCGTGCAGGTGGTGTGGCTCGCTCTGGTGCTGCGCAAGACCGTCTTGCCGGTGGCGCCGCTGCCATCGGAGGCGGGTGTGGTCGACCGGACGCTGAACCGGCTGCGCCGCGGCTGGACGTGGGACTGGCCGCTGCAACGCTACATGCTGGCCGAATCAGGCCCGCTGATGATCAATCATCTGCTGGCGAGCGTCTTCTGGCGCATCAACCTGTACATCCTGCAGTGGTTTTCCGGCGCGGCGGCGGTGGGCATCTTCTCGGCCGCCACGAAGTACCTCGACGGGCTGAACGTCATCCCCAGCTATTTCACCCTGGCGCTCTTTCCCATGCTGAGCCGCTACGCCCAGGGCAAAGAGGACGCGCTGGCGCGCGGCTACCGGCTGGCCGCGCAGATGCTCTTCATCCTGGCGCTGCCGATCGCGGTCGCGTGCACCTTCCTGGCCACCCCGCTCATCCGCATCCTGGGCGGCGCGGCCTATCTGCCCAACTCGGCGCTGGCCCTGCAGATCATGATCTGGTCCATCCCGATCGGGTGGGTCAATTCGGTGACCCAATACGTGCTGATCTCGGTGAACCAGCAGCGTTTTCTCACGCGCGCGTTTCTGATCGGCGTCCTCTTCACCGGCATCGCCAACCTGCTGCTGGTACCGCGCTTCGGCTACATTGCCTCGGCCGCGCTGCTGACGCCGGCCGAGCTGTCCCTATTCATTCCGTTCGCCTGGGCAGTGCACCGTCATGTCGCGGCCATCCCCTGGCTGCGCCTGGCCGGCAGCCCGCTGCTGGCCGCAGCAGCCAACATTGGCGTCACCTGGGGCCTGGAACGGCTCGGCCTGCCGACATTGCCGGCGCTCGTACCGGGCTTCCTGGCCTATCTCGGCGCGCTGCTGGCGCTCGGCGTGTTCCGCGGCGAGGATTTCGCAGTGTTGCGGGCGCGGCTGCCGCGCCTCAAACTATCCAGAGCGTGATCCAGGAGGAGGACTGCAATGCGCATCGGCATCATCACCAGCGGCGGCGATGCGCCGGGCATGAACGCCACCATTCGCGCGGTCGCCCGCTGCGCGCTCGACATCGGCATCGAAGTGATCGGCATCCACGAGGGTTGGCAGGGCGTCATTGACGGCGAGAACAAATTCGAGCCGTTCAACTGGCGCAGCGCCGGCGGCATCCTCCAGCGCGGAGGCACCATTATCGGCACGGCCCGCTCCGAGGCGTTCCGCACCGTCGCCGGCCGGCGTCAGGCCGCGCGCAACCTGGTGCGGGCCGGCATTGACGGCATGGTGGTGGTCGGCGGCGACGGCTCGCTGACCGGTGCGTTGCTGCTCTATCAGGAGTGGCCGGATCATCTGAAGGCGCTGGCCGCAGAGGGCACCATCCCGGCGGAAAAAGCGCACGAGCCGGCGCCGTTCCGGATCGTGGGGCTGCCCGGCTCAATTGACAACGACCAGTACGGCACCGACATGAGCATCGGTGCCGATACCGCACTCAACACCATCGTCGAGGCGGTGGACAAACTCAGCTCCACGGCCGACTCGCACCAGCGCACCTTCGTCGTCGAGGTGATGGGCCGGCGCTGCGGCTACCTGGCCCTGATGAGCGCCCTGGCCACCGGCGCCGACTGGGTCCTCATCCCCGAAGAGGAACTCGATCCGCGCTGGCACTACCGCATGGTCGAGGCGCTCAAACGCGGTCGCGCGGCCGGCCGTCGCCACGACCTGATCATCTTCGCCGAAGGCGCGCGGCACAGCGATGGCCTGCCGATCCGGGCCGAGACGATCACCGAGATCCTGAAGACGCGCATGGGTGTTGAGGGTCGCGTGACCGTCCTGGGCCATGTCCAGCGCGGCGGCTCGCCCACCGCGTTCGATCGCGTCCTCTCCTCCCGGCTGGGCGAGGCCGCGGTCAACTACATCGCCGGCCCCGATCCCACCCCGGTGATGATCGGGCTGATAAACAATCAACCGCAGGCCACCCCGCTGACCGAGGTCGTTGCCAAGAGCCAGGAGGTGAACGCTCAGATGGATCAGGGCCAGTTCGAAGAGGCGCTGAGGCTGCGCGGCCGTAGCTTCCTCGACGCGCTCGATCTGGTCAAAGCGCTCAGCCGGGCCGAGCCGAAGGAGGCGCTGAAGGATCGCGGCCGCATCTGCCTGCTGACGGGCGGACCGGATGCGCCGGGCATGAACGCGATCCTGCGCACCGCGCTGCGCATTGCGCGCAATGCCGGTCAGGATGTCATCGGCGCGCGCTACGGCTTCGGCGGCCTGGCACAGGGCGATCTGGTCGAAATCGGCTGGATGGACGTGCAGAACTGGATGGGGCTGGGCGGCTCGGAACTGGGCGCGGTGCGCCACGAGCTGACCACAGATGAGATCGCGGAGATCGCCCACAACATCCAGGCCTGGGACATTCGCGGCCTGATCGCCGTGGGCGGGCTGGAAACCTATCGCGAGGTGGGGCGCCTGCTGGACGCGCGCGCGCTTCATCCGGCGCTGCGCATCCCCATCATCTGCGTGCCGGCCACCATCGGCAACAACCTGCCCGCCACCGACTTCACCATCGGCGCGGACACTGCGCTGAACAACATCGTCAACGCGGTGGACAAGATCAAGTACACCGCCAGCGCCGCGCGGCGCGTCTACATCGTCGAGGTGATGGGTCGGCGCTGCGGCTACCTAGCGCTCACCGCCGGCATCGCCACCGGCGCGGAGATGGAACTGCTGCCCGAAGACGGCATCTCGCTCCACGATTTGCAGCGCGATACCGAGATGCTTCGTCGCGGCTTCGACAGCGGCAAAAAGCTAGGGATCGTGATCATCGCGGAGGAATCCTCGCCCTATTACGACACCGATTTCGTGCGCCGGGTCATTGACGCCGAGGCGAAAGGCGCATTCGACGTGCGCGTGTGCATCCTGGGACATCTCCAGCGTGGGGGCGTGCCGACAGCCTTCGACCGTATCCAGGGCGCGCGGCTGGGCGCGCGCGCCGCGCAGCAGATCATGGACGACATCAGCGCCGGCCGCGATGAGGTGAACGTGATCGGGCTAGCGCAGCGCGGCATCAAAATCACGCCCTACGCCGAAGCAATGGCTGCCATGGATATGGAGAACGGCCGACCGCGCCAACAGGCGTTCCTGCGCTGGCGTCACCTGGCAGACAAACTGGCGAAGCCCGGCCCCGGCGAAGCTTGCAGCAACGCATAACCTGCAGCAGCCCTGGGCGGCCGTTCAGGCTCGGTCGCCTGGCCCAATGCCGCGTCCAGATCGGCCGCCGTCGTAAATCTCGACACGATGCGCACAAACTCGGCCAGGCTGCCCGCCTGGCGGCGCAGCAGGCGCAGCTTGCCGCCGATCGGATCGGTGGCTGCCGGGCCGACCGCATAGGAGCCGTGGAACGCGAAATAGGCCTGGTTGAGCCGACGCAGGAAATAGCCGTGCTCGGCCAGCTCTCTGCGCCGCGCCTCCATATAGGCTTCGGCCTCCTCGATCTTTCCCGCGGCCAGCATCTTGTCCACCGTCAGCCGCGTCTCGCGCATGAACACGCCGAAGCTGAACTCGGGCTTCGCCGCCGGATCCGGCCGCAGCGAACGCGGCTGCGGCCATGAGGCCGGCGCCGCCTTCTCCGGATAAAAGCGCTCGACCACCCGCCGGCCCACCTCATCGCCGACGATGGAGGCGACCGTCTCGTTGATCGTGCGCATGGCGCCACTGTCGTAGTAGCGCCAGCCCAGAGGTCGGAACGCCAGGTAGGTGTGAACCCACTCGTGCGCGATGGTGCTGATGACCCACTCCAGCCCAGCATACTCGACGATCATCGTCGGGTAGGAGGAGAAGCCGCCCGTGCCCTCGACCAGCGCGCTGACGCCCAGCCCTGCCTCGACTTGTCGCTCGATCTGCTCCATCCTGGCGACCGACAGCGTCGGATCGAGATAGATGCCCTTTTCGACAGCGATCCGATGCCGCGGCGAGACGATCAAATAGTTGGGGCTCTCGGCGAACTGAAAACTGACCGGCGGCCACACCAGGCCGAGCGTCGTCAGCCCCTCCTCTGCCAGGATCGTCGTGACCTGGCGGCTCAGGATCTGCTCGACCGCAGGCCGACGACGGGCCTGCTCGCCGCGCAGCCGATCCAGCTCGGCCTGCAGCGGCGCGGCTGCGGCGCCGGGATCGGCCTGTTTGGGGTCGGCGTAGATGCGTTCGATCTGGGCCTCCAGCCGACCGATCGCTGCGATGGCATCGAAATACGTCACCACGAGATCGTGTTGAGCCGCCGCACTGAGCCCGGTGGCCGGCCCTGCGATCAGATCGCGCGCTTCGCCGACCAGCGCCTGGGCCTCCCAGGCCACCAGCCGAAAGCCATCGCCGCCGATGGCCTGGCGCAACACCAGGTCAATGCGGGCCTGGCCTCCGTAGCCATCGGCCGGAAGCGCCAGCGCAATCCAAAGAAGGAGGAGGGCCAGCGGCCATAACCGCGCCGCGCGCGCCAGGCTCCGTCCCCAGCCGGCCAGGCGAAACATCACCGCGCGTTGAGTTGCTGAAACAATACTCATGGCCGGATTATAGCCCGTTTGTCCACCGCTTGCCAAGCGGGTTGGCTTACGATCTGCGCTGCAGCCGGGGTCGGGCTGTTGACGCCCGGGCGGGGCTATGCTATCCTGAGGCTCAGCCGACATGTCGCGAGATGCCTGTGTGCGCCGAGTTCCGTCCATGCCCGTTTGCTCGCTGATCCCCGCCGGGGAGATCTCCGTGGCCGCGCGCGCCCAGCTCCTCAACAGCGCCTACGCGGATTACCTCGTGCCGGTGCACCTGACCCCCGAGCAGATGGCGGCGATTGACCATTTCTACGATATTGACCTGGCGCGCTCTGTGGTGGCGCTGGTCGGCCAGGAGCCGGTCGGCATGGCGCTGCTGGCCGTGCGCGGCCATCGCGGCTGGGTGAGCGGCGTCGGGGTGATGCCTGGCCATCGCCGCCGGGGGATCGGCCGCGCGCTGATGGGCCGTTTGTGCGAAAACGCCGCGCGCGCGGGCCTGACAGAGCTTATCCTGGAGGTGATCGTCGAAAACGACCCCGCCCGACGGTTGTATGCCGGGCTCGGCTTTCAGCCGACGCGCGAGCTGCTGGTGTGGCGGCGGCCGGCCGAAGCCGACGCGTTACCCATTCCGGCCGAGCGGCTGGTTGCGGTCGCGCCGTTCGGCCTGCTGACCTTTTTCGACCGCTGGCACACGCAGCCGGCCGTCTGGCAGCGCGATGTTGCCACGCTGCGCACCATGGCCGCGGCCGGCCGGCTGAAAGGATATCGTCTCGATTGGCGCGGCCAGGCTGCCGCATATTGTCTGGTGAGCGGCCACAGCGAGACGCTCTCGTTGATGGATGTGGGAATTGACCCGGCGACCGACATCGTGACGCCGGGGCGGATTCTGCTACAGGCGCTGGCGCATCAATACTGGGGCCAGGCGCTGACGATCAGCAATGTGCCGGCCGACGATCCGCTGAATCGTGTGCTGGCCGCGCTGCGTTTCCTGGTGACCGTGCGCCAGGTGGAGATGCGGCTTGCACTCGACGCGCCGCGAGGGGACGCTTCATGACCACGACGACCGTTGCGCCGACCGCGCAGCTCGGCCTGTTTCATCGCATCTTCGACAAGTTCTATCCGCTCATCCGCTTCACCTACGAACGCGTGCTGGGGCATGCGTGGTTTTCGCAGATCACCCCGCAGCTGTGGCTGGGCGGCGCACCGACCTATCGGCGAGACTACCGGCGGCTGCTGGAGATCGGGATCGGCGCGGTGGTAAATATCCGCGCCGAGCGCAGCGACGACACCGCGTTCTACGCCCAACATGGCATCCAACATGTGCGCTACTGGGTGCCGGACATCGAGGTGCCGGACGTCGAGACCATCGCGCATGCGGTCGCCTGGATCAAAGCCCAGGTGGATGCTGGCCGCATCACGCTGATCCACTGTGCGAAGGGCCGGGGCCGTTCGGCAACGCTCCTAGCCGCGTATCTGATGCGCGAGCACGGCCTGACCTTCGATCAGGCGAACGCGCTGCTGCGGGCCAAGCGGCCGCTGACCAAACTGGAGGAACGGCACCGCGCGGTCATCGCCGCCTGGATGGCGAGACAGGCAGAGCAGCCACCCCAACGCCCATGAAAACTTCTCCCCACCGCTGAGGCCGGGCTCCGACCGTGCCCGGCCCGATCACGGCAACAAAATCGCTTCCGCAGGCATCCCAGGCCGGAGCAGGCCGGCCTCATCCTGCAGGTTGAGCTCCACCGCGAAAACCGTCCGCACGCGCTCCTCCTGCGTCTGGACATTCTTCGGCGTGAACTCGGCCTCCTCCGCAATGCGCACCACGGTCCCGACGAACGTCCGCGCCGGATACGCGTCCACAGCGACCCGCGCCGCCTGTCCCAGCTTCACCTGGCCGATCTGGCTGGTCGGCACATAGATAACGAGCTTCGCCCGCCGCATATCGGTCACGGTGAACAACGGCGCGCCGGCTGTGGCCACCTCGCCCGCGTGGATCGCCTGGGTCGTAATCGTCCCCGTCACCGGGCTGTGCACAACCAGTTTGGCGAGCGCCACCCGGGCAGCCCGCAGGCCCGCTTCGGCCTGGGCCACGCGCGCCTGCGCAGCGGCCACGGCTTCGGCCTGAGCCGGCGCCCTGACCTGCGCCAACGCGGCCTCGGCCACGGCCACCGCGGTTTGCGCCTGACCGAGGCCGGCCTCGGCCTTGTGCACGACGGCATCCAGCGCCACCGGCTGCTGACGGATCTGCAGCAAAACGGCCAGGCTGGCCTGAGCGCCTTGATGGGCTGCTTCGGCGCTGCGCACCAGCGCCTCCGCAGCAGCCACATTTTGATCGTAGATGGCCCGGCGGGTGCGATCCTGATCGCTGCCGGTGTTCGGCGACAGACTCTCCTGCAACACGCGCGCCGCCTTGAGCCGGGCGCGCGCCACCTCGATCTGCGCAGCGGTCGTCTTCACCTGCGCCCGGCCGGCCTGGATCTGGGCGTCGAGCTCCTGCGGCTTCTCGCGCAACGCGCGCGCGTTCGCCAGCGCCGTCTGGCCGGCCGCCAGCGCGGCGCGCGCCTGCGCCACCTGGGCCTCGGCCTGAGCGACACGCGCAGGCTGCGGCGCGGCCAGCAGCCGGGACAGCTCGGCGCGCGCCACGGCCACGGCGGCCTCGGCCTCGTCGCACCGCGCCTGCCACTCACCGGCGTCGAGCTCCGCGACCACTTGGCCGGCCTGGACGGTTTCGCCTTCGGCCACCGCAACGCGCATCACCCGACCGCCGATCTCGGCGGCTATGGTCACCTCGGTTGCCTCGATGGCGCCCGCGAAACTGAACTCAGACAGGGGCCGGGCCGGCGACGATGTCACGCTGCTCCAGGCGGGGACGAGCGAGCCGCCGGCTACGGTCCCGGTTGCGCCGGCCCCCGCATCGAACCAGGCATCAGCTGGCATCCCGGGCTTAAGCAATCTCCCGGCATTGTCCAGGCTGATCTTAACCGGAAAGACGGTCTCGGCCCGCTCCTCGCGAGTCTGCACGTTTTTGGGCGTGAATTCGGCTCGTTCCGCAATCCGGCTCACCACGCCGTCGAAAATGCGGTCGGGGAAGGAATCCACCCGCACCGCTACCCGTTGCCCGATGGCGACGCGGCCGAGCTCTGGCGCCGGCACGTAGACGGTGAGAGTGGTCTCTTCGGGGCGCAACAGATGCACGATCGCGCTGCCCGGCGCGGCGACCTCGCCTTCATGGAGGACGATGGACGAGACAATGCCGGCCTCGGCCGCCCACACCTCGGCCTGCCGGCGTTTGGCCTGTGCGGCAGCCAGGCCGGCCGCAGCGCGTTCGGCCAGCGCCTGGGCCGCCGCCACCTGCTCGGCCGGCGCGCCGGCCTCCAGCACGGCCAGATTCGCGCGCGCCACGCCGACCGCTGCCTCGGCCACCTCGTAGGCTGCACGGGCCGCATCGGCCTGCGCTTTCAGGGCAACCGGATCGGCCTTCTGGCTGCGCAGATCGGCCAGCGTCTGTCGTGCGGCGGCCAGGCCGGCCTGGGCGGTCTCCACTCCGGCATATGCCTCCCAGGTGCGCTGGCTGGCCAGGTTCCACTGCAGCCGCGCCTCGCCGAGCTTTTCGGCCGGCGCCTCAACGTGGCGCGTGCCGCCGCCCAGCGCCGGCGGCAATGTGACGTTGAAGCCTTCTTCCAGCGATTTCACCGTCCGACCCCAGAGCTGCATCTCCAGGTCGGCCGCGGCGGCGGCAGCCTGCGCCGCGCGCACCTGTTCCTCGGCCACAGCCACGGCGGCCGTCGCGCCGGCGATGCGTACGTCCAGATCAGAAGGCGCGTCGAGCAGCGCCACTGCGTCTTGCCACGCGACATATGCGGCGGCGGCAGCGGCTTCGGCCTGGCGAATGGCCGCATGCGCCACGTCGAGGTCGGCTGGCCGCGCGCCGGCCTGCAGCAGGGCGACCTGGGCCTGGGCCGCGGCCAGATTCGCTTCGACCTGGCTGATCTCTGCGTCGAGCAGGGCGCTGTCCAGCTCGGCGATGAGGTCGCCGGACTGCACGGCCTGGCCCTCGGTGACGGCCAGCCGCCGGATGCGACCGCCGAGCGGGCTTCCCACGGCCAGAGTCGGCGCTTCGATCATCCCAGAAGCGACGAGAGCGGTCGTAGATACCGATCCAGCCGGCGGCCGGCCGCGCAATGTGTCCATGCCGGCCTGAAACGCCTGCGGAAGCCGTTCGAGCGGCGCAGGCCAGGGAGCGTTGCAGGCGACAAGGCCGATTGCGACGAAGAGTAACAGGCTGGCAAAAAGCGATTGTTTCATGAGGTTATCGTATCCGTGAGATGAAGACATCCTCCAGCGAGGGCGGGATGGGCGTGATCTCCTGCACCGCGACACCGGCGGCCGTCAGGGCGGCCTCGACGCGCGGCATCAGCGCGGCCGCGTTCTCGGCCACGGCATGGAGGCGAGCGCCGTAGAGCGCCACCTCTTCGAAGAGAGCAAGGCCCTTCAGGATGGGGAGCGCGACAGCAGTCGGCTGACACGCGATTTCGAGCACCTGGCCGCGCATCTGCTGCGCCTTGATCTCGGCCGGGCTACCCTGAGCGACGATCTTGCCGCGATGGATGAAGGCGAGCGCCTGGCACTGTTCGGCTTCATCCATGTAATGCGTGGTGACAAAGACGGTGACGCCCGCAGCCGCCTGCGTGTAGAGCAGCTCCCAAAACTGGCGGCGGGAGACCGGATCCACGCCCGCGGTCGGCTCGTCCAGGAAGAGGACCTGCGGTTCGTGGAGGATCGCCACGCCCAGGGCCAGGCGTTGCTTCCAGCCGCCGGACAGGTTGCGGGTCAATTCCTTCTCGCGGCCCTTCAGGCCGGCCAGCTCCAGGATGAAACGTTTCCGCTCGGCCAGCCGCCTGCCGACGACGCCGTAGGTGTGGCCGTAGAAGTCGAGATTTTCCACGACGGTCAGCTCATCGTACAGGCTGAAACGTTGCGACATATAGCCGGCGCGACGACGGATCGCTTCGGTCTCGGCAGCGCAGTCGAAACCGAGGATGGTCGCGCGGCCCTCGCTCGGCTGTAACAAGCCCAGCAACATGCGGATCGTGGTCGTCTTGCCGGAACCGTTGGGCCCCAGAAAGCCGAAAATGACGCCGATCGGCACGCGCAAATTGACGCGGTCCACAGCGATGAAGCCACCAAAGCGTTTGGTCAGGTTTTCGGTGACGACGGCATCCATGCAGTTCCAGAGCCTCACATCATGTGGCAGCGCGGCGGCCGACGATCAACGAAATGAACGCCTCTTCGACGCGCGGCTGGGCGCGCTTGATTTCGGTGACCGGCACACCGGCTGCCGCGAGCGCCTGGGCCAGCTGCGGGGCAATTGCGGCCGCATCATGCACGAAGACATGCAGCAGATCGCCATAGGTCTGCACCTCCAGCACGCCAGGCAGCGCGGCGGCGATGCGCCGGGCCTGCATGACCTGCGGCGTCCAGACGGCCAGGAGCTCGCCCGGCGTCAGGCGGCGCAACCCGTCGGGCGTGTCGCACTCGGCGATGCGCCCCTCGTACATCAAGCCCACCCGGCTGCATCGCTCGGCCTCGTCCATGTACGGCGTGCTGACGATGATCGTGGCGCCCTGCACGTGCAGGCTGCTCAGAATATCCCAGAACTCGCGGCGGCTGATCGGGTCCACGCCGGTAGTGGGCTCGTCCAGGAAGATCACCTGGGGATTGTGGATCAGTGCGCAGGCCAGGGCCAGCTTCTTCTGCATGCCGCCAGAGAGCGCGGCCGCGCGACGCTCGGTGAACTCGGCCAATCGGGAGAAGGCCAGCAGCTCGGCGATGCGCTGATGCCGTCGGGCGCCGCGCACGTTGAACAGGTCGGCGAAAAAATTCAGATTCTCGATGACGGTCAGGTCGGCGTAGAGGCTGAACTTCTGGGGCATATAGCCGATCGCCTGGCGGATGCGCTCGGCCTGGTGTCGGATGTCGAAACCGAGCACGCGCGCCTGGCCGCTGCTGGGCGGCATCACCGCGGCCAGCAGGCGCAGCACGGTCGTTTTGCCGGCGCCGTCGGGGCCGATCAGCCCGAAGATCTCGCCGCGCGCCACGGTCAGGCTCAGCTCGTTCACGGCGACAATGGGGCCGAAGCGTCGGCTCAAGCGGTCGGCTTCAACGACGATGGGTGAGTCCGTCATGCGCGCCTCCGAAGGTCGCCGCGCGTTCGGTTCGCGCGCTGTGCGCGCGGCGTCTCATTCCAGCCGCTTGCGAAAACGCAGGACGGCCAGAGACAGGATGATGACGCCGAGCACGGTCAGCATCGTCACTTGAGGCAACAGGATGTCCATGCCGTTGCCCTTCAGCACGATGCCGCGGTCAATCACCAGGAAGTAGGTGAGGGGGATCACCTTGCTGAGCCATTGCAGGACCGGCGGCATCGAGGCGATGGGAAACATGAAACCGGACAGGAAAACCGACGGCAGGATGGTGAAGAAGGCCATCATCATCGCTTCCTGCTGCGTGCGCGCGGCCGAGGAGACCAGCAGGCCGATTCCCAGCGAGCTCATCAGGAACAGGGCGGCCAGCGCCAGCAGGAGCGTCACGCTGCCGTTGATCGGCACATGAAACCAGTAGGTACCGACGACGAGGATCAGGATCATGTCCATGAACGCGAGCACGACATAGGGGACAATCTTGCCCAGAACCAGCTCGACGGAGCGGATCGGCGTGACGATCAAGCTCTCGAGCGTGCCCTGTTCGCGTTCGCGCACGATGGCCACTGCCGTGAGCAATGCGGTGAGGGTTTGCAGGATGAGTCCGATCAGCGCGGGCACCATGTAGTTCGCGCTGCGCATGTTGGGATTGTACCAGACGCGCGTGCGCACTTCGACACCGGGCAACAGGCCGGGCAGGGTGCCGCCGCGACGCAGCGCCGTCTGCAGCAATTCGGCGCCGTGCGCCTGGCCGATGGCCGAAGCCGAGGCCAGCGCCGTGTTCGCGATGGTCGGGTCAGAGCCGTCAATGATGAAGCTCACCTCGGCCTGCTCGCGGCGGGCCAGGCGATTGCTGTAGCCCGGCGGGATCGTCAGGCCGGCGCGTGCCAGGCCGGCGTCAATCAAGTAGGCGATCTCATCGTGGGTGCTCACGTAATAGGCGATGTCGAAATAGCCGGAATTCCGATAGGCCTCGATCAGCGCCCGGCTGGCGGCCGTGCGATCCTGGTCGAACACGGCCAGCGGCAGGTGTTTCACGTCGCTGGTAACCGCATAGCCGAAGATGATCAGCTGGAAAATGGGCAGGATGATCACGATCGCTAACGTGCGGGGATCGCGACGGATATGGATGAACTCCTTGCGCATGATCGCGAAGATGCGGATCAATACGTGGAGGAAACGCATCGGCGACACCTCCTGAAATGGCCCCATCAGGGTCGCGCTGCCGCAATCCATGGCCCACCGGCCATGAAAAGTATGACAATGATCGGATAGCGATCATCGCTGATTGCGCGTCATGATACACCAGCCAGATATTCCTGTCCAACTTTTGCCCGCCGCAGGATCGGTCGGAGATTTGACAGACTGAGGGCTCCGGTATAATATTAAAGCGCTTTAGCTAAAGCGCTCCAACAGGCCGATCCACAAATCGTCCTGTTTCCTCAGGACATTATAGCCGCAGAGAGGATGACGATGAGGCGTTCACGACCCACCCTGGCCGATGTGGCCCGCCTGGCAGGAGTGTCGAGCGCCACGGTCTCGCTGGTGTTGAACAAACGTAACGGTCGCGTGCCGATCGGCGAGGAGACGCGCGCGCGGGTTTTGGAGGCGGTTCGGCAGCTGGGCTACGTGCCCAATCCGGTCGCCCAGATGCTCGCCAGCGGCTCCAGTCGGCTGATCGGCGTGTTTGCCTATGAGGCGCGCTTCCCCTACGAGCGCGAAGATTTCTTCTTCCCGTATTTATTGGGGATCGAGCGCGAGGCCAGCAGACAAGACTACGATCTGCTGCTTTTCACGCGTAGCCGCGGGTGCCCCGCCAGGACAATTTACTGCGATGGGGTAAATCAACTGCGCCGGGCCGACGGCGCGATCGTGATGGGCAGCCAGACGAACCGGGAAGAACTGCGCCTGCTCGCAGAAGAAGGTTATCCGTTCGTCTCCATCGGTCGGCGAGAGGTAGTCGGTCACGCTATTGACTGGGTGGCCAGTGATTACCGCGCGGGCAGCACCGAAGCGACACAGCATTTGCTCAAACTGGGGCATCGTCGGCTGGCCTTTCTCGGCATGGGGCCGCCGGCCGAGACGTCGGAAGAGAAACTGGATGGCTGCCAGGAGGCATTGTCCGGCGCAGCCGGCGCCGAGTTGGCAATCTGGGAGCGCGATCTGCTCAGCACACCGGCCGCCTTCTTGCAGGCGCTGCGCGATTTCGCGCCCACAGCGCTCGTGTGCACTGAGATCGCAACGCTCACAGGCGCCGTGCAGCAGCTCCTCGCGGCGTCTGTACGGATCCCAGAGGAGCTCTCCGTAGTCAGCCTGACCGATGGATACGCCGACCTTCCGATCGGCATGCAGCCCACGGTCGTCTGCCTGAACCGGCACCTGATAGGCGAAACGGCGGTGCGCGTTCTGCTGGAACGAATGCGAGATGCGGCGCTACCGCCCCAGCAGATTCGTTTATCCTGCCAGCTTGTCCTGGGCAATACCACCGCGCCGCCGGTCTCGGCGACACGGGAAATTGGTTGAACGAAGGAAGGAGGTGAGACGTCAGGCACAACGCTAACGTCAGCAGGCGAGTCCATCCGCTGAATCGGCCATTATAAACCTTGCCACTCGAAAGGAGTAACGCCATGTCTCGCAAACTTAGCCGCAGAGATTTTCTCCGCTTGACCGGCGTCGCAACAGGCGGTGTCGCTCTTGCTGCCTGTGCACCACAGCCTACGCCTGCGCCGGCACCTGCCGCCAAAGCAGAGCCGACGAAAGCAGCCGCCCCGGCCGCGCCAACTGCCGCGCCTGCAGCGGCCAAAAAAGTGACGATCGAATTCATGAACTGGTGGGGCGCACAACGCCGGCCTCTCATGGATCAGGTCATCACTGAGTTCATGGCAGTCAATCCCAACATTGAGGTGATCAATCGGGAGACCCCATGGGACAATCGCGATCAGGTCGCTGCGACTGCCATGGCCTCCAGCACTCCGCCGGATGTCATGATGTCCACCCGCGTCGAGACCTACAAATATGCCAAAGAGGGGCTGATCATCCCGATTGACGATTATGTCAAAGCATCAGGGCTCAATGTAGACAAGCTCTTCTATCCCGGCGAGATCAACAATCAGCGTTGGAACGGCAAGCTGTGGGCGCTGCCCATGCCCACCGGCGGCGGCAACAGCTCCTTGTACATCTACAGCAAGAAACTCTTCAAGGAAGCCGGCCTCGACCCCGAAAAGCCACCCAAGACATGGCAAGAATTGGACGAGGTAGCCCAGAAAATCACGAAAAAGAAGGGAGATGCCATCGAAGTCATGGGCGTAGATCCGGTTGGGGGATCTACCGCCGGCGCCACGACGCTTATCTACTGGCTGGTATGCAACAACGGCAACCTGGCCACCGAAGATGGCCGCACGCTGACCATCAACACACCAGAGGCCATCGAGACGCTGGAATGGATGATCGAGTTCGTCAACAAATACTATGGCAACTGGTCGAACTGCATTGATTTCTGGACGGGGAACAACGACACGGCACCAGATGGCCGCTTCTACAAAGATCGGCTGGGCATCTGGTGGGTAAACGTCTCGGCTTTCAGCCATCTCAAGACGCAGGCACCGGACAAGTACAAGGACCCGCAGAACGCCTGGGGAGTGGCATTGCGGCCGTACAACGCGAAGAATCCGAAGGCGACCCACCATGGCGAAACCGGTCTCGCCTTTGCCTGGGGCCAGGTGATTCCCAAGGCGATCTCGAAGGAGAAGCAGGACGCGGCCTACAAATTCGTCGAGTTCCTGAGCACCAACGAAAAGGGCGTGTGCGCGTTCCTGTTCGCCCAAGACCGACCCGCTCCGCTGATCAGTTGCAATGCCAATCCGGACTACAAGAAGAACAATCCCTACTGGGATATCGTGCTGAAGGCGCTGGAAACCGACATCAGTCTTCCGATCACTCCGGTCCAGACGGAGATCAACTCGTTCATCAAAGAGGCTGTCGAGAAGGCGCTCCTGGGCACTGCCAAACCAAAGGATGCGCTCGATGCCGCTGCCAAGCAGGGTCAGGCTGTGCTCGACAAGTATTGGAAGGGCGCGTGAGATGTCTCGTGCCAGGCACCTGGCCGGTGTCTGGCACAGTCACCTCCAGTTAACCCTGCAAGGAGTCAACCATGACGGACCACCCTTCGGCTGCGCCAAACTCGAAAGTCACTCAGGCCACATCCATATCCTGGCTGACCCGTTTTCGCTACCGCCACCGCTATCTGATCGGATATCTGTTCATTCTCCCGTGGTTTCTCTCCTTTCTCTGGTTCGATGTCATCCCGTTCATCCTGAACCTCTATTTGAGCTTCACGAACTATTCGGTGGGACCGTTGACGCGGGCCAAATGGATCGGGCTGGAGAACTACACCACCATCTTCACCGCCGACCCGCGTTTCCTGAAGGGAGTCGGTAACACACTTTACTACGCAATCGGCGCCGTGCCGCTCGGCCTGATCTTCGCTTTCATCATCGCATTGCTCCTGAACAGCCGGGTGCGCGGGCTGGGCGTCTATCGTACCGCGTTCTACGTGCCATCCCTGGTGCCGGCTGTGGCCGCGTCGCTGATCTTCCTGTGGATATTGAACACCAACTACGGCGCGCTCAACCGGTTGCTCGGTCTGGTCGGCATTGAGCCGATCCGTTGGCTCTCCAGGCCAGAATGGGTGAAGCCGGCGGTTATCATCGTCAGCCTGTGGGGCTTCGGCGCGCAGATGATCATCTTCCTGGCTGGCCTGCAGGACATCCCGCGCGAACTTTATGAGGCAGTAGAGATTGATGGCGGCAATTCATGGCACAAGCTGATTCACCTGACGATCCCACTGATGACACCGGTCATCTTTTTCAACCTGATCGTCGGCATTATCGGCAGCTTCCAGGTGTTCACGCCGGCTTACATCTTCTTCGGGACGGATGGTGGCCCCCTAAACGCCGGGCTTTTCTACATGGTGCACATCTACAACAACGCCTTTCGCTTCTTCAAGATGGGATACGCATCCGCGCTATCGCTGATCCTGTTCGTAGCCATCCTGATCTTCACGATCATCCTGGTACGCACATCGGATCGTTGGGTCTTCTATGCCGGCGGCGGCCGCTAGGAGGGAATGATGACCGCATTGGCTGCCAATCCCTTTCGGTTCATCAGGATATCGCTGACCTACCTCATCCTCACGGCGGGCGCGTTGCTGTTGCTTTTCCCGCTGGTTTGGACCATCTCGACGTCACTCAAGATCGCCGAGAAGGTCACGTTGACAACCATCGAATTGATCCCCAACCCGATCGCCTGGTGGAACTATGTAGAGCTATTTCAAAGGCATCCGATTCCGACTTACTTTATCAACACCATGAAGGTGCTCATTCCGGCCCTGTTCGGCGGCCTCATCACCTGCTCGCTGGCCGGGTTCGCCTTCGGGCGCCTCCGTTTTCCGGGCCGCGATGTGATCTTCGTGATCGTCCTCAGCACGATGATGCTGCCGTATGTGGTGCGCCTGATCCCGCTCTACATCATGTTCGATCAGGTAGGTCTGATCAACACCTTCTGGCCGCTGATCATCCCGCGCATCCTGGGGCATGACGCGTTCTATATCTTTCTCTACCGTCAGTTCTTTCGCGGCATCCCGGAAGATCTCTTCGATGCGGCGCGCGTGGACGGCCTGTCCGATCTAGGCATCTGGGCGCGCATCGTGTTGCCCCTTTCCAAGCCGGTGCTCGCTACGGTCGCCATTTTCTCATTTCAATATGCCTGGAACGATTTTCTCTTCCCGCTCATCTATCTGGGCGCCAAGAAGATCAACTGGACGATGGCGCTCGGCCTGTACGGGATGCGCTCGCTGGAGGGCGAGATGCTGTGGCAGCAGCTCATGGCCTATGCCGTGATCATGATCATCCCGGTGCTTCTGGTCTTCGCCTGGGGTCAGCGGCACATCGTCGAAGGCACGACGATGACCGGGCTGCGCGGATAGCACAAACTTCAAGAAGTGGAGACAAAAATCTCATGACCGAAAGATACACCGATATCCTGATCGTCGGCGGCGGGCTGGGAGGCGTGGCCGCCGCGCTGGCCGCGCTGCGACTGGGCCAACGCGTCATCCTGACCGAGGAGACCGACTGGATCGGCGGGCAGCTGACCCAGCAAGCCGTGCCACCCGACGAGCACCCCTGGATCGAGACGACCGGCTGCACCAACTCCTATCGCCGGCTGCGCCAGGGCATCCGCGACTATTACCGCCGCAACTATCCGCTGCGACAGGAAATCCGGGAACGGGTGCTGCTCAACCCGGGCAACGGCCACGTCAGCCGGCTATGCCACGAGCCGCGCGTGGCGCTGGCCGTGCTGGAGGAGATGCTGGCGCCCTCTCGCGCTGGCCGGCAACTGGAAGTGCTGCTGCGCCACCGGCCGGTTGCCGCGGAGACCGACGGCGACCGAGTGCAGGCCGTGCGCCTGCTCGACGCAGAGACCGGCCGGGAGATGACCGTCAGCGCGGCCTATATCCTCGACGCCACCGAGCTGGGCGATCTGCTGGAGCTGGCCCGCGTGGAGCACGTGATCGGCTCGGAAAGCCAGGCGCAGACCGGCGAGCTGCACGCGCTGCCCGGCGACCCCGACCCGCTCGATCAGCAGTCGTTCACTGCCTGTTTTGCCATAGACTACCTGCCCGGCGAGGATCACACCATCCCCAAGCCGCCCGACTACGAACGCTGGCGCACCTACCAGGCACCCTTCTGGCCTGGCCCGCAACTGGGCTGGCGCGATGTGGACCCGATCACCCTGGAGCCGCGGGACCGCGGCATCTTTCACGCGGAGCCGCTGTCCAGCGGCCGCGCTGTCGGCACGTTCTGGCTCTATCGCCGCATCTTCTGCAAAGACTACTATCCGGAAGGCCTCTATCCCAGCGACATCACCCTGGTGAACTGGCCGCACAACGATTACTGGTCGGGGCCGCTGGTGGGCGTCAGCCGGGAGGAGGCTGCCCGGCATATCCAGGAGGCCAAAAACCTGAGCCTATCGCTCCTCTACTGGATGCAGACCGAGGCCCCCCGACACGACGGCGGGATCGGCTATCCCGGCCTGCGGCTGCGCCACGACATCGTAGGCACCGCCGATGGCCTGGCAAAGCACGTCTATATCCGGGAGAGCCGGCGCATCCAGGCCGAATTCACGGTGCTGGAGCAGCACGTCGGCGTCGAACAGCGCGGCAAGCTGATCGGCGCGGCGCACTTTCCCGACAGCGTCGGCATTGGCAGCTATCGCATTGACCTGCACGTCAGCACCGGCGTGCGCAATTACATTGACATCTCGAACTATCCGTTCCAGATCCCGCTCGGCGCGTTGATTCCGGTGCGCGTCGAAAATCTGCTGCCGGCGTGCAAAAACCTGGGCGTGACCCACATCACCAACGGCTGCTATCGCCTGCATCCGGTCGAGTGGAACATCGGCGAGGCGGCCGGCGCGTTGGCAGCCTACTGCCTGACGAAGCAACGCGTCCCACGGCAGGTACGCAACAACGCGACACATCTGGCCGACTTCCAGGCTATGCTGGTCAACACGCTCGGCTTCGAGCTGGCCTGGCCGGAGTACGCGGCCATCACGCCGAGATGATGATCGGAGGATGAACAGGATTTCCGGATGATCTCACTTCTCTGAGCCTGTTCGTCCTGTAAACCCGGTCCATTGTCCGGCGCATCATTCCATCAGGAGCTACCATGTCCAAGCCACGTACCATCACCGAACCATCCCGCCAAATCCCCATCATTGCCGAAGCCGACGTTGTCGTCTGTGGCGGCGGGCCGGGCGGCGTTCCGGCGGCCATCGCAGCCGCGCGCCACGGCGCCAAAGTCGTCCTCATCGAGCGCTATGGCTTCATGGGCGGCCTGGCGACCGCCGGGCTGGTCGCGCCGATCCTGGCGCACAAGGCCCACGCGGCCGACTTCGCCATCGTGGAGGGCCTTCTGCGCGAGATCACCGAGCGGATGCACGCGCTCGGCGGCGCGCCCTGCTGGGAAGACACCCTGAAAGTCTGGGGCATCAACTTCGACGCCGAATGCCTGAAGATCGTCCTGGACGAGATGTGCCAGGAGGCGGGCGTCGCACTGATGCTGCACAGCTACATCGCCGATGTGGCCATGCAGGACGGCCGAATTGCCGCCGTGCTGGTCGAGAATAAATCGGGCCGGCAGGCCGTAGCGGGCAAGGTCTTCATTGACGCTACCGGCGACGCCGACGTGGCGTTTCGCGCCGGCGCGCCCACCACCCACGGCCGCGCGTGGGACGGCCGGCCAGAATCCATGGGCTCGTTCATCCACCTGGCAGGCTTCCCCTATCCGGACGCCGCCCGCAAAAAGGAAATCGAGGCGCTGGTCGAGGCAGAGATGGCCGCCGGCCGGCTCAGCTTCTACAATCCCCACTTCCTGAACCGCAACGATAACCAGCTCGATCACACCTCGGCCAACATGACCCGCTTCGGCGGCGATCCGGTGAACGCAGCCGACATGACGGCCGCCGAACTGAGCATCCGCCGCGATGTGTGGGCGCTGGTGCGCTTCCTCCGCGCACACGTGCCCGGCTTCGAGCACTGCTACGTCCAGCAACTCTCGACTCAAGTCGGCCCGCGCGAGAGCCGTCAGATCGTCGGCCCGTACGCGCTGAACGGCGACGACATCCACCTGGGGCGCAAATATCCCGACGCCATCGCGCGCGGCTCCTGGTGGATTGACATCCACTGCCCGCTCGGCAACACCTATCCCGTTCATCTGTGCCGGAAGGAATGCCCCAAAGGCACCGATTGCCCGTTCTATGCCGCCGAATATGACCGCATGCGCACCTATGAGGAGCTCTTCCCGCCGGAAGGCGACTGGTACGACATCCCGTATCGCTGTCTGCTGTCCATCGGCGTGCCGAATCTGCTCTCGTCGGGGCGTTGCATCTCGGCGACGCACGAGGGGATGGCCGGCTCGCGGGTGATGGGCACGTGCGTGGCCATCGGCCAGGCGGCCGGAACAGCGGCGGCCCTGGCCACGCAGGCCGGGATAGAGCCGGCGGCCGTGGATGTCAACGCGCTGCGCGAGGCGCTGCGCCGGGATGGGCAGCTGGTCTAGCCGTGGACCAGGGGTTGAGAGCCACGACCGGGAGATCAGGGGGCCGGAGAGCCGGTTTGTTTTTATGCGGTACTCTGGCCCCCAACAAGCCCCATTTGGGATGGCCGCTTTTCTATCGCTTCGCCGCGCTCTGTGATACAATCTCCTCATGCCAATTCGCATTCTACCCCCAGAGGTTGCCAACCAGATCGCGGCCGGTGAAGTGATCGAACGGCCGGCGTCGGTCGTCAAGGAGCTGGTAGAGAACAGCCTGGACGCCGGCGCCACCGATATTCGCGTCGAGATACGCGAGGGCGGCCGGCGCTTGGTGCGCGTGCAGGATGATGGCTGTGGCATCCCGATGGTCGAAGCACCTCTGGCCTTCGCCCGCCACGCCACCAGCAAAATTGCCACCGCCGATGACCTGCTGCGGCTGACCACCCTCGGCTTTCGGGGTGAGGCGCTCGCCAGCATCGCCGCAGTCGCCCAGGTCACCCTGCTCACGCGCACAGCCGGCGAAACGCTCGGCACGCACCTCCGCGTGGCCGAGGGCCGACTGGTCAGCCAAGAACCGGCCGGCGCGCCGGTCGGCACGGTCATCACCGTCGAGCATCTCTTCGCCAATGTGCCGGCGCGGCTGAAGTTCCTCAAACAGCCTGCCACCGAAGCCGCGCACGCCCAGCAGATCGTCAGCCGCTTCGCGCTGGCCTACCCGGAGCGCCGCTTCAGCCTGGTGAGCGACGGCCGGCTGGTCTTCCAGTCCACCGGAAGCGGCAGGCTCTACGATGCGCTGATGAAGGTGTACGACCTGGAGACGGCGCGGCAGATGATCGAGGTGGGCGAGGAGGAAAATCGGGAAATCGGCAAATCAGCAAATGGGGAAATCGGCAAATCGGCAAATGAGCAGAGCGGCGAAACAGAGGGCGAGGCGCAGGCCGATGAATCACGAATCGCGTTGGACGCGCCGCGCGCCACACCTCACGCCGTGCGCGTCTTCGGCTACGTCGGCGCGCCGGCCATGCACCGGGCCAACCGGAGCTACATCACGCTGTTCGTCAATCGGCGCTGGTTTCAAGATGCCTCCATTGCCTACAGCGTCATCCAGGCCTATCACACGTTGTTGCCGGCCGGCCGCTATCCCGTGGCGGTGATCTTCATCGAAATGGATCCAGCCGAGGTGGACGTCAACGTTCACCCGACCAAAGCCGAGGTGCGCTTTCGCGATACCGGCGCAGTCTATGCGGCCGTGCAACGCGCCGTGCGTCGCGCGCTGGTGGATCACGCGCCGACACCACAGGTCACCTTGGCAGGGCCGACATCAGACGCACAGTCGGCCACGCGCTGGCCCACAGCCGACGACCCCCACGCGTTGCCATCGGCCGATCCGTCCTGGGCTCAACGCCGCGCGGCCCTGCTCAATGTGGAAGCCAGCCAGCGACGCCTCTTTGCCGCCCCCGACCTGACCTCACAGGCCGGCGGCCAGAATCTGCCGTCTCCAGGGCAATCGCCTTCGGCCCCATCCTCGCCCGTTTTCGGCTGTCAGCCAGCGGCCACCGGCTTTCAGCTGCCGACCTCCCCTGGCCAAACGTCCGCCGGCCTCCTGCCGCTCCTGCGCGTCGTCGGGCAGCTGGGCGCCACGTACATCGTCTGCGAAGGGCCAGACGGGATGTATCTGATTGATCAGCACGCGGCGCACGAGCGGGTACTCTACGAGCAGTTCCTGGCCGAAAAAGCGGCCCAAAAGCTGGCGATCCAGCCTCTGCTCGAGCCGGTCGTCCTGGACCTGAGCCCACAGCAGGCAGCGGTCGCAGCCGAGATGTTGGACACGTTGAACGCGCTGGGGGTGGGCATCGAGCCGTTCGGCGGTGCCAGCTACCTCCTCCGCAGCCTGCCCGCCATCCTGAGCCGCGATCAACCCCAGATCGCGCTGGCCGAGATCCTCGATGGGCTGGCGCAGACCGACGATGCAGTCGCGGCCGCGCGCGAAGCCGCGCTCATCACGCTGATCTGCAAACGGGCTGCGGTCAAAGGCGGCCAGGTGTTGAGCCCGGCCGAGATGCAGGAGCTGGTGCGCCGGCTGGAGGCCTGTCGCTCGCCGCGCACGTGTCCGCACGGCCGACCCACGATGATCCATGTCAGCGCGGCGGAGCTGGCGCGATTGTTCGGCCGGCAGTGAGGGGAAAACCGGCAAACAGGCAGATCGGCGGGCGCGGCGGAGGCAGGTTCAGGCAGAGAGACACGAGGAGGACTCATGAAGCAGTCATCGGCTATCGTTGTGGATACGTGGGACAGCCCATACGCGCCGCTCAAGCCGGCGCCGCTGACGGCTGCGACCCTCGACGACATGTTTTGGGCGCCGCGGCGCAGCCTGCTGCGCACGGCGACGCTGCCGACCCAATACCGGCTGCTCGAAGAGACCGGCCGGCTCGACAATTTTCGCCGCGTTTCGGGCCGGATTGACCCGCGCGCCACGCCTTTCAAGGGCTATTTCTTCAACGACTCCGATGTGTACAAATGGATCGAGGCGGCAGCCTGGACGACAGCCGCGGTGCCCGATCCCGAGCTGACGCAGATGATGGATGCGGCCATCGCCGAGATCGAGGCCGCGCAGCAGCCCGACGGCTACATCAACACCTACTACGCGCTCGAACGGGCGGGCGACCGCTGGTCAAACCTGAAGGATATGCACGAGCTGTACTGCGCCGGACATCTGTTCCAGGCGGCTGTGGCGCACTATCGGGTGACGGGCAGCGAGCGGCTGCTGACCATCGCGCGGCGCATGGCCGACCATATCTGCGCCGTATTCGGGCCGCCGGAAACCGGCAAACGCGCCGGGACATGCGGCCATCCCGAAGTCGAGATGGGGCTGGTCGAGCTGGCGCGCGCCACCGACGACGAGAAATATCTGGCCCAGGCGCAGTATTTCCTGGATGTGCGCGGCCACGGCGTCATCGGCGGCAATCCGTATCACCAGGATCATAAGCCGTTTCGCGAGCTCGACCGGCTGGTCGGCCACGCGGTGCGCGCCCTCTATCTCAACGGCGGCGCGGCCGATCTGCTGGCTCACACGGGCGAGCCGGCTCTGTCGGCCGCATTGCATCGCCTGTGGCAGAATCTGACCACGCGGCAATTGTACATCAGCGGCGGCGCCGGCTCGCGCCACGACGGAGAGGCGTTCGGCGAGGACTACGAGCTGCCCAACGCGCGCGCCTACACCGAGACATGCGCGGCCATCGCGCTGATCATGTGGGCGTGGCGCATGTTAACGCTCGAAGGCGATGCCGCCTACGCCGACATTATGGAGCTGACCCTGTACAACGGCTTCCTGGCCGGGTTGTCGCTGGACGGGATATCCTATTTTTATGTCAATCCCATGGCCGACTCCGGCGCGCATCGCCGCCAGCCATGGTTCAGCTGTGCGTGCTGCCCGCCCAACATCGCCCGGCTGCTGGGATCGCTGCCGGCCTGCTTCTACAACGTCGCTGCGGACGGCGTCTGGTGTCACCTGTACGCGTCCGGCACTGCCCGTCTGACGTTGCCCGATGGCCGCGAGGTGGTTGTGCGCCAGCAGACAGATTACCCGTGGCATGGAGATGTGTTGTTGACGGTGGACACGCCGGCCGAGTTCAGCCTGCGGCTGCGCATTCCGGGCTGGTGCGAGGCAGACGCCAGCCTGACCGTGAACGGTGAGCCGGTCGCCGGGCCGCTGAAACCGGGCAGCTACGCCGAATTGCACCGCACCTGGCATGCGGGCGATGTCGTGCGCCTCGGTCTGCCGATGTCGCCTCGCCGCATCGAAAGCCATCCCTACGCGCTGGAAAATACCGGCCGGGTGGCGCTCAGCCGCGGGCCGCTCCTCTACTGCGTTGAAGGCGCCGATCATCCGGGCATAGACCTGCGCGATCTGGTGCTGCCGCGGACGGCCGGGCTGGAGGCGGTGGAGCGCGCCGACCTGCTGGGCGGCGTGGTGACACTGGTCGCCGAGGGTCGCAGTCAGCCGCCTGACTCCGCCTGGGCAGGCCGATTGTATCGGCCCGTCGGCGAAAGGCGGCCTCGGCCGCGCAGCCGGCACACGACGATCACGGCGATCCCGTACTACGCGTGGGCCAATCGCCAGCCGGGACAGCTCCAGGTGTGGCTCAAAGAGGGATAAAGCAGGGGCAACCCCTCTGTGGTCGCCCAGCGAGGCAGGCACGGGTGTGGGCGGCCCCGGAGGCCCGCCCACACATCGGGGCGATCTCTCCGGGGTCGCCTCCTCAAGCCTCCTGCAACTCAGCCAGCGCCAGCCAACGCTCGCTTGCGACATCTATCTCGGCCTCGGCCGCGCGCAGTGCTTCGGTCAGCCTGGCCAGCCGGACATAGTCGCTGCCGGCCGCGTTCATTTCGGCCAGCAGAGCCGCCCGCTGCATTTCGAGTTCAGCGACCCGAGCTTCCAGGCTTTCGAGCTCGCGCTGCTCCTTCCAGCTCAGACGCCGGGTGGCCGCCGAACGTGCAACCGGCCGCCGTAGTTCGTGCTTCGCCGACGCCGGCTGCGCCACGGCATCGGCTGCAGCCGCTTCCGCTTCGCGCAGCTGACGATAGGTCTCGTAGGGGCCAGGATATGGCCCGCGCACGATCCCGCCCGGCTCGAAGCTGTAGAGCAGATCTACCGTGCGATCCAGAAAATAGCGATCGTGGCTGGCCACGATCAGGCAGCCCTGGAAGTGATCCAGGAACTCCTCCAACACGGTCAGGGTCTGGATGTCCAGGTCGTTGGTTGGCTCATCGAGCAGCAGCACGTTGGGCCGATGGATCAGCGTACGCAGCAGGTAGAGCCGACGTCGCTCGCCGCCGCTGAGCGAGCCGATGCGGGCCTGCTGCTGCGGCCGCGGGAAGAGGAACCACTCCAGCGCCTGTGCCGCATCCAGCAGGCGCATGTCGTCTTCGTCCTGGAGCCAGCGGGGCCGTTGGCGCTCCCGAATGCGAATCAACTCGGCCTCGCCTTTGATGAAATCGAGCACGCGTTCGGCATCGTTCAGCTCGACGTTGCGCTGATCGTAGTAGCCGATCTGCACCGTTTCGCCCCAGGTGATCGCGCCGGAGCTCGGCTGCTGCACGCCGGCCAGCAGGTCGAGGAAGGTGCTCTTGCCCGCGCCGTTCGGCCCGATGATGCCGACCCGGTCGCCGGGCGCCAGGACGAAATCCAGGTTGTTGAGCACGACGAGGTCGCCGTAGGATTTGCTCAGCCCACGCACCTGGAGCACTTTTTTGCCCAACCGGCGACTCGCCAGCCGAATCGCCACGCGATCCTCCTGGCTGTCATAGCGGATCTGCTCCAGCTCGGCCACGCGCTGCTTGCGCGCCTTCTGTTTGGTGCCGCGCGCCATCGGGCTGCGATGCAGCCACTCCAGTTCGCGTTTGAGGGCGCGGCGACGATCCTCTTCGGCTTTGACCAGCCGCTCGTGCCGCTCGGCCGACAGCTCCAGGTAGCGCGCGTAGTTGCCCGGATAGCCGATCAGCTGGCGGCGATCGAGCTCGATGATGCGGTTCACGATCCGGTTCAGGAAATAACGATCGTGCGTCACCATGAAAAGCGCGGCCCGCAGGTTCAACAGATATTGCTCCAACCAATCAATCGTGTCCGCGTCCACATGGTTGGTGGGCTCATCGAGGATCAGCAGATTGGCGTCCGGCTCGACAGTGTCGTCCTCGAGCCCCAACAACGTGCGCGCCAGCGCCACGCGCTTCCGCATGCCGCCGCTCAGGCTGCCGATCACCGCGTCCACCTGGCTGATGCCCAGCCGCGACAGGATGGCTTTCGCATTCGCTTCGGCCGTCCAGCCGTCCAACCGCTGCATCTCCGCGTCCACGCGCGCGAAGCGGGCCTGGAGCTCAGGATCGGCCGGCTGCTGCTGGAACAGCGACACAACCTGCTCATATTCGCGCACGAGCTGCATGCGCGGCGATTCGCTTTGAAACAACACATCCAGCACGCGCGCCGTCTCGTCGAGCACGGGCTCCTGCGGCAGATAGTGGATGCGCACACCGCTCCAGCGCACGATCTGGCCGGCGTCCGCGTGCTCCAGGCCGGCGATCATGCGCAGCAGGGTGGTCTTGCCGCTGCCGTTGATGCCGATCAGCCCGATACGGTCGCCCCGATTGATGGTCAGGCTCACGTCTTCCAGGAGAACGCGTTCGCCGAGTTGTTTGTAGATGTGTTCCAGCGCAATGAGATTCATCGGAGTTCCCTTTCATCGGATCAGATCATACAACCAAATGTCGCGACTGACAATTGTCGGCGGATGCTTTGGCCATTTTTTCTGATCGGCCCATTCGCTGGTATACTATGCTTTGCACATCATCCAGGAGGCCTTCACTATATGACAACCTACTTCACATCCGTTCCATCTGCGGCCGGCCTGAACCGGCTGCCGGTTAATCCCTGCAAGCTGCTGGACTTCGGCCTGCTCGTCCTGAACAGCGGCGAGAGTTACAGCAGCGCTACGGCCGATCGCGAGGTGTTGGCCGTGATCCTGGGCGGCAAAGGCACGTTCATCGTGAACGGCCAGGAGTTCAAAAATGTCGGCGGCCGGCCCAACGTCTTCGCAGGCAAGCCGCACTCTGTGTACATCCCCTGCGGCGCAGAATACACCATCACGGCCCATGGCCGACTCGAAGTCGGATTGACCAGCGCACCGAGCGATCTGAAGGTGGCGCCCTACGTCATCGGCCCGGAGAAGGTCACGACGGGCGTGTGGGGCGCGGCGAACTTCAGCCGCAGCTATCACCAGATCCTCACCCTGGCCGGCCAGCCCGACCTGCCGGCCGCCCGCCTCATCGTCGGCGAGACGTACACCCCGTCGGGCAACTGGAGCACCTATCCCCCGCACAAACACGAGGTGGACGACCTGCCGCGCGAGGCCTATCACGAAGAGATGTACTTCTTCAAGATCAATCCGTCGGATGGCTTCGGCATGGTGCGCTACTACAACGACGAGATTGACACCGCTTTCGTCGTGCGCGACAACACCATTCTGATGGCGCCGAAGGGCTATCACACGACCAACAGCGCGCCGGGCTACACCAGCTATTTCCTCTGGTTCCTGGCCGGCAATCAGCGCGTGCAGGCCACCGCAGATGATCCGACCCTCGCCTGGGTGGCGCGCACTGTGCCCATGCTGAAGGCGCTGGGTCACTGACCCGAAAATCGCCGGTGGATGTGCCAGGCATCTTGCAGAATGCCCGGCACATGGACGCCAATTTTCCAGGGAGACACCGTCATGATTCTCGATCTCTTTCGCCTCGATGAACGTGTGGCGCTGGTGACCGGCGCAGCGCGCGGGTTGGGACAGGCGATGGCGTTGGGCCTGGCCGAGGCCGGCGCCGACATCGTAGGCCTCGATCGGTGCAGCAGCGATGAAACCGGCGAGGCCGTGACGAAGCTGGGTCGGCGCTTCGCCCAGATCTGTTGCGACCTGCGTGAGGCGACCGTGGCCGATCTGAACGCGATCGTCGGCCAGGTCGTCGCGGACATGGGACGGCTTGACATCCTGGTCAACAATGCGGGCATCATCCGTCGCGCGCCGGCGCTGGAATTCAGCGAGGCCGACTGGGATGACGTGTTGCAGATCAACCTCAAGGCCGTCTTTTTCCTGGCGCAGGCGACCGGCAGAGCGATGATGGTCCAGGGCGGCGGCAAGATCATCAACGTCGCCTCGATGCTGTCGTTCCAGGGCGGCATCCTGGTGCCATCGTACACGGCGTCCAAAAGCGCGGTCGCCGGCATCACGCGCGCCCTGGCGAACGAATGGGCCCGACACAATATCAACGTCAACGCCATCGCGCCCGGCTACATGGCAACCGACAACACCGCGCCCCTGCGCGCCGACCCTGCCCGCGCCGAGGCCATTCTCGGCCGGATCCCGGCCGGCCGCTGGGGCGAACCGGCCGACCTGAAGGGCGCGGTCGTTTTCCTGGCCTCGCGCGCCTCAGACTACATGCACGGCAGCATCGTCTGTGTGGACGGAGGGTGGCTGGCGCGATGACGGACTATCGGATTGTCGTCCTCGGCGCCGGCATGGTGGGCGGCGCCATCGCAGCCGACCTGTGCCGCGATCATGCTGTGACCGCCGTGGATGTGGATCAGCAACGGCTGGCCGCGCTCGCCGCACGCCATCCGTTGGCCACGCAGGTCGCCGACCTCTCCGATCCGGCGGCCATTCGCCGTGTCATCGGGCCGGCCGATCTCGTGATCGGCGCTGCGCCGGGCTTCCTGGGCTTCGCCGTGCTTCGCACGGTCATCGAAGCAGGCAAAAACGTCGTGGACATCTCGTTCTTCGACGAGGACCCGTTCGCGCTGGACGCGGCGGCCCGCGCGGCCGGTGTCACTGCGGTCGTGGATTGCGGCGTGGCGCCCGGCCTCAGCAACATGATCCTGGGTTACCACGTCGGTCGCATGACGGTGGCCGGCTTTCGCTGTCTGGTCGGCGGCCTGCCCGCCCGGCGCAGCTGGCCCTGGCAATACAAGGCGCCTTTCTCGCCCATTGACGTGCTGGAGGAGTACACCCGGCCGGCCCGGCTGATCGAAAACGGCACCCTGGTCACCCGGCCCGCGTTGTCGGATGCAGAGCTGGTGGAGGTCGAGCCAATCGGCACGCTGGAGGCGTTCAACACCGACGGCCTGCGCACGCTGCTCAGGACAATGCCTGTCCCGAATATGGTCGAGAAGACGCTGCGCTACCCCAGCCATATCGAGTACGTGCGCGTGCTGCGCGAGAGCGGCTTCCTCGCCAAAACGCCCATCGCCGTGGGCAACGCCATCGTGCGGCCGCTTGACCTGACTGCGGCGCTCCTGTTCCGTCAATGGCGGCTGGACGAGGGCGAAGAGGAGTTCACCGTGCTCCAGGCCACCGTGTGGGGACAGGAAGCCGGCCGCGATTGTCGTTACACCTACCATCTGTTCGACCGCACCGACCCCCGCACCGGCACCTCATCCATGGCGCGCACCACCGGCTACACCTGCACCGCGGTCGCCCGGCTGGTGTTGGCGGGTCGGTTCGATCGCAAGGGCATCTACCCGCCCGAATATGTGGCAGCAGACGAAGGATGCTTCCGAGCGGTGCTCGCCGACCTGACCGCGCGCGGGGTGATCGTTCGGGGCGCGCCGGAAAGCAAGGCATAACACCGTACTGGAAAGTTCACGCATGAAACTCGCGCTCACCAACGGTCGCATTGCCCTGCCTGATCGCATCGTCACAGGCCACGCCATCGTGATCGAGGGCGACACGATCCTGGGCCTAGCCACAGCTGCTGCCCTGGGCAGCGATGTCGAGCAGCATGACGTCGGCGGCCGGCTGATCGCGCCGGGCCTGATAGACATGCACACACACGGCGCGCTCGGCCACACCTTCAACGAGCCGAATGCAGCGGCCTGGGAAACCATCCTGCGCGAGAATGCCCGTCGTGGAGTGACCGCGCTGGTCGCCACGATCGCGCCGGAGCCGCTGCCCAATCTGACGCGCGTCTTTGACTTTTGCCGGGCGTGGATGGCGCGGCCACAGCCCGGCGTCGCGCGCATGCTGGGCGTGCATCTGGAAAGCCCGTATGTCAGCCCGCGCCAGGCGGGCGCGCTCGATCCGTCTGTCCTGCGCACCCCCGACGACGGCTCGGCGGACGCGCTGCTGGCCTATGCCGACATCCTGCGCGTTTTCGTCCTGGCCCCTGAGCTGCCCGGCGCGCTCGCTCTGGTCGGCCGGCTGGCCGCGCTGGACATCATCCCCGCCGTGGGCCACAGCGCGGCCACCGACGAGCAGGTGGCGGCCGCCATGCGCGTCGGCCTGCGCCATGTCACCCATATCTGGAGCGCCATGTCGAGCACAGTGCGCGTGGGACCGTGGCGGGTGCCAGGCGTGCTGGAGGCTGCATTGCTCTTCGACAGCCTCACCGTCGAGATGATCGCCGACAACCGGCATCTGCCGGCCACGCTGATGCAGCTGGCCCGCAAATGCATTGGGCCAGACCGGCTGTGCGTCATCTCGGACGCCACCAACGGCGCCGGTCTGCCCGAGGGAACGCGCTATCGCATGGGCGGCATGGAGTACGTTGTCAGCGACGGAGTGGGCATGATGCTCGACGGCACCGCATTTGCCGGCAGCACCACCCTCCTCAACGAGATGATCCCGATCCTGCGCGATGTCGTCGGCGTGCCGCTCGTCGAGGCGATCCGCATGGTCACGCTGAACCCCGCCCGCGCCCTCGGCCTGGATGCGACCATCGGCAGCATCGCGGCCGGCAAACGCGCCGATCTCGCCGTTTTCAACGATGATTTCAGCGCCTGGCGCGTGCTCATGGGCGGAGAATGGGCAAACGGGCAAGCGATGCGCCCCGTTTGACGTTTCACACATTACGGAGCCACGCAAATGATCCCCAATCCGATCCAAGAGAAGGTGTACGGCGCGCTGCGCACGAGCGTTTTTGCCACGAATGCGGCCATGGGCGAGGCGGCCGCCGCAGAGGCGCGCGAGATTATTGCCGCCGCGATCCGAACGAAGGGTCACGCCAACATCATCCTGGCAACCGGTAATTCGCAGCTGACTTTCCTCCATGCGCTGCGCGATCTGCCCGGCATCGCCTGGGACGCGGTCAACGTCTTCCACATGGACGAGTACGTCGGCATTGATCCGAATCATCCGGCCAGTTTTCCGCGCTTCCTGCGCACCCACCTGCTCGATGCAGTGCGGCCGGCGGCGTTTTACCCCGTCCCTGGTCAGGCAACCGATGTCGAAGCCGCCTGCCGCGCGTACGAAACGCTGCTGCGGGCGCATCCGGCCGACCTGTGCGCCATGGGGATGGGTGAAAACGGCCATATCGCGTTCAATGACCCGCCGTTTGCCGACTTCGACGATCCGGTTTGGGTCAAAGTCGTGAAGCTGGATGAACGCTCGCGGCGTCAGCAGGTGGGCGAGGGGCATTTCCCCGACCTGGCCGCGGTGCCCACCCACGCCATCACGCTGACGATCCCGGCGCTCCTGGCGGCCCGGCGCATCCTCTGCATCGTGCCCGAAGCGCGCAAGGCCGAGGCGGTCGAGCGCGCGCTGCTCGGCCCGATCACGGAAGATTGCCCGGCATCCATCCTGCGCCAGGCCGACCACGCGCACCTGTTCCTGGATCAGGAGTCTGCCACGCGGTTGAAATGAGTTGTAGAGACGTTGCATGCAACGTCTCTACAACCGATGACCATGGTAGAGACGTTGCATGCAACGTCTCTACGCTGATTTGGAGCAGACCAATATGGCGTCACCCGCCCCTGGCCCGGCCTATCGGGTCGTCACTCCCCGGCTGGTGATCCGCTGCTGGCAGCCGGTAGATGCACCGTTGCTCAAAGCCGCGATTGACAGCAGCATCGAACACTTGCGGCCCTGGATGCCCTGGGCCGAAAACGAGCCGACCGATCTCGACGCCAAGATCGCGTTGCTTCGGCACTGGCGCGGCCAATTCGATTTGGGCCAGGATTTCGTCTACGGCATCTTCAGCAGCGACGAAGCTGAGGTGCTCGGAGGCACGGGATTGCACACGCGACTGGGGCCAGATGCGCGCGAGATCGGCTACTGGGTGCGCAGCGACCGCATCAATCAGGGGATCGCAACCGAGACGGCCGCCGCCCTGACGCGCGTTGCTTTCGAGATTGACCGGCTTGATCGGGTGGAGATTCACTGCCACGCGGACAACGTGCGCAGCGCAGCTGTGCCCCGCAAGCTCGGTTTCACCCACGAGGCCACGCTGCGCCGCCGCAAGGTTGCCGGCAAAGTGCGCGATACGCTGGTGTGGACGTTGTTGGCCGATGAGTATGCGGCCAGCACCGCCGCGCGCGTGCCGATCGCGGCATTTGACGTGGTAGGCCGATGTATATTTCAGGACCGCCTCAGTCTGTCTGTGTTGGAGGCCGGCTCCGACAAAAGCGTTGGAGTATCGAAATCATGAGAGATACCGATCATCGCGTCGTGTTGCTGATCACGACCGTTTCCGTTTTTATGACCGCCTTCATGGGGTCTTCGACGAACATCGCGCTGCCGACCATCGGGCGGGAATTCGCAATGGACGCCGTCCTGTTGAGCTGGGTGGCGATGACCTACACCCTGGCGAATGCCATGTCGCTCTTGCCCGTCGGCCGGCTGGCCGATATCCTCGGCCGCCGCCGGGTCTTCACGATCGGGGTAAGTGGGTACGTCGTCGCATCTTTCGGGGTCGGCCTGGCGTCGTCGGCCGCGATGCTGATCGCCGCGCGCTTCGTGCAGGGCGCGTTCGCGTCCATGATGTTCGCCACCAGCACGGCCATCCTCACATCGGTCTATCCGGCCAGCGAGCGCGGCCGCGTGCTGGGAATCAACACGGCCGCCGTCTACACCGGTCTGTCGGTCGGACCGTTTCTGGGCGGGGTGATGACCCAGGCCCTCGGCTGGCGCAGCATCTTCCTGATCGGCGCCGCGCTCGGCCTAATCTCCATCATCCTGCTGACGACTCGCGTCAAAGGCGAGTGGGCCGAGGCGCGCGGGGAACGATTCGATGCCCGCGGCGCGTTGGTGTATGGCGCGGCCATTGTGTCGTTCATGTACGGCCTGTCGCTCCTGCCGATGCCGGAAGGCGCCGGGCTGATCGCCGTCGGCCTCGCTCTCGGAATCGGGTTTGTGCTGTGGGAAGGGCGGGCTGTGCAGCCGCTCCTCAATCTCGAGCTGTTTCGACACAACCGCGGCTTCGTCCTCTCCAATGTGGCCGCGCTGATCAACTACAGCGCAACGGCCGCGGTCGGCTTTCTGCTTAGCCTCTATCTACAATACATCAAAGCGCTGTCGCCCCAGCAGGCAGGACTGGTGCTCATCGCGCAGCCGATCGTGCAGGCGGTCTTCTCGCCGATTACCGGCCGGCTCTCCGACCGGGTCGAATCGCGCATCGTGTCGTCGGCCGGCATGGCGGTGACGGCGGTCGGGCTGGCGCTGCTGACTTTCCTCGGCGACGCGACGCCGTTCTGGTACATCGTGCTGTGCCTGATCTTGCTCGGCTTCGGCTTCGCCCTCTTCTCCTCGCCGAACACGAACGCGGTGATGAGCTCGGTGGCGCGACGGTGGTACGGCGTCGCGTCGGCCACGGTGGCGACGATGCGCACGATGGGCATGATGCTCAGCCTGGCCATTGCGGCGCTCATTTTCGCGAGCGTCATCGGCCGCGTGCAGATCACACCGCAGCAGTACCCGGCCTTTCTGACCAGCGCCCGGCTGGCTTTCTCGATCTTCGCTGTGGCCTGCTTCGCCGGCGTTTTCGCCTCGCTGGCACGCGGCAGGATTCACGGCAACCAGGAGGCCCACGAGCCAGGCGTCAGGCATCAGGAGTCAGGAAGCAACAGAGGCCTGTAGCACGATCGGTTGAACGACAGATGCGCCGGGCGCAACGCGACGGATTGCCTGGCAGATCACGGGAGGAGGGACGAAGCGCCGTGATACCGGGCTGACCTGAAGCGGTGAGGACGGTCATGTTGACCAGTAGTGCCGATGGCAGCGGACAGGCCGCTGCGTTCTACGCTCCGACCGGCCGGGAGCCGCGGCCGCTGCTCGTGGCGCTACACACCTGGTCGTACGATTACGATCAGGAGATGAACATCCCGTATGCCGAATGGTGCCTGGCTCATGACTGGGCCCTGATCGCCCCGAGCTTTCGAGGGCCGGTAGTGGTTACATGATAAGTGATCACTACCTTTGCACTTTTCTAAACTGAAGTAGCGGGCATGGCCCCTTTCGTGGATAATGGAATACATCAACAAACCATTGTCCCGGAGGTAGACCATGCCCAAGCCCATGATATGCCTTTTCG
>Ga0116210_1000142_pt1 | contig 75451 bp, 62 predicted proteins | sample TshhotsprinmetaG_FD_94483 | JGI IMG/M metagenome (GOLD analysis project Ga0116210, IMG submission 94483) | Hot spring microbial communities from South Africa to study Microbial Dark Matter (Phase II) - Tshipise hot spring metaG | ecosystem: Environmental > Aquatic > Thermal springs > Hot... | reverse complement strand
CTTATTACCCCTATTCATTTACCCGGCCAAGACGGCGAAAGGACCTCACCACTAAGGCGGATCCTAGAAGACCGAGGTGGTCGTGCCGGAACCCCTCGATGTTAATCGGCGGGTACATTCCACGATGGTCGCTAATCCCGCGGGAGCGGTGTGATCCTCGGAAACCCGGTTGCTACGTACTGCAAAGGCCGCTCTGGGTGGGGGAGTTGATGAGCTTACGACAATTTGCTTCTGACTTGCGAATCATGAAAAGGGAGCTTGGTGAATAGAAAGGAAACTTTGGTAAATAGAAAAAGTTGCTGAGTAAATAGAAAAAGTTGCTGAACCGCCCTGGCGTGCGAATTCCTCCTTTCTCCGAAACCCTTGCAAAACTGCCTTCAACTCGGCTGGCGGCGCTTGTTAACCACGGGGAAATTGCCAATTTTATAAACGATAAGTGCTGCTTTTATAAACGATAAATGCTGCACAGCTTTTGAGAGATAAGGCGATCATCCCGGACAGCGTTTGGTCCCGTTCCTTACTCCGATACCCCGGTACCTGTTGCCTGCCTTTACCGCTATCAGATCCCCGGGTATTAAGGCCACGGCGCGACAGGATTTGTGGCTGTATGTCGAGGATCACTGGGATCCGCGGGTGTTCCGGCTACTGCTCCGGTCGGTCTGACCCCTGACGGAAAGACTCGGGCAACCGCTCCTTTACCCGGGGATCTAATGCTCTTGTACCCCGGAGTCTGCGGAAATTTTCCCCGCCTCAACTTTGTCGGCCTCAGGTTCCCGTTGTTCCTCCCCGATACGCGCGGCAATCCCTGGCGAAGTTATTGGCCCGGATAAACTTTTCATGACCCTCTCGACCAGAGATTCCAGCTCCTCTATACCGTCGAGCAATTCGTCGTAACGGCGCTCCAAATCCATGAGTATTTCCGCGTGAGCTTGGTGGCTTACCATGGGTGTGTGTCTCATGCCGTTGAGGGCTGGTCGCCGAGATTTCCTCACTCGCCGATTGCCGCGATCGCTTTTCGAAAGCACCCCTTTCATCGGCCTACCCCGACTGACTTATCCACCGAAGTTCGCCATCGGCCGCCCACTTTCCGTATTTAACCCATTTTATGCGCGCTAGGCCGAGAATCTACTGCGGATATGACGCTCGTGCGCAGCAGTTCCCGGTCCAAAGTGCAGTTACGGGGGAATTGCAAAAAGGTGCTCAGCGGACCCTCGCCGACCAGAGTATTAAGCGGGAGCTTCCCAGCGCATGGGCGTGCATAGACCTGATGAGGATTTGCTATCTGGCGACTGAATGAAGTTCCCAACACGTGGGGCCACGTCGTTTCGACGGTTGCTCATTGTTGTTGTGGTGTGCTGAACACCTCGCGCAGGGCCTTCAGTCGTCTTGGGCTGAAAACAAGCTATCCTGTTAGCAAAAAGAGCAAGCTACGACGTCATAGAAAAATAGCAAAATTAGAAAAAGGAATCATAAAAAAGTAAAAGGATTGAGTAGCCCGCGGAACATACGGAATTCAACCAACCCGCGGGGCTCGGACACCTTATTCCGCCGTACCTGTGTTGTTCTCTTTCGCTCAATTTTTCCGCCGTTACTTATTCCGAATTTATTTCGAATTTATTCCGAATTAGTTTTTTTACTTATTCCGAAAACTTTCCGCACTTGTTTCATAATCCTTCGATACTTCCCATACCCCGCGACCAAAAATTTTAAATCCATAGTATCAGCATAAACATTATCCACATTCGAGAAAAAGATTCGAGGAGGGCGAGATCCTTTCGAGAGGAAAATTTTCGGTCATCCTGACCTGGATGGATCGGAATTGGACGTTTCCGTTCCCCGTTGCCTCCGGCGGATCAGCTCCCTGTCCCTAGCAAGACATTCGATGAATAGGCTTTCCATTGCGTCTGGGGGATTGTTGCTGGAACGACCGAGTTACTGGCTGCGAACTTAGGCTTTCCCTTGCGCCTGGGGGATTGTTAAGAAGATAAGCAGTCAATCCCATGAATAATCAGGCTTTCCGTTGCGTCTGGGGATTTGGCGGATCCCAAGCGCGTGCCGATTCTCCCCGGTACCCGCGCACCCTTTCGATCCAAAATCCGCACGGTGAATGCGTCCTCACACCGGTGTAACTCCGCTCGGCAGACGGATAAGCAGATCGATCCGCTGGTGCCGTGGGGCGTTCTGTGCTCATAAGCGCTTTTACGAGTACTTGCGAGTTTGCCGTGGGGCTGTTTCCCTTGTACGGACGCCACATCGGGCGTGATCCTCCCTTTTTGTCCGGCCGGCGGAATTGCATGGGCACCCCGTATCCAGTAGCTTTTTATCCGGAAAAGCCAAAGATTAGTTGCCAATTTACCTTTTAGGGTGCCAAGAGCGTGCGGCTTTGCGGTGGTGGACTCCGTGCAGAGGGATCGAAAGCCGCCTAGCGTATTTGCTGTGGCTTGACGAAGCGTAGCGAGGTCTTAACGAAGCGAGCCGGTGTTCTGACGAAGCGAGGCGATCAATTGAGCTTGGCCTATCAATGTAGGAACCGGTTCGCACAATGACTGGGCCGCTGAAACAGTCGGTAAAGAGGGAAAGATACGAGCGGCGTGCATTGCTGGGACCAGCTTACGAATTGGAAGGATCGTAGGAAAATATGCTCAACAGATTATTGCGAGTTGGTCCGGGCAGAAAGCAGAGAATAGTCCGGGGTTCGCTCAGTTGACTCCGATTCGGAGCCAATCTTATGCGTGACGAAAGCTGGCAGATGGAGTTTCCCACGGTCCGGCTTCAGTCGGAAGCCTTCGAGGCCACCCTGCACTTGAAGGAGCCGGAGAAGGGGCTCGAAGACTGCCGGGTCTTATCTCAGCCCTGGGAGGGAGTGAACCTCCTAGGTGTTCGAGTCGCGGCAGGCCTCGGGCGTGAATCGACCGCCGAAATTTCCCTGGGAGAGCCGGCCGATTATTTCGTTCAGGGGCGGTATTGTGTGGCCCTTTACCCGGGAACTGACGATCGTCCTGTGGAGCTGTGCCTCAGATGGCGGCTTCTGCCACCGATCAAAGAGGTCAATTGGCTTGCCGGGGTCGAGCTATTGGTCTCGGCTCAGACGGCGCTACTTGGACTGGACCAACACGCGGTTTTGGCTTCTCATCTGCCGGCCATAAAAATTCAGCAACTGGAGGGCGTCCGCCCAAGCTGTTTGAGGGAAGTATCGCCGGGCGACCCAGCCGGGCTACGTCTGGGAGCAGAGCCCTGCCTTCTCTTCCCCCAGAGCGTAGGCAGTTGGAGTTATGTGGAGATGGTCCATCCGGCGGACCTTGTATGGGCGGAGTTACGCCTCGGCCCACCGAGCTCCAAGCCAGGCAGCCCCACGACCTATCCCTCTGAGTATCGCACTGTGTTGACGCGATACGCCACACTGACCGAACGACTGGAAAAAGGGATCATCCTTCGGGCCAGAGCACGAGCGTGTTGGATTGGTTCCCCAACCCCGCCCGAGGCAGTGGCGACAGTGTATCGACATCTGTTGGATTCTCCCCCACCGCTGGGTCTGTGAGGGCTTGTTGAGAGGCGGGGTTCAGAAGTTCAAGGCTGTACTTGAAATTTGGGGAAAGCTCGATGGGATGAAAGTCGAAGGGACGAGGATCACAGATTGAGGATCACAGATTAAAGAAGGGAACGGCCGGATCATGGTGACCGCCCGATGAGCCCGCCTTGATGCGCATGAAAGCAAAACGCATGAAAGAAAAACCTGCCGTCGCCTGAAAGGTCACCCCCCAAAAATAAGCTTTTGCCTGGGGTGTGTCGGCATGATTCCTTCATGATTGGGATTATTTCTTTCAATGGTTGAAGGGTTGGATCTTTCGGCGGTTTGCAGCGCTTTTTTCCAACGGTAACGAGCTCATTCCTTTCGGACCAGGAGGGTTAACTTAGGTTTAAACCAGATTCACGAAGAGTGAAGCGATTTTTTCCGGACGAGAAGAGGAAAACTTAGAATTTGTGAGAGCCGCATTCCAAATATTTCAGAAGACTCCGTCGGAGCTGTACCCGAAGTCATGTGAGCCGTGTGGGGTGTTTGAATGCCCCTGCCGTTTGAGAGAGGAATTTTCCGCGGTTTAGAGGTTTTACGATCCTGTCCGCCGCTTGTGCTGAGGAGTCCTGTACACGTTCTGAAAAAAGAAACCCAAGGAGCAAAAAGTGGCTGACGTTTTCATTACGGAGAACTTTTTATTGCAAACCCCGTCGGGCATTCGGCTTTACCACGAGTATGCGAGGGATTTGCCGATCATCGACTACCACTGTCACCTGCCCCCGGGCCAGATCGCGCAAGATCACCGATTCGAAAATATGACGCAGATCTGGCTCTACGGGGATCACTACAAGTGGCGAGCCATGCGGGCCAACGGGGTTCCGGAGCGATACTGCACGGGAAACGCTTCGGATTGGGAAAAATTTGAAAAGTGGGCCGAAACCGTCCCCAAAACGCTGCGGAATCCCCTTTACCATTGGACCCACATGGAATTGAAACGGCCGTTTGGAATCAGCGATCGGCTTTTCGGTCCCGACACAGCGCGGCATGTCTGGGATTACTGCAACGAGCGATTGCGTCAAGCGGAATTTTCTTGCCGCGGGATCATGCGGCAGATGAACGTGGTGCTCGTCTGCACGACGGACGATCCGGCTGATCGCTTGGAACATCACGCCGTTATCGCCGCCGACAAGACCTTCGCAATCCAGGTGCTTCCTACGTTTCGGCCCGATCGGGCTATGGCGATCGAGAATCCGAAGCAATTCAATCAATACCTCGAAAAGTTGGGAGAAACCTGCGGCACCGTCATTCGCACTTATGATGAACTTCTGGAGGCCTTGTGCCGCCGGCACGATTTTTTTCATAGCATGGGGTGTCGTCTGTCCGATCATGGACTGGAACAGATGTGGTGCGAACCGTACACGGAGTCAGAGCTCCGCACCATTTTTGCCAAAGTCCGTGAAGGTCGCTCCCCCGAATTGAAGGAGGTCGCGCAGTTTAAATCGGCCCTGCTTTACGAGCTGGCCATCCTCGATTGGGAAAAAGGTTGGGTGCAGCAATTTCATATCGGGGCGTTACGCAACGTAAATACTCGCGCTTACGAAACCCTGGGCCCCGACACCGGTTTCGACTCGATTGCCGACGGGGCATTGGCCCGAGCCTTGGGCTGCTTCTTTGACCGGCTGGAACGCGAGGGGAAACTCACGAAAACGATCCTCTACAACCTCAATCCTGCTCAGAACGAAGTTTTCGCCACCATGCTGGGAAATTTTCAGGATGGGAGCATCCCTGGCAAAATGCAGTATGGGAGCGGTTGGTGGTTCCTCGATCAAAAGGATGGTATGGAGCGGCAGCTCGAGACCCTGTCCAATCAGGGGCTCTTGAGCCGATTTGTAGGCATGCTTACAGATAGCCGGTCTTTCCTCTCTTATACCCGGCACGAGTACTTCCGGCGGATCTTGTGCAACTTGCTGGGCCGAGAAATGGATGCCGGGCTCCTTCCCCGCGATTTCGAGCTAATCGGAGGGATGGTGCGGGATATTTGTTACAGGAATGCTGCCCGGTATTTCGGCTTCACGGTGCCCTGTTTTGACGACGGGGCTAAGTAGCATCGCTGCGGTGAAATCATCTGCTGGCTTTGGGCCCGGGAACCTTCTTTGCGATGAAAGAGCTACGAGATATCTTCGTGCTCCACCTTGCGCAGCATACTGAGGAAAGCCCGCACCGTGGGGCAGCGGCGATTCGGGTCTGGTTCAATGCACAGGTGGATTGCCTTCGCCAATTCCGGATGAATTTGAGGGCGAAGCTCGCGGATATCGGTCCCCGGCCGGCTGTGTCCCATGACGGCAACCGCGGTTAACCCCCGAGGCCACGGCAACTGACCCGTCATGATCTCATACGCCGTAGTTCCTAGGGCAAATACATCGATGCGTTGGTCGGTGGGAAGCCGCCGAGCAAGCTCCGGGGCCATATAGTCCGGCGTGCCGGTACGGTTGCCCGGTTTCATGAACGGTGGGGTCGCCGGTACCGTCAAGCCGAAATCGATCAACTTCACCGTCCGATCATCTTGGAGGAACATCAGATTTCGTGGGCAGACGTCGCGATGAATGAAGCCGGCTTCGTGAACCGCCGCCACGGCCTCGGCTGCCTGCCGGATGATATGCAGCCGATTCCCCTCTAGCTGCGGGTCGTGTGCCACTAGCATGTGGCTGACCACGCTTCCCTCCAAGTACTCCATCACGATGAACGGCTCGCCTTGGTTTGTGACGCCGTATTCGAAGGTTCGTACGATGTTCGGATGATTGAATCGGGACGCAATTTCGCCTTCGCTCGGCTTTTTCAGCCCGCGAAAGCGGGCCTCGAATGCAGCCGTTTTCTGCGGATCCAGAATCTTCAAACCGACGATCTGACCCGTGGTTCGATCGCGAGCCATGTAAAACCGAGACATTGTTCCCGTGATTGCTTCGCGCAAAAGTTCGAACCGCTGGTCGATATCGACCTTCTTGAACCGCGGAGCGAAAAGTTTGGACCACGGATTCCAGGAGATCATCGTTCGGGCTTGATTTCGACATCCGACCCTTTGCCAGCCACACCTCCAAAAAACGAATTAGCTTTTCGGGCAATCGTTTTTTGCCGGCGGAAAGCTTCGCAAGACACCTTTATCCACTTTAAGCACGTTAACGCATGGGCTCAAGCATTCGGTTGCACTCTCTAAAAGAACTGCTTTTCTGGATGAAGCCCGGTGAAATAAAAAGCGAGTTAAGAACGAAAGCCTCTCTCCCGCCAAAGGGAGGAGGGAGGCAAATTGCAACTGCGGGGTTTCGGTGCCGGTGAGCTTGTCTCGACGGTTGGTAGCTGATATCCCCGGGAGGAGCCCACTCCATGAAAGCCCTAACAGGGGTACTTGTGCGCCCCCCCATGCTGCGCGTCATTAGCCTTCTTGAAACATCATTCGCGTCAAGTTGACAGGGAGCAGATTTTTCAACTTTCTTTCGGACACATTGCGATTGTTTCGGGAACATCCTGAGTGTAACGGAAAGATTCCGATTTTCGCACGAACATTCCGATTCTCTGCGATACGTTCCCATTCTTCAGAACACACTCCGATTGTCTCGGAAACATTCCGATTTTCTCGGAGACATAGCGATTGGCTCGGACCCATCCCGTCGGCACCGGGCAAACCAAAATAGCGGGCAAAGCTTCTCGAAATACCCCCGGGGCCGGTAAGCATTCTCACCGAATGAAGGACCCGATTTAAGGAATCGTTGAGCAAATGAAAAGAATCGTTGAGCAAATGAAACGCAAATCGGGAAAAGAACATAAAAGAACATAATTTAAGAAGAGGACTTCATCCCCCGGTTTATAGCCTCCCCCCGCAAAGGCAGTACCGTGACCTACAGCTCCTGCAAGAAGTTTTCCATGTTGGATTTACCGGACAGCACTCCCGGCTCGGAAGAAATCTCTAGGGCGTAGACCCTGACCGAAAGATGGTGGTAAACCGTATCCTTTTCGTAACGTAAGCCGTTTTTCTCGGCGACCCGAATCGATGCAATATTCGCCGGTTCAATCAGGGAAATGACGCGTTTGAAGCCCAGGCGGAAAGCTGCGTCTCGAGCGAGTCGGGCGGCTTCCGTTCCTAGACCTTGTCCCCAATACGCGGTTGCCAAGCGATAGGCTACCTCAATTTCCCGTTGGCCATCGAGGAATTGTTCAAGTAAGCCGCTATAGCCGATGAGCTTGCGGTCTTTCTTGTGCACCACTGCCCAAAGCCAAAAGCCCAATCGTTGGTACTCGACCTGGCAACGGCTCAGAAACTCCGCGGTATTTTGCCGCGTAAATGGTCCGCCAACTGAAAATCGCATCACCTCGGGATCCGCCAGAATGGGCGCCAAATCGTCGAGATCGGCGGCCGTGAATTCCCGCAAGATCAATCGATCGCTTTCGGCAATTACTCGGGGGGATTTTGCCTTGGTCATCTTCAGCTCCTTGACAGTCGTCTGCTCCCAAGCCCCAAACCATCCGTTGGCCTCGGCGATCCCGGCGATTTGCGTATCCATTGACGAAGACAATTTACCAAACTTCCGCCATCGCTCTACCCCCCTCCAGATTCAAGCCGAGCACTCCGTATCTCAGGCGAACATCCGAGTCTCTTAAGTCTCAGGCGACTATCCGGTACTCGTAAGCGGGAAGAGGGTTTGGCCTCGGCCCCCGCGCGAACGGAAGGTTTTGCTTTTTGGCTGACACGAAGGTATTTTAAGAAAACCGCATGCCGGGCAGCAGAGGTGGGATAAAACACGAAATGATGGATCGCAGCGACCGCACGTCGCAACGGACTTCCGCCATTTTAGGGTCCCGCACGTCATTTCGAGTTCCTGCGGTTGAATCCGCGTCATTTTTTCACTGCGGGTCCTCTTGGCGAGGTCATTTACCGCGGCACCGACCGTGCGTTATCCGAGGATAAACCCCGGGGTTCTGGACGCGAGAAGATCGGCACGGTAAAGCGGCGTTTGCCATGAGCGGATCTCAGCCGCGGTTTTGGCAGCGGCAAGGAACTGTAACTTCCGCGGAATTGTTAGGTTTTGGGCAGCCTGCGAGCCGGCGGATGAATCGCAATCTAGCAGTCGAATCATCCGTCGAAGAGGGCTGCTTGCCTAAAACTTGGAGTCCAGTGGGGTCGATCAAACGATTCGATCAAAATCCAATTGCAGAACAGGAGTGAAGCGAATGTTTCGGAAGCTACGCGTAAGCCACTTGATGCTGATTGGTTCTGTGTGTCTCGGATTCAGTTTGAGTTACGCAGCCACTAGTTGTTGGGCATTAGGGGCCCCTCGGGAGGTGATCGACCCGGCTGAGGCCCAAGCCGACCCCGATTTCGCCATTCAAGGGGAGTACTTGGGCCCGGGGAAACTGCCGGGAGGCGAAAAGGAAAAAATTGGGGCTCAAGTGGTAGCTTTGGGCCAGGGGAAATTCGATGTCTACCTTCTCGACGGTGGCTTGCCGGGCGAGGGTTGGCAGCGTGGGCTACTGCGGATGCGGGTTTCCGCTTCCCGCAATGAAGCAGGTAAAGTTTCTATCACCCAGGATCAACTCACCGGCGAGATCGTAGATGGCAAGCTTAGCTTGCAGCTTGCCGAGGGAAACAAGGTGCAGCTTGAGCGGGTGGAGCGGAAAAGTCCGACTCTGGGTGCGCAACCTCCGGAGGGGGCGATTGTGTTATTCGATGGTTCGAACACGGATTGGTTTCCGGGTGGTAAGTTCGGGCCCGATCAAAGCCTTTTCTCAGGAGTGCTTTCCAAGCCCGCCTTCAACAGTTGCAAAATCCACCTGGAATTTCGGCTCACTTGGATGCCGGAGGCCCGCGGGCAAGCCCGAGCCAACAGCGGGGTCTACGTGCACAATGCTTATGAGATCCAAGTACTGGATTCTTTCGGTTTGGAAGGGCACGACAACGAATGTGGTGGGCTTTACAGCTTAAAGGCCCCAGATGTCAATATGTGTTACCCGCCCGTGACCTGGCAGACCTACGACATCGAGTTCACCGCCCCGAAGTATGATGAAGCGGGAAATAAGGTTGCCAATGCCCGTTTGACGGTGCGGCACAACGGGGTAGTGATCCACGACAATTACGAACTTCCGCGTGCCACACCGGGCGGACAAGGTGAAGGACCCGGACCCCGCGGCATTCAGTTGCAAGGTCACGGGTGTCATGTGCAGTATCGAAATATTTGGGTAGTGCCCCAGGATTGATTATGCCGCTGCATAACCAATTCCCTTGAGGGGAGCGGCAAGTATTTGGCGATGGATTAACCTCGGCGCGGGCCGAGAACCCGGTTACAACGACCGATATTGTGAGATTCAAGGGACCGGTCTCACAAGTCGAGCCCGTGCTCCGGTTCCTCAGCCAGACATATGCCTCAGCCAGACATATGCCTTTCGATATCCGTTAGCAAGGCGCATGCCTATTGAGCCGGAATGGGTCGCCTTCGACGAAGGGGCTTTGCACCCGAGAAACTTTTTGGTATGCTCACAGTACTTGGGAAATGCGTCCGGGCGTTGACCTCGGAAAGTCGACTTGACAGTCGAAGCGTAGGCTAGAATTAATTAGGTCCGTAAGGGCGGGGGGTAGCAATAGCTTCGCCAGTTGACTGGCAAGCCGGAACGACGTAGAACGAGTACACTGAAGCAAAAATTGCGTACAAATTAGAATAACTTGCAATAAAAAATTTTTTGATCCGACGTCATTGCGGAGCCGATAAGTCTCTCGGAGTGTTCGCAAAGTCGTCAGTTTGGGTGGGGCAGCACGACGTGTAACTAGGCCGGTAGCCAATCACCTTGATAAAATAGGGGAATGAATCCACACCGGATTTTTAAAACGTCACGGGAATAGACAAACCTCCCGTACCATATTCCGACGGAGGTGCCAACCCTTTAGCGTGAGCCGGAACCGCCGAAGGCTAGTGCCGTAGCACGCCTGGTTCCCGCTCGTCTCGCAGCGACGCATCCAGTCGCAATTGGGCGGGAGGTTTGATATTTTGCCGTCGAACCTAGGCCCCGGGTTCGGCGGCTTTTTTCTTGCGCGGAAATATAAAGATTAGAATTGTTTAGAATTGTCGAAAAGCGCTTCAATTATAAAACCTCATCCATCAGTGGAACTGGAGCCCCGAAAAACGCTTTTGCCGGTCGCTTGGAGTTTGGCCCGAAGAACCCGCAGCTTTCGATTCGCCGCTTAGATCGTTCTCATCTTCGGCATAAGACACAGCAAGAATCCCGCTTCGATCTCGGCTTAAGGGCTTTCAGTCAGGCCGCGGAGGTAAAAGCCACATCCGCAAAAAGGCGCCAGGATAGGAGAAGCCGATCGGTGTCAGAAAGGTGCCGGCGTGATCATCGGAAGCATGCCGGGGGGTGATTCGAAGCTTTTGCGGCGGCTATTCAAACTTTGCGGGTGTCGGTGCCCCGGCTACTTGTTCGGTCCGGAGCTTCAGGCCGGCGAGGAGCTTTCTTTCAGCCTCCTCAACGCGTTCGAGCAAGGCATCTTCAAAAGTGAAGCCGACCACCAGATTCCGGTCCGATGCCCCCTCCAGCCAGTAGTACACCCAGCAAATAGGGACATCGGAAATACTCCCCCGGGCCACGACCCGGAAAAATGGCGTCCCCGCCGCCGTGCGGCCTTCGGCAGCCTGAACAAATTGGCTAAACTGCTTCCCTAAAGAATGGCGGATATCCTCCTGAAAGTCGGGCAAGGTCAAGGGACGCGGTCTGGAGCCCACCACTGCGATCTTGCACTGCGCCAAATACAGTCCGCGGTCCACCAGGCGAAAAACCGCGTTTTGTTCGGTGAGTGCCGTCAGATACCAGGTTCGCTCGTATTCAAGCTGCCAAGAGTGATCGGGCGAAAATTGCTCCAAATGAAGAAGTGCCTCCTCCGGCTGAGTCAGCAAGGGCTCTATTTCAGCCTGAGTTAGTTCAGGACACTGCGCACCCGGCTCGATCGTCAAAGCGACTTTTGCCACGACATCCACACCGGGGGCAATCGGCCCGGGCGGTCGGTCCTCGCGAAAGGCAAACCCGACCCATATGATTCGCCCACGGCGCAAATCGAACTGATAGCGACCGCGGATTTGAAGTTGCGTACTCATCGCATTGGCGGCCCCTTCAAGTTTTCCCTCCCACTCCACACGTGCCACCCCGTGAGTAACTTCGAGGAAGCGAGCACGAACTGTGCTTGAGGAAACCGCCTCAAGCGAAAGCAACCCACAGAGAACTGTCGCGGGGATCTCCCAAGTATCCCCGGGACGCACCGGACGCGGCGGCAAAAGTCCGTCGACCACAAGGCTATTGCCGGGACTGGTCAGCAGGTCCAATTCGTCCCGCGTGAGCGGCCCTTGGAGCGAATATGCAATGACCTCCCCTTGATGATCCTTTACGCGGACCAAGCGACGGTTTTCGCGCAGCGCCGGCCGAAACGGTGATCCGTCTACCCGGATGTCGGTTTCGGCATCCTGGTAATACCGCACGGAACCTCCCAATTCTGAGGGGAGATCACCCCTCGAAGAATTCGCCGGGGACAATCGCCTTTCAAAATAGACGAACTTTCCTGCAACTTTGGTGGCCGGGGTGGTGATCTGGTTCCCTTCCTGAATGCGGAGGGTTCCCTCAACCTCCACCGTCTGTGTTACCCGGTCGATATCCCCCGGCTGCCACCGCCAGTGGAAATCAACCGGCGTTTGGGCAAGGGAGATGCTCTTGATCGTTAAGATGTACAAAAAGATTGCCACTCGGCACATATTGGTCATTTTTTGTTGCTCCTTGAGGGTGGGGTTTAAGAATGCATGGGCCGCCGAGGGCTCATTGAGCGATGGAGATTGGTGCCCGGCAGCCCAATGCAACGAAATCATCCCACGAGCTTCGGGAGGAACTAAATCGTTACCCACAGTATCAGTGTCGGCGGTGGAAACCGGGCCCCCAAGCGTGTACCCATCAGCCGTTTTAAGGCACAAAGGTAACAATTTCGAAAATTTTGAGCGAGGGCAACTTTCTGTGGGTCCGCAGTAATAATCACTCCCTGGCGTGCGGAATTTTGCTGAAGGTTTTTCACCGGCAAAAGTTTCCGCTTTGAGAGGGGCGAGCCTTTTTGCCTCCGCGCAATGGACCCATGTCAAACGAAAAACTGGGTGATAGTACGGAAGGGCGATGTACAAGAAGCAAAAGAGGGATGCCCCCATTGGGCTTTGGACGTATCTCCGGAAGTAAACGGGGGCAAATTGTTCGTTTTTCCCGAATCGTCTATGGGGAAACCGTGCACGCTAAAATGGCGCGGGTCCAGATGGAGAACCTTCACCCAGAATTAGAACATCTGTTTGAGAAACGAGTACCGGAACGATTTAAGAAGTGAGTACCGGAAAATATCCGCTGCACCCTCGTACGGGAGCATTCTGGCCAAAAAACGAGGGTTTGATGTAAGCTTTTACGGTGCCACCCCTTCCCTAATTCACGTAGAGCTCGCCTGATAAATTTCCTTCTGCTGTCACTCTTTGTTTTTGCTCCTTAAAGCGAGTCCACCGAGCCGCACAGTGACCGCGGACCACTGGTGTGTTCTTGCTCTTTGTTCTACCTCCTTTTTCTTATCTCTGTTCCTCTCTTTGTTCTTCCTCCTTAAAGCGAGTGCGCCGCAGGCTGCGGAACGAGCCTGTTTCCGACGGGCAGTTACGCTTTTCTTCTTGCTTCCTTTGAGCGAGTGCACCGGCTTCTTGTTCCGCGGTGTTTCGAATCGAGGGGGCAATGGTCTTTTCGACTCATTTTCTGCGATCTTTTCGACCCATGTTCTCCACATCTTTGTCTAGAGCCGGAGAATTCCCAGTTTTCTTGTAACCACTGTGACCTTCATTGCGTCTAGATAGCAGGGGGTAATTCGTGTAGTGACCGGAACTGCGGAAACAAACACGGGCCGCAAGAGATTACTCGGTCGCCAAGAAAAAAGAATTTTTAAAAGAATTTTTAACGAATGCTGAGAGTTGCCCGACTACAAAGTTTCATGTAAAAATTCATGATTAAGATTGCGATTGAAGTAGTGAATGTCTGGGCAATCAATCGCAAAAGCAACTCTGGAATTAAGATTTCCCATTTGGCAGGGGCCTAAGGCAAAGGGGAGCCGAACAACGTTTGGGTAATTAGGGAATTTTGAATGGTTTCTGCGGGTCCGCGGATTTCCAAGAGCAGCGCTAAAAGGGTTCGAGATCAAGCGCAAGAGCGAATTGCGTGACGAATCAAGGGCTGATTACACGGAATTAGTATGGGGCGCGGGCATCTACAGTAAAAGAAAAGGCGATCGTTGCTAATTGCGAACGGTGGAAGCACCTCTCAAAAATTGGCAGGATTAATTGGCAGATTTAAGGAGATTCATTGGCAGATTTAGGGATCAGTCAAGTGCCGGATTTAGAAATCACAAAAGTTGTTAGTCTTCGAGGAAAACCCAGGAGTCTGGACGGAAGTCTCTATTGGATGATTTTGCAGCAGCTAAGAAGAAGGTTTTCTTCGTTTTATTCGGGGGGCACTTCGAAATAGCTGTGATCGAGACACGACAGTGCAAAACCGCGCAAGATCGACACGCTTTTTAGAATAAGGATATTTTCTAGTCTTGCCTGTCTTGTATAATGATGTCTAATCGATTATATTGTGCTGAAAGGAAGGCCTCTCAACTGACCCTCAACTAATTTGAGAGATAAATCGTTGTGATTTCAGCGGATTGCGTTAGCCAAAATCGCATCCTCACGCGTAATGACCGATGAATAGGGATCCAGACCAAGAAGTTAGATCGTGTCCCGGGTGAAGTAAGTCCACAAGTTTTTCTTTAGTTTGCAAATATTGGCACGATTCATGCAGTGAGAGCCAGGGCTCTCCATCCAACAAATTTTGGCGTTTAAGGGGCCCTGGCGAAGGCTCGCCTTGGTCTTTGGGGACCGCGGAATTGCGGGGGGCAAAGAACGGATGAATCGGCATGAAAACGGTTTGGGAGTTGAAAAATCCACTTTTAGAAATTTTTGACACTACATATTGTCTAAACAGAAAAACGTAGTTAGACTGCGGATAAAGTTTCGGAAGCGGAATTTTAGTTGAGTCGTATATTGCTCCGCGTTGGCTTGAAAACAAACTTTCGCGCGTCTCAGTAGCGGAAATACCTGATGACTGCCGGGCCGGTTTTAGAAGCGTGTTTTAGAAACATGTAGTTTTGGCAAGCACGTATGGGCGGGGTGACCGTCACAAGGTACGCGACGAATGCATCACGATTACCTCTGTCCCGCCTTGCGAGAATTTCGCGATCAACAGGTTCGGTTCGCTCCGCGCCAAAAGAAGCTCGAGCAGGCGGATCGCGCTGAGCGGCTAGTCCACGAGCTCCAGCCGGATCGAACTTACACCTACGAATATTTGTGCTTCCGGATCACGCGTTTTCGCCCCTCGAGGTACCCGGGGCTTCGAATCTCCGGAGCGGATGCCCGGCATGATCTGGCCTTATTGGTAGAGGACCTAACCGAGGCTGCCCGGGTACCGGTCGAGGAATTCGGCGAGCGCGTGCTGACGATCGAGGAAATGAGTCGTTACTTCCAGGTGTGTCCAAAAACCATATGGAGGTGGCGACGTTTCGGATTGGTCGGACGACGTTTCATCGTCCAAGGCCGACGACGTGTTGGTTTCGCCGAAAGTGCGGTGCGGCGGTTCTCGGAACAAAACGAGGAGTTGGTTCGCCGTGGTGCCCGCTTCCGGCAAATAACCGTGGAGGAGCGACGAATGATTGTGGAGCGAGCACGGGAATTAGCGCTAATGGGAAAAAACCCTTCGGAGGTAGCACGACGATTGTCGCGCGAAACCGGCCGAAGCGTCGAAACCATACGCTATACCTTAAAGCAGTTTGACCGGGAGAATCCCGATTTGGCTATTTTTCCTGGGCAGACTGGTCCTCTGAGCGAAGAAACGAAGCGGCAAATTTATCAGCAGTTTTTGCGGGGCGAATCCGCGGAGTCTTTGGCCCGGCAGTATGGCCGAACCAAAAGCACCATCTATCGGATCGTGGCTGAGGTTCGCGCGAAGCGGATCCTCGAATTGCCGTTGGATTACATCCCCAACGACGTCTTCGACAAGATCAAAACTGAAGCGCAAGAGCGGGAGATTCTCGGTCCGCCTCCGCCAGTACCGCAACCGACCAGACCGCCGCGAGTTCCCAGCGGTCTACCGCCGTATTTGGCGAGCTTGTACGAGGTGCCCCTCTTGACTCGGGAGCAAGAGGTCCACTTGTTCCGCAAGATGAACTATCTCAAATACAAGGCGAGTAAGCTGCGGAGTAAGCTCGATCCGTCGCGCCCCAAGGCTAAAGTGATGGATCAGATCGAGGCCCTGTACGAGCAAGCGGTGGCCACCAAGAACGAGATCGTCTCGGCGAATTTGCGGCTGGTGGTTTCGATCGCTAAGCGGCACGTGGGGCCGGGAGCCAACTTTTTCGAGTTGGTGAGCGATGGCAATATCTCGCTCATTCGCGCGGTGGAAAAGTTTGACTACTCGCGCGGCAACAAGTTCAGCACCTATGCGAGCTGGGCCATTATGAAGAACTTCGCTCGGACGATCCCGGACGAACACCGGCATCGGGAACGCTTCCGCACCAGTCAGACCGAAATGTTCAACGTCACCGAGGATGTACGCTCTGACCAGTACGAGCAGGAATCTGCCCAGATGCTGCGGGAGTCGCAGATCGAGCGGATCCTGCTCCGGTTGGCACCCCGAGAGCAACAGGTGATTATTAGCCGGTTTGGTCTGGCTCAAGGGCGCGAACCGTTGACGCTCAAGCAGGTAGGGGCTGAACTGGGCGTAACCAAAGAGCGCGTCCGGCAAATCGAAGCTCGGGCGTTGAGCAAATTGCGAAAAGCCGCCGAAGAAGAGCAGATCGAGTTTGCCGATTAGCGCCTTTAAATCTTCGGCGTACCTTGAACTCAGTCTCCTTTCGCCAACCGCCGGGGATCCCCTAAAATCCTTCGGCGGTTTTTGTTTCCCCCGAAATCGGGCTTTTCGTGGCCCATGGCTCCAACTCGGCTTGGAGGTACCCGGATTCTCGAATTCTCGATCGAATTTGGATTCTTGATCTAGGCTAATTTACGAGCATGCCCCAATGAGTAGGGGAAGGGGAGTATTCCTGGAGTATCCATTGAGGAGCGTTGAGCTTACGAAAGCTTAAAATCCACCGGGGATTCCGTCGTCATTGGATTGGTAAGCCTCCCAAACTTGGGGGGAGGACTTGCCGTAAATTCGATTGATCATTCACAGGGTTGTGATCTGCGATCATTCAGAGGGTTGTGAGCGGATGTTTTTAAGCCGCGGTCTTCACATGATGATCGTTCAGAATAGGCCGCAGAGGGGCATGGGGCAACCGAAATTATTGATGAAATGGATAAAATTCGGTCGCTCCGACTTAAGTGGGTAAGACAAAATGAGGAAAATTGAGGCAAACTAGGAACAGGAGTAGAGAGAGTAAAGCCGTAAAAAAAGAGAGGATAGTGAATGGACTTAGGAACCGCGCGCGTTCGTCTAACAAAATAAAAAATTTCGTCAAAAAATTTGTCTATCAAATGAAAAATTGGGCAGTGATTTCACGGAAAAAGTTTTGCTGAAGTTGTCGGCTTCTCCGAAAAAGAAAGATCGGAATAACATAAACTATCTGTGTCCACATATGTCGATTTTTCGCGTGATATTTGCGGACGATGCTCCGGGTGCGATTTCGGTGAGAGGGCTTGCATGATATGGCGTGCGGACTTTAGATTACGAATTTGCAGCAAGAGTAAGCTTTTACGCTAGCGTAGCTCAATGGTAGAGCAGCTGATTTGTAATCAGCAGGTTGTGGGTTCGAGTCCCTCCGCTAGCTTCCGCTTCGATTTAGCCGTAAGGTTTTCCCGAGAAGGGACTTGAGGAACAAAGTAGTTTTGATAATGGAGTTCTAACGGACAAACGATTGTGGGCTAAGATTAGCGGCTCGCCTCGAGTCGGACCTTTGAGCGCGGGGTAAATTGTAACTGAAGGTAAAAGCTTACAGCCGTCGATGGGAATTCCCGCTGGCGGCATCGGATTTTGGGGGGTTTCCCGAGTGGTCAAAGGGGTCAGACTGTAAATCTGATGGCACTGCCTTCGCAGGTTCGAATCCTGCACCCCCCATTTGCTTCGGGCTAAACCGGGATTTAATTCCCGCAATGAAGGTCGTGACGCGGAGTTCGTCGAGACGACGATGGTAGCCCAGGGTGTTAGATTGGATTGAGTTTGATCGCATTTAACCACATTTTACGCATTTAATCGTATTTAAGCGTATTAAGATTTTGAAAACGAGCAGCAGAGGGATTCTTGGACAGGGATAGGTTCGGTCTCCGTAACGGGTTTGTGTGTCGATCACTTAAGATTTGCTCCGCGATCAGCTGGTACGCAGGCGGGTGCTTCGGCTGAAATCGGGCGAAAACGCCGGTGCCCCTTTTCCCGCCTGGTGGCGAACGAGCTTCAAGCAATTCAAGAGCGATATGACGGAGAAACAGAAGAAGCGGGAAGAAAACAAACGACAAAAGATAGGAAGGTTAGTTAGACGGAATCGAAGTTCGCAATAAAGAGATTCGGCGGAGGCGGTGTTAAGGGAGCTTTAAAGGATGACTTGGTCATGCGTATCCTTTTTCTTTTGCTTTTGAAGGCATAATGCTTTTGAAGGCATAATTAAGAGTTTGTTTTTCGTGTTGATAGAGTTTTGAAGATTCATGGTGCCAAGGCTCACAGCAGAGTTATTTCCTAGAAGATTAAAGATCTAGAAGATTTAAAAGATCTAGAAAATTAAAATTGAAGATCTAGAAGATTAGGATCAAAGAATTAGTTGCAGAATAGGTGCGCACCCGGAAGACGGTGCAGAATGCCGCTAAATAACTAAATTGCTATCCTTTGTTTTATATTGAATTCGGGGTGACATACTCTAAACCCCGGCGAAATAGCGGCGGAAATCCTCCCGGATCCGGGAGTTGCCTCCTCGGAGCGTTTTGTGATAGTAAGCTTTTAAGGCTGATTTTTAGTTGAGGTGCCTGACCGAAAGCTCGGACCAACCTCCGGACCTCGGACGAAACTTTCGCAATAATCCTCAATCCTCACCGCAACCGCGGCGTATTGCAATCGAAGCATGTTACGGTGTAAAGTAAATTTGGCTGGTTTGGATATTTTGTTGGTGTGAAAAGAGGTTAATCGGGCGCGGAGTACTCCGAGGCCCTAGACTTCGGCTTAGAATTTGTGTAGTACTCGGCGTTCTAGCAAAAACCGGCTCATTTTTTATTTATAAATGCGGGTGTAGCTCAACGGTAGAGCCACAGCCTTCCAAGCTGGAGACGAGGGTTCGACTCCCTTCACCCGCTCTTAAACGCGGTTGCTCATGTTTCAATCTGAAGGCACTTTCACTACCGTAGCCTGTAGGAATTCGAAGAGCTTGCGGGAAGCCGCACGATTCGCAATAAAGGCGGGAGCCATTCAGGAGAAAGAATTCCGCACATATGTTCGGGATGGCGGCAATTCAGAATTGCGGCGGGCCACCCCATCATGTGCTGCTGTAGCTCAGCCGGTAGAGCGCGTCCTTGGTAAGGACGAGGTCATGGGTTCAATCCCCATCAGCAGCTTTTGACTTCGGAAGCTGAGGCATTGGCGAACGCGAGGTAATGTGCATAATATGCCACTCCTCTAAGGAACTGGTTTTAGGCGTAAAGTTTCAAAATTGTCCTTTTTTGAGCGGAGAAAGAGCTAAAAATGGCCAAGGAGGTTTTTGTAAGGACCAAACCGCACGTCAACGTGGGGACCATTGGGCACATTGACCACGGCAAAACGAAATTGACCGAGGCAATTCTTGCCGCTCAGTCGGCAAAGGGGCTGGCGCGATTTAAATCGTATGCTGAAATCGCTAAGGGCGGCACGGTCCGCGACGCCACAAAAACGGTTACGATCCACGTAGCCCATGTGGAGTATGAGACTGCAAATCGCCATTATGCCCATATCGACTGTCCCGGTCATGCCGACTACATCAAGAATATGATCACGGGGGCGGCCCAGATGGACGGGGCGATCCTCGTGGTCTCCGCGGCGGATGGTCCCATGCCACAGACCAGGGAACACGTACTTCTTGCCAGGCAGGTAAATGTGCCGGCGTTGGTAGTGTTCTTGAATAAGGTCGACTTGGTAGACGATGAAGAGATCCTTGAGCTGGTCGAAATCGAATTGCGAGAGCTTTTGAGCAAGTATGGATTCCCGGGCGACGAGGTGCCAATAGTCCGGGGCTCTGCCCTTCATGCCGCGGAGAATCCGAAGGATCCGCAGAATACCAAATGCATCGAAGAGCTTTTGGAAAAGCTGGATACGTACATCCCGGAGCCGGTCCGCGAACGCGATAAGCCGTTCTTGATGGCCATCGAGGACGTCTTCAGCATCGAAGGTCGTGGAACGGTGGCCACCGGCCGAATCGAACGCGGTACTGTCAAGGTTGGTGACGAGGTGGAAATTATCGGTTTTAGCCGTGAGCCGCGAAAGACGGTAGTTACGGGCGTTGAAATGTTTAATAAGACGCTGGAAGAGGGAGTTGCCGGAGATAACGTCGGCTGCCTGCTGCGCGGTATCAAGCGGGATGAGATCGAACGAGGTCAAGTGCTCGCTAAGCCGGGAACCATCACGCCCCATACAAAATTCGAAGCCGAGGTTTACGTCCTCTCGCAGGAGGAAGGTGGGCGAAAGACCCCGTTTTTCAGCGGCTATCGACCGCAGTTTTACTTCCGCACCACCGACGTAACGGGCGAGGTCACACTGCTGGGCGGAGCGGAGATGTGTATGCCGGGCGATAACGTGCGGCTCGGCGTGGAGCTTATTGCCCCGGTAGCCATGGACGAAAATCTCCGTTTCGCAATTCGGGAAGGGGGCAAGACGGTGGGGTCTGGCGTGGTGACCAAGATTGTCGAGTAACGCTCGTGCAGTAGACCGTCCCCAGGTTGCCGGAGCCGCCGGTTGCCCTTGGAACTGCGCGACTAAAATTGATCATGGGGGCTTGAACCCTTGATTGATCAGAGAAAATAAGTTCCTGGTGATAAATAAATTCCCGGTGATAGAGGTCGCTTTCGCAGCCTGATAAGCCCGTACCTTTCGGAAGATAGGGCTGTGGTCCAAACCCCCTACTCGGGTGAACCGGTTGATGATGCTAAATGAAGAGGGCTGCGAAAGGTAACTGGGGAAAGGCAACTATTGAAGGTTGAAGCTTCGAAGACAAATCCGAAGACAAAAGAGTCCCACGATAAGAAAGATTTAAAGCGATTCGTTTTGAGTTAGATCCTTCAGATCCGCAGGGGTGTAGCTCAATTGGTAGAGCGCTGGTCTCCAAAACCAGTGGTTGGGAGTTCGAGTCCCCCCGCCCCTGCTTTGTTTTTTTGCAGTTCGTTTTCCGCACGGTTGAGTTGAGAGTGCGAAGGTCGGTTTGTCGGCGGTTTATGTCTCATTAAAGCCAGGCGGTTTTCACCTAGTAAGCCAGGCGGCCGAACCTCACCGTAAACTGGGTCGCCCTTTTGGGGTGGGGATGGGGCCGCAGGAGTGTTAGGCTTCAATCGGAAGATTGAGGCCGGAATGGTCAACGAAAGATTGCGGCAGTGAGAGAGTTTCTGAGGGAACTATTCCGAGTCGAACTCTACAAACCAAACCAGGGGCGGATCCTCCGCCAGGCGACGGCCGCCGGCGTGGCGATTCTGCTTTTGGTCGGTGTTTACGGCCTCTTTCAGCAATTGCGAATTGGTTTGCGGACTTGGCCCGGCTCGTGGATCGATTGGTTCAACGGCTGGTTGGCTTGGTTTGGGCTGTGGACCATCGGCCGGAACCCGAGTGTGGAGTTATGGATTCGGGAGCTGTTTCGTTACGGATTCCCGTTGAGCCTAGCCCTGCTGAGCATTTGGATCGCCTACCGCTTGGTCAATGTCCCGCGGTTTGCCGATTTTTTGGTAGCGGTTGAGGCCGAGATGTATAAGGTATCGTGGCCGTCGCGATTGGACGTCTACCGGAACTCAATAGTAGTGCTGATCGCGATTTTTGGACTGTCGGCCGTCCTGTACGTTTTCGACTTCTTTTGGAACGTGCTATTCCGCTGGCTCCATGTGCTTTAAAGATCATTCCATGTGCTTTAAAGATCATTTAGTCCATTCATTTAGTCCATCACGGCACTTTAAACGTCTTTGATCTTTTCGTAAGTGGTGCTTTAAAACTGTCTTCACATCTCTTGGACGTGAACGGGATCTAGCAATCCTCAGACCGGGTTCAGTGGCCCGGGTTCGCGTGGGTTTGATTCTCCCCGCACAATTGCCTTAGTTGGTTCTCCTCGTCGAAATGCGGGGCAAATGGGATAAGACAGCCCGTCGTCCGCTGGAAGCTAGTGCAACAGGGCAAACTTAGGGCGCATAGGAATTCGTAGAGCGGTCCCCAAGGGTTCCACTCCCTTGAGATTTACCTTTGTGCTCATGATATCCGGAATAACTCCGCAAGTAACGCTGCTTCGGCTCATAAAGCCTCTTGGCTTGAGTCTTTTGTCGCTTGAATCCTTGCCTGGTTATCTAAACCTCCTAAATTGCTTAAGATTCTCAGATTCTCTGAAATTCCACCTTGGGGCTTGCACTGGCAGGGAAAGGCCGGACTTCGAAAAGTCGGGGCTTTTTATCTGGTAAGATGGGGTTGTCTTGCCGCAAGCTTCTGCTACGCTAGAGAGTTCGGGGTCTAGATCGGCGTGCCCGGGGGGAAGAGTGTTCCGACCGAGATAAATTAACTACGTAATATTGGCTCGGATTCGAATTCGTGTTCCCTAAACGTCATGTTCCGAAATTTCGGGTTGCTTGACGCGAATTCAGCTAAGTGCCGCCGTATTGCGAATTTACAATGCGGATTTACAAAAGGTCGGGGAACGGATCGCCCCCAGTTTTTTAAAGTCGACAACTTAAAGAATCTTTAGGCGGATCTTCAAAACTCTTCCTCCGTTTGAAAAGAAACAGTCGCTTCATTGATGCAATTTATTGTGATTAAAGAATTAAAGCTGGATTAACAATTGACAACCTTCGCGTTGGATTCCGCACCTAAATTTGGAAAAATGAATGAAGGGGTTGGGAAAATTGGCACAGATCCTCCCTGCGGTGAGTCGTTTGACCTTCGGTTAAAACCGCTTTCGAACGGCTGGCGTAGCTTAAGTTCTTTAGACTGAGATTTGTGAACGAATGGCACGGTGGGGAAAGCTTTGTCGGTGGGGAAGGCCGTAGGGCAGCCAAAAATGGGGAGTGGACGAGGTCAAGACCTTGGGTGGATAAGGCGACCTGACAAACGATCTGCAGCGCACAATGTTCCTAATATTTTCGGATCCAAACTCTGATGAGCCCGTCCGGGAACTTTCGGCTCGTGAGAGCTCGGTGCAAGGTGGTGCGGAAGGCAAGGAGGTGGCGGTTGAAATGAGGCCGGTGGGAGAAGCCGCCGCAATGGAGTCGTTAGACCCGGTTGCATCCCGCGATGATGCGACGCAATCAGCGGATGACGCTCGATCCCCATCATTCGACGGTTCTGAGTTGCAATCAAGCGAAAGCTTTATTCTGGCAGGTGGTCTAGAGGCAGAACCGGTAGCCCGGGCGGTTGATACAACATCCGAAGCTGTTGCGGCAGCTTCTGGGGAGAAGGTATCGACCTCGGAAAAGGCTTCCGGAGCTTTCGGGCTAAGGGGGGTTTTTGAGGGAAATCCATCGAATGAAAATTTGTCCGCGTCTGGTCCTCACATAGATTCGTCCTTGGAACACGATGAGATGGTTTCTAATTTGGCTGAGAACTTGAGCGATAAAATGTCCGCCGAGGCACCGGAGGTTCAAAGCGAACCGTTGGCGGGGAGCGATTCCTCATTGGCCGCGAATTCCGTATCGGCACAGCATGCCGTGCCGGACGTCGCGGAGAATTGCAAGTCAGAGTCGGGGGCTGCCTCCCCCGGAGAAGCTCACGAATTGCCTTCTCGCGGCGATTCGGGGCGCAGTGCTCCCGAAATGATTGAGCCAGCCGGAATGGCTGATGTAACCGAGTCGGCTAATCAATCTACAAAGGCCGGAGAGAATAGGGAGGCTACTAAGGCCGGAGAGAGTAGGGAGGCTGGCGACATGGCGGGGGTTGCCGAGCAAGAAAACTCTTCGATCCCTGGCGGTGCAGAAGGCTTGCCCGAAGAAGGGGGAATGGCTTCGGCAGATAGCTCTGAAACCCCAAAGGCAGGAAAAACTCATGGGGGCCCGCGTGCAAAACGGCGTCGCGCCGCAGCTTCTGCGGAAAGGTTGGAGCCGACCGAAGAGGCACCTAGCCCGGGCGAAAAGTCCGACAAAATGGACTGGTACATCTTGAAGGTAGCCACCAGTCGGGAGGAGGCGATTCGGGAGGCTTTGAAACGGCGGATCAAGATTGCCGGATTGGATTATTACTTCGGCGAAATCATCGTCCCGATGGAGACGGTCACAGAGTTCAAAGGGGGAAAGAAGCGGATCACGAAGCGGAAGCTTTATCCCGGCTACCTGGTGGTCCAAATGGAAATTAACGATGAGACGTGGTTTTTGATTCGGGAAACCCCGGGTATTGGGGATTTTGCAGGTGCTGCTGGCAAGCCGGCTCCGATGCTTCCGCATGAAGTGGCCCGGATCTTGGCCCGGCGAGAACGTCGCGAGGGTGAAGCCCCGCGTTTGCGGATCAATTTTAACACCGGCGATCGTGTGAAAGTGAACGAAGGTACATTCGAGAATTTTCAGGGCGAGGTCGCGGCCATTGACGAAGCCAATGGTCGTGTGACGGTGATGATCAATATTTTCGGTCGTAGCACGCCTGTTGAACTCCAGTTCTGGCAAGTCGAACTGATTTAAATTCTGCCAGTGGCCGCCGGCGATCCAGCGGCGTAGTGGCCGCGGGGTTACCCGTCGGACGGTTCCTCCGTTTAGCATACCCTTGCTCGGGTTTGCCGTGGGCGAATGCTAACCTCAATCGGGCTTGGTTGTCAGCCGAGAAGCTAATTAATTAATCAATCAGCCGAAGAGCTAATTAAATGGGCTCGGAAAAGGCCAACTCCGCTAAGGCCGTTTTCTGGGGGATTGGGGGAGAGAAGCTTTTGGGTGTTCTTCCGCGTCACGCCCCACCGGGGAAGTAGCGTGTTTACATGGGGGTGCCTTTGTCTTTGGGGGTAAGAGAAAGAGAGTTTTTTTTGGAATTGGGGGAACGCGGGGGGAGAATTTTCGCTCGGAGAAAAGGAGTCGAACGAAATTAAGGTAACTAATTCTGTCAAATTAGTTGTGTAAAGCGACATTTTGTTTCCCGTTTGTGGATCGCTTCAAGAAAAAATTTTCGGCGGTCGGATTGGCACGCCCCTATTGACCAAAGACCGAAAGCATTTCATACTTTCAATTTTCGCGCTTGATGCTTTCAGCGACGAAGTCCCACCGAGTTACATAGTAACAAAGCCCGGATGATCCCGGGGGCTTGGGAATCCAACATTTCTCATTCCTGGGCGGGGCTAACCCGAGGAATGATTGCCTGAAGGATTCGTGGGCAAGGACGCCGAGCTTCCGGAAGTGGCGGGATAGGGTTTAAGGGGCTCAGCAGGTTTGCACGCAGGATCTAACCCCTGAAGGGCGGACGATCTAAGTCACTAAGAGGCCACCGGGCCGGCGCGCCTCAGATTTGCGAGTAGGCCCTCGGATTTGCGGATCGAAGAAATGACGGAACGGACGCGCTGCATCGGAGTCTGGTAAAAAGCAGGTAAGAACAAGCCGGCTATAGCAAATTCATTTTTTTGGGTTTGTTTCGAATATGGCCAAGCAATTGATAGCAGTGGTCAAGAAGCTTCAGGTGCGGGGCGGGCAAGCGACCCCGGCTCCGCCGGTTGGAACGGCTCTCGGCAAATACGGGATAAATTTGGGGCAATTCGTCCAGCAATTCAACGAGAAGACGAAGGACGATTTGGGGCTGCGAATTCCGGTCGTCGTAAGGATATTTAACGACAAAAGTTTTGAGCTCCAAATCAAAAGCCCAGCGGTGTCGGATCTGTTATTGAAAGCTGCACAGATCCCGAAGGGTGCTAGCGAGCCGCCGCGGGAGAAGGTGGGGCGCATTACCCGCGCGCAACTCGAGGAAATCGCCAGACGCAAGTTGCCCGATTTGAATGTTCAAGACATTGAACGGGCTAAGAAGGTTGTAGAAGGGACGGCGCGAAACATGGGGCTAGAGATCGTCGATTGAGCTTCCCCCGGTCGAGTGGGGTAGCGGGCTCAGATCGCGGCGATGATCAATGCCTTCCCCGGTGCTTGCGAGCGGATATCGCGGCCTTCAGGATTCAGGAAGCAAGCGGACTTCGATTTTCTCCGTTGGATTGGTGATTTAAGGAGCGGGGAGGTAAGTTTTTGTAATTCGGCGAAAACCTGGGCGGCATCTGGGTGAGAGTTGGGGGCTTGAGAGGGTAAGCAACGGGAACAAAAAGCTTCGGGGTGCTTTGAGGATTTCATTGGCACAGTGCGTAACTTGTGGACTTGCCCCCCTGAGGGGTTTGGTCCGGGCAAAACGAGGCGGCGTATGCCAAAACGATCGAAGCGGATGCATGCATTGCTGGAAAAAGCTCCCGGTAGGCGGCCTCTACCGCTGCCGGAAGCAGTAGCGTTGTTGAAGACTTTCAATAACACAAAGTTTGACCAGAGCGTTGAGATCGCCGTTCGCCTGGGTATTGACCCCAAGCAGGCAGATCAGACGGTGCGCGGTTCTGTGGTCCTGCCTCACGGGATCGGGCGCACACTTCGTGTAGTTGTGTTCGCGAAAGGGGATAAAGTGGACGAAGCTCGGGCCGCGGGCGCCGATGAAGTCGGGGGCGCCGAACTGGCTGAGCGAATCAAGGGCGGGTGGACGGATTTCGATGTCTGTATCGCCACGCCGGATATGATGGGCGTGGTGGGGCCGCTCGGCAAAATCTTGGGTCCCCGAGGATTAATGCCATCGCCCCGGGCAGGAACGGTCACGATGGATGTGGGGCGGGTTGTTCGCGAGTATAAGGCGGGAAAGGTCGAATTTCGTAACGACGCGAGCGGCAACGTGCATGCGGTCGTGGGCAAGTTGAGTTTCGATGCCGACAAACTCGCGGAAAATATTCAAACGTTTCTTGATTATGTTGCCAGCCTCCGCCCCGCGGCAGTCAAAGGCCAATTCATTCGGGGGGTGGCCATCAGTGCGACAATGTCGCCGGGAATTCGCGTCGCAATTTAGGACAATTTAGCCGCGATCTAGCCGAGCGGAATTTTTGGTTCGATGTCGGATTTGTTTCATGGATAAAATTGGCGAGCTCATTCGCAATTCTTGGACCATTTGAAGAGAATTTTTGAATTTTTGTCACAAGTGACTTTTGGCTAGCGTAAAAAAAGGTACCGGTAAATTTCTGCGCGGTTTTCGTCGTTTCGGTGCGCGTTTTCCCTTGGTACTTCGGAACTTAAATGGCCGATTCTGCGTCTGTAAGCTTGCAACTGAGTTTCGATTCAGTTTCGTTATCCCCATTTGGTAATAGCGCGAATACAGAAGGTTGCGGTGCGTTTGAAGGTTTTCTAAGGTTCGGGGCGGTTGCCTCCGGAGGGGCGAAGGCATAACCGTCCTATGCGGATAGAGCGGATAAATAGTTAAACCGTGGGAGATGTATGAAGCAGTAAGAAAAAGTTGTGTAGTGAATTATTTTTGCGAAATAGCTAATCATTCAGAGAAGTGTAGCTTTGAACGATGAATAATCGGTCCAATGTTAAGTGGTTTTACAAAGTAACGAAGGTTCAGGCATCAGGCAACAGTCACCGGGAATAACCAGACGGAGATTTGATAATTGACGAATTCTTGGCAGATCACGTGATTGCTAGTATTTTTCGGAGGTTAAATAAGCAGTTTACGCTCCTAGTTTCTGCTTAGGAAAGTCGAAAATTGGGGCAGTTTTAAATCATTTGCAGAAACGGATTGATACAACCGGCTTCAAGTGTTCCTCGGAGTAGCCGCGTACAATCTTCGTTAGCCGCGGGTTGTTGGATTTCGTTTTACCGGAAGCTAAAACCACTCTTTGAACGGAACTCTCTCAACGCCTCGGGGTTAACGAGGAATCTTGTTCCGGGGTGCAGGTTGGGCAAAAAGCTTGTGAACGATACTGCGGAGCACCTGGATTGAGCGAGCGGACATAAGCTTTCTTTTAGGTCAAAATCGACATAACATGAGTAAGTACGTTAAACAACTGATTATTGACAATTATCGGCAGCGGTTTGCCGGATTGACCGATGCTGTTTTGGTTAACGTAATCGGCCTGAAAGGGCCGGAAACAGTAGCGCTGCGTTCGAGGCTCCGCCAGAAGGGTATCCGTCTTTTGGTGATAAAAAACAGCTTGGCGGCTCGGGCGGCAGCGGGCACGCCGCTTGCGCGACTGTTTGACGGCATTAGTGGTCCATGTGCCATCTGTTGGGGGGGCGAGGACGTAGTCACCCTGGCCAAGGAGCTGGTGCAGCTTGAGCAAGACGGTCGGATGAAGCCGTTTGCCGCGCGTGCCGCCTTGGTCAATGGGGCAAAGATCTCAGGTGCGCAACTTGCGGAGGTGAGCAAGTGGCCAACACGTCAGGAACAATTGTCAATTTTGGCTGGACAAATCCTGGCGGTTGGTCGGATTTTGTCGGGACAGCTTTTGGCATCCGGTGGTCGGTTGGCTGGACAAATTAAGAAGTTGGCTGAGGAGACTAGCCCCGAGACAAATCCTGTTCAATCTGAGGCAACCGGTTAGTTGTAAGCTGTGGCAAAGATGCAATTTGTCATAGCTTTTGTAAGGATGATTCTCCCAGAGGGGACTCCGATTTGTGACGCTTCGGTGCTGATTTGGGCTCGGCACAATTCGAGGGATACGCAACGATACGAATAGCAAGAATACCAGTGGCAAAGAGTGCGATTTTAAAAAGGGTGGTTTCGCTTTATTAAAAAAAAGATTGTGAGCCATTTTCACATTTGACTAAGAACTTTCAGGATTTCGATCAAGCGGCGTTGATGAGCGGCTGCCAATCATGGCCAGTTTGTAACAAAAGTATCGAATGAAAGGTTTAAGCGAAGCAAGGTTTTGCGTTTTTTGAAGAAAGGGTAAGTCAAGCATGGCAACGGCCACGGAAACGAGGGAGTATTCGGCAACTACGGTTGAGCTCGGCGATCGGATCGCAAAGCTAACTTTGATCGAAGCGAAAGAATTGAGCGACTATCTGCGGGAAAAGTACGGCATTGAACCGGCCGGTGGCGGGGCGGTGGTGATGGCTGCCGCGGCTGCTCCGGCGGCTGCCGAAGCGAAGCCGGAAAAGACCGAATTCGATGTCATCCTGGAGAACTTTGGCGCGAATAAATTGAATGTGATCAAGGAAATCCGCGCCATTACCGGCCTCGGTCTGAAAGAGGCCAAGGATCTTGTGGAAAAGTGCCCTTCGAAGGTCAAAGAGGGTATTTCCAAAGAGGACGCCGAAAAGATCAAAAACAAGCTCGAGGAAGCCGGTGCCACTGTCTCGATCAAATGAGGATTTTGCGGCAATCGAGAATTCCGGCGGAAGAAGCTACTTGATCGGTATTGGGGTTTTTTGGCGCAGTATGTTTTTCGAGTGGGAGCGGCTCGCAGAAGACTCAGTCCTTGTCTTTCGTCAATTGCTCGGAGCTTTGGCTTCGAAACCTGCGTGAATCAGAGGGGAGTACCGCTGAAGCCTGCCTGTTGGCTTTTGAGCGACCACTTTCTGCAACGAGTTCCCTCGGTTGGGCTGCTTCGAAAGGGGAAAGCGGCGGCCGGGGTGACACTTTGCGCGCTTGCCCGCTTAGTTGTGGCTTTCAAGTTCTTTACTTGCCTCAGGAGAGGATAAAGTCTCATGGCAGTTCCAGTAGAACGTCGTCTGTCTGTCCGAGACATTCGGGTTTTCGGCCGGCAAAAGTTTGAGGTCGAAGTGCCGGATCTGACGGCCATTCAAACCCGTAGCTACGCGGAGTTTCTTCAGGCGAATGTTCCTTGGCAAGAGCGAAAGGATCAGGGGCTGGAGGCGCTTTTGCGCGAAGTATTCCCGATTGAAAGTTATGACAAGTCCGTGCGGCTGGAGTACATCCGATACGAGCTGGGCAAGCCGCGGTATAGCCCAGACGAATGCCGCGAATTAAGACTCACTTATGGTTGCCCGCTGTATGTTTGGTTGCGGCTGGTGAAGGCGCAGCCGATCGAAGAGCGGGTATATCTCGGCGAGATCCCCATCATGTTGGGCGGGGGCGAATTCATCATCAATGGGGCCGAGCGTGTCGTGGTCAGCCAGCTTCATCGCAGCCCCGGAATTGATTTCATGGAGGAGACCGAGCAGGGGGATCGGCGCGTCCACAGTTGTCGGATCCTGCCGGAGCGCGGAAGTTGGATCGAGATGGTGGTAACCAAGAAGGAAAGTTTGGCCGTTCGGATCGACCAGAGCGCGAAGTTCCCGGCGATGACGCTGTTGCGGGCGATGTCGCCGGAGTATTCGGACGATGCATCGATTTTGCGGGCATTCTATGAGACCAGTGTCGAGGAGATTGTCGACCGGCGGAGTGCCAGCAAATTGGAGGGGAAGATCGCCGTTACCGATGTCGTTTATCCGCCACGCAGTTCCCGTGCCGGAGAGGTCATTGTCGAGGCGGGGCATACGATTAACCGCAACGAGGCGGAGCTCATCTGCACCTCCGGATTGAAGCACATTGAGGTGATGCTGCCGCAAAAAAACATGTTGATCCTCAATAGTCTGATGGAGGATCCCACCAGCAGCCACGAGGAGGCATTGCTGCGGATTTATCAGCGGCTTCGTCCGGGCAACCCGCCGATGTTGGAGAAGGCCAAACAGCTCTTTTACGAGAAGTTTTTCGATCCGGCCCGGTACCGGCTGGGGCGCGTCGGCCGATTCCGTATTAATCGAAAGCTGGGTTTGCAGGTTCCGGAAACGGAAATGGTGCTCCGCGCGGAGGACCTGATTGCCGCGATGAAGTATATGTTGCGGCTTCGCGCGGGGGATCCGGAAGCTTCGATCGACGATATCGACCATTTGGGGAATCGGCGTGTACGGACCATCGGCGAATTGTGCAGCGAAGAACTGCGGAAAGGTTTCCTGAAACTCCGCCGCACGGTCCAAGAACGGATGACAATCAAGGATGCCGAGGACCTGACCCCGCAGAGCCTGGTCAACCCGAAGAGTGTTTCGGCTGCGATCGACTATTTCTACGGTCGCGGAGAACTTTCTCAGGTGGTCGACCAAACCAACCCGCTTTCCATGCTCACCCACGAGCGGCGGTTAAGCGCTTTAGGACCTGGGGGGCTCAATCGAAAGCGTGCCGGGTTCGAGACGCGCGACGTGCACATCTCGCACTACGGCCGCATTTGTCCGATCGAAACGCCTGAAGGTCAGAACATTGGGCTGATTTCCAGCTTGGCAATCTACGCCACTGTTAACGAGTACGGCTTCTTGATCACTCCTTATCGCGTGGTCAAGAACGGCAAATTGACCCAGGAAATCCGCTGGCTGCGTGCCGACGAGGAAAGCGAAGCTCATGTGGCTCCGGCCGATGTACCGGTAAAAGACGGTCTACTGGTGGGCGAGCAAGTCACGGTACGGCACAAAGGCGACTTTAAAACCGTACCGGTCAAGGAGGTTCAGTACATGGATGTTTCGCCGGCACAGCTGGTGGGGGTGTCGGCCGGTTTGATTCCATTTCTGGAACATGACGATGCCAACCGGGCCTTGATGGGATCCAACATGCAGCGTCAGGCTGTACCGCTGCTGGTTACGGAACCACCCTGGGTGGCTACGGGCTTGGAACGCGCAGCGGCCCGGAATTCCAGCATGTTATTGCGTGCCAAGCGGGCAGGGACGGTGAGCTACGTTGATTCGCAGCGAATTGAAATCGACGGCGACGTGTATTGGTTACGAAAATTCGTGGGTCTCAACGAGCGGACCTGCCAGAACCAAAAGCCGATTGTTCGGGTGGGCGACAAGGTAGAAGCAGGGCAAATTATCGCCGACGGCGCAGCCACCTACAACGGCGAGTTGGCTTTGGGACGCAATGTGCTGGTGGCCTTCATGTCGTGGGAAGGCTTCAATTTCGAGGACGCTGTCATCATCAGCGAAGAGCTAGTGCACAACGACACCTTTACCTCGATCCACATTGAGGAATACGACGCGGAAGTTCGTGAGACCAAACTGGGGCGTGAGGAATTCACCCGCGATATCCCCAATGTGAGCGAAAAGATGCTTCGCAATTTGGACGAAAACGGGGTGGTGCGGGTAGGTACGTATGTGCGGCCGGGCGATATCCTGGTGGGGAAGGTGGCGCCAAAATCGAAGACCGAGCTTACGCCGGAGGAGAAGCTCCTTCAGGCGATCTTCGGTCGTGCGGGGGAGGAGGTGAAAAACGATTCCTTAGAGGTGCCGCCGGGTGTGGAGGGAATCGTGATTGCTACCCAGAAATTTTCTCGCCGCACGGCGCTCTCGGAGAAGGAACGCGAAGCCTTCGACAAGGAACTCAAGTGTGCGGAGGCGGAAGGTCACGAGCGGGTGGCGGCTGCTTTTACGCGATTGGTCGAAGCTTTGGAAGCGGTATTGAAACGGCGATTGACCGACGAAGATGGTGTTCCCCTAATCGAAGGTAAGGATCCCCAGTATTTGGCGGAGCAGGCCCGGCGGTTTTCCTTCGAGAAGCTCGAGATTCGCGGCCCCCAGCGGAAAGCGGAAGCGGAAAAAGTGTACAAGAGCTTTTGGCCGGCGGTGGAGGAAGCGATCGACGAAGCCGATCACCGCGTCAACTCGCTCAAACGAGGCGACGAGCTGCGCGGGGGAGTGCTTCAGATGGTAAAAGTCTATATCGCCACCAAGCGGACGATCTCCGTTGGTGATAAGATGGCTGGCCGGCATGGTAATAAAGGGGTTATCGCGCGCATTTTGCCGAAAGAGGATATGCCGTTCCTGCCGGACGGTCGGCCTGTGCAGATCCTCCTCAACCCGTTGGGGGTTCCCAGCCGGATGAATGTGGGGCAAATTTTGGAGACTCACTTGGGTTGGGCTGCGGCCACCATGGGGTATCGGGTAATTACCCCGGTGTTCAACGGGGCGACTGAGAAGGAAATCGTCCCGTGCTTGGAAGAGGCCGGCTTGCCGAAGCATGGCAAAACGATTCTGTACGATGGTCGAACCGGTGAGCCCTTTGAGCAGGAAGTCACCGTCGGCTACATCTACATGATGAAGTTGCATCATTTGATCGACGATAAGATTCATGCTCGGGCCACGGGGCCGTACTCGCTGATCACTCAGCAGCCGCTCGGGGGCAAAGCCCGATTTGGGGGACAGCGATTCGGGGAAATGGAAGTCTGGGCGATGGAAGCCTACGGTTCGGCTTACTTGTTGCAAGAGCTCTTGACGGTGAAAAGCGACGACGTCGAGGGTCGCACCAAGATCTATGAGGCGATGGTCAAAGGTACTAATACCCTCGAGGCGGGTACGCCCGCGAGCTTCAACGTTTTGACCAATGAAATTCGCGGCCTTGCGCTGAACATGGTTCTGGAAAAGGGCCGGGTGTAACGGCGGTCCTAACGGTTAGTGCTTCGTCAGCCAGGCGTGCGACCCAATTCGCTTAGCCGGTGGGGAGCGGATCGGCGGAGTGGCTTCAAGCGGTCTTCCGCGGTTGTGCCTGGTGTGCTAACTTGGCTAGCGAGTGTGGAGGTAGGTTCGGGTAGGGGTTGCGTTAGGCTCAAGATCAGGCACGCGATCGATTAGCGGCGGTAGCTTGAGCCGAAAAGCTTGGATTGCAAAGAAGGAGTTCCAGCAGTGAGCTTTGGCGACGGTCCTTACGATCGAGTCAATGACTATGTGGCGGTGAAGATCAGTCTGGCTCGCCCCCACGATATCCGCAGTTGGTCGTTCGGGGAGGTCAAGAAGCCGGAGACGATCAACTATCGTACGTTTCGGCCGGAACGCGACGGGCTTTTCTGCGAGCGAATCTTCGGCCCTGAAAAAGACTATGAATGCTCCTGCGGAAAATACCGCGGCATGAAATACAAGGGGATGATCTGCGACCGTTGCGGGGTCAAGATCACTCATAGCCGTGTGCGACGGACGCGGATGGGCCACATCGAGCTGGCGGCACCGGTGGTGCACATCTGGTTTTTCAAAGCGGTGCCGAGCCGCTTGGCTTCCTTGCTCGAGATGAAGACCGCCCACCTGGAAAAGGTGATCTATTACCAGGACTACGTGGTCCTCGATCCTGGGGAAACACCGCTCAAAAAGCAACAGTTGCTTGCGGAACAAGAGTATCGCGAAGCGCGGCGCGAATATGGCGAAGGTGCCTTCAAGGCCGACATGGGGGCGGAGGCGATCCGCAAGCTTCTGGTCGAGTTGGACCTGGTGAAACTCTCGGAGGAGTTGCGGGCCGAATTGGCCTCGACCCATTCCCATCAGCGGCGAAAGGAGCTGATCGAGCGATTGAAGCTCGTGGAAGGAATCCGCGATAGCGACAACCGCCCGGAATGGATGGTGCTGGATGTAATCCCTGTGATTCCGCCGGATTTGCGGCCGTTGGTCCAGCTGGATTCCGGCAATTTCGCCACGAGTGACCTGAACGACTTATATCGGCGGATCATCAATCGCAACAACCGCTTGAAGAAGCTGGTGGACCTGAATGCCCCCGAGGTGATTATCCGCAACGAAAAGCGGATGCTTCAGCAGTCTGTGGATGCGCTTTTCGACAATGGTCGATGCAGACGGCCCGTTCTCGGTTCCGCGAATCGGCCGCTCAAATCGCTTACCGACATGATCAAGGGTAAGCAGGGGCGTTTCCGGGAGAACTTGCTGGGCAAACGGGTGGATTATTCGGCGCGAAGCGTGATTGTGGTTGGCCCGACCATCAAGTTGCATCAATGCGGGTTGCCCAAGCGAATCGCTTTGGAGCTTTATCAGCCGTTCATCATCCGCCGATTGCGAGAGCTGGCCCACGCCGACACGATCAAGAGTGCCAAGAAGATGCTCGAGCGTCGGGACGAGGAAGTGTGGGATGTCCTGGAAGAGGTGACGCGGAATCACCCGGTGCTTCTGAACCGTGCGCCCACTTTGCACCGCATGGGAATCCAAGCCTTTGAGCCGGTGTTGGTGGAAGGCAACGCCATCAAGCTGCACCCGCTGGTGTGTAAGGGTTTCAATGCGGACTTCGACGGCGACCAAATGGCGGTGCATCTTCCGCTTTCCATCGAAGCTCAGGTGGAAGCGCACACCTTGCTCATGTCGATTCATAACATTTTCAGCCCCGCCAATGGCTCGCCGATCATCAGCCCATCGCAGGACATCGTCATGGGCTGCTATTACCTGACGATGGATGTGCCGACGGCCAAAGGCGACGGAATGTGCTTTAGCTCCTTTGATGAGGTGGAGCTTGCTCATTCGCTCGGGAAAGTCGGAACGCACGCGAAGATTCAGGTGCGATTACCGAAGGGCCGCTTTGTGAAGAATCAGCCGGATATCGCACCGGGGAGCCTCATTCACACCACGGTGGGTCGGGTCATTTTCAATCGCATGTTGCCGCAGGGAATGCCTTACTACAACATGCCCCTGAAATCGGGCGATTTGGCCACGGTGATTTCCGATTGTTATGAACTGCTCGGGCGGCGTGCCACTATCCACCTTTTAGACGACATGAATCGCCTGGGCTTCCGTTGGAGCACGCGCAGTGGGCTGAGCTTTGCCACCGATGACCTCATCACCCCGCGGAATAAGGCGAAGATTATCGAGCAGGCAGAGCGCGAAGTGGCCAGCACAAACAATCAGTATCGGAAGGGAATCATCACCGAAGGAGAGCGCTACAACAAGGTGCTCGAAGACTGGACTCATGCCCGCGAGAAAATCACCAGCGAAATGATGGCTGCGCTGGAAAACGACTTCCGGCGTCCGGGTTATGTCAACCCCATCTTCTTGATGGCACACTCGGGGGCACGCGGTGGTGTGGAGCAAATCCGCCAGCTTGCAGGAATGCGGGGTCTGATGGCGAAGCCCTCGGGGCGGATCATCGAAACACCCATCAAGGCGAACTTCCGCGAAGGGTTGAATGTGCTGGAATATTTCAGCTCCACGCACGGGGCCCGTAAGGGTCTTGCCGATACCGCTTTGAAGACCTCCGATTCGGGATACCTCACGCGAAAGTTGGCCGATGTGGCGCAAAATGTCGTGGTGACGATGCATGATTGCGGAACCACCCAGGGGATCACCAAAAGCGCGATCTACAGGGGCGAAAAGAAGGAGGTTCCCCTGGCCGACTCGATCCGCGGTCGGGTGAGCCGGGTCAATGTGGTCCATCCGGTTACCGATGAGGTCTTGGTCCGCGAGAACGAGCTGATTACGGCGGAAATCGCTCGGAAAATCGAAGAGTTGGGGCTCGAGAAACTTCAGGTCCGTAGCCCCATGACTTGCGAAGCCCCGCTCGGTGTCTGTGCCCTGTGTTATGGGATGGATCTTTCCACCGGCCGCTTGGTCGAGGAAGGCTTAGCGGTGGGGATCATTGCCGCCGAGAGCATTGGGGAACCGGGTACCCAATTGACTATGCGTACCTTCCATATCGGTGGTGCCGCGGCGTATTCGGTGGAAGAGAATAAGGTGATCACCAAGCGGGGGGGCATCGTCAAGTTTTCGCGTAATTTGAAAGTCGTCCGCACTGCCCCCAATCGGCAGGTTGTGCTCAATCCCAATGGGGCCATTCTGATTCTCGATAGCCGCGGTCGCGAATTGGAAAAGCACGAAGTTCCGGTGGGGACCATCATCGAGGTTGAAGAAAATCAGGAAGTCCCCCCCAACACCAAGCTTTGTTCCTGGGATTCGCACAGCACCCCTATTCTGGCACAAGTCGGTGGTCGCGTTCGTTTCGAGGACGTTGTCGAAGGGGAAACCCTCAGAACTGAGAAGGATAGTTCTGGTGCGTCCCGCCGCGTGATCATAGAGCACAGGGGCGAGCGGCAACCTCAAATCGTCATCGAAGATGCCAGCGGCAAGATCCTCGATTACTGCTATCTGCGTGAAAAAGCCCACATTGAAGTGGAGGAGGGTCAGGAGGTTGTTGCCGGCACCGTGCTAGCGAAAACGCCGCGGGAGATCACGGGAACCCAGGATATCACGGGCGGTTTGCCTCGGGTAACCGAGATCTTTGAAGCTCGCGAGCTGAAGGATCCGGCGGTCATTGCCGAGATCGATGGTCGCGTCGAGATTCTGGGGGAAAAACGCCGCAATAAGCGGGTCATCGTCGTTCGCAGCGACACCGGGGTGGAGCGGGAACACCTGGTCTCCCCGGGCAAACACTTGCTGGTCCACACCGGCGACGAGGTTAAAGCAGGTCAGCCCCTGGTCGATGGTCCGCTCAATCCGAAGGATATTCTGCGGATCTCTGGGGAGGAGGCCTGCCAGCAATACCTGCTGCGCGAAATCCAAAATGTCTACCGCAGTCAGCGAGTAGATATTAACGACAAACATATTGAAATCATCATCGCCCAGATGTTGCGGAAGGTCAAAGTGCAAGGCGGCGGCGATACAGGCTTGCTCGAAGGGACGGTGATGGATAAGTTCGAATTCCGTGCCCGAAATGCGGAGCTCATGAAGTGCGTTAAGATCACCGACCCGGGAGACACCAAGTTTCGGGAAGGCGAAATCGTCCCGCGGCAGGTGTTCGACGAACAGAATACGCAGGTGGAACTGACCGGTGGTCGGCCAGCAAAGTGCACCAAGCCGACTCCTGCCACAGCAACGACCCAACTGATGGGAATTTCCAAAGCGGCCGTCCAGAGTGATAGCTTCATTTCGGCGGCAAGCTTCCAAGAAACCACAAAGGTTTTGACCGAAGCGGCTTTATACGGCAAGGTGGACCGGTTGGTCGGGCTGAAAGAGAACGTGATCTTAGGGCGGCTGATTCCTGCGGGCACAGGCTTCCGAAAGTACCAACAGGCGGAAGTCCGCGTGCGGCCGGAAGCCCTTACGCCAAGGGTGGAGGAGCGAATCTTGCAGCCGGAGCCGGAGTTCCCCTTGTTGAAAGCCGACATTCCAACTCGGTCTGATGTCTCGGGCTCACCCGAAGCGGCATCGGCCACCGCGATCTGGGGCGAGCCGGCGGATACATCATCCAAGCCTGAAAGTGGCGCCTCTTAGTGCTTCTGGAGGTTTGTGGGGAAGTTTCGCTTCGCTCAACCGCATGACATAAACAAGATCACATACAAGCAAGATCCCATGAACATTTAGATAGGCAAGATCACCGGGAGGAGCTCCCCGGGCAATCCCCGCCGGGTCCATGCCAAAATTGGTATGGACTTCGGGGGTCGGTATTTTGCCGAATAGTGATCGAAAGCTCTCCGGCTCATTGGTCTGCTGATGTGCCGGAAACCGGTGCGGGTTTAAGGGTGGATCCGAAAATGTTGAGTCCACCTAGTGGCGACGGAGTCACCGAGTTACAAAAAGGATTTGATTCCCGCGTTTGACTCGTTGACTATCCAGGCGTTATGGGTACCATCGAGTTTTTACGGCTGTCAGCGCTCGGTTGTGCATTGACTATTGAATTGCTCACTTTGATTCATTAAGAGTCGGTGTGTCGGGGTGCCGATGGTGCCGGTGCACTGCGGAAAGTGGATAGTAAGTGAGTTTCCCGAGTACGGCATTGTGCGCAAAAAGACACCGATTTTTGGATAATTTTTAGTCCCTAACCGATTACGGCACGAAGCGACGTTTTTTAGAAGTGTGGATATTGTGTCTAAGGATACTAAGGATAGTTATTGTCGATTATCCAAAGAGCGAATAGTCAGATTTAAGAAGCTCGTATTTCTAGAGAATTTGGGGTATTTTTAGAGAATTTAGGCAATTTTTTTGGTTCAGCTTAGGGGTATTTTTCAGGGAACGTTTTCCAGCGAAATTTAGATTTCCGCGTTAAGATTTCAGCGTTAAGGTCTAAAGTTGCAGTTCATAAACGGCAAGATATCCCAGAGCTTGAGGATATGTTCAGTTGACAACCCTGGTTTACACGATTCGGCCGAGGGGAACCTGTCGGGGAACAAGTGACAACGTAAAACGTAAGGAAAGATTTCGTATAAACTAATACCGATCGCGATTTTAAAGGTTGAAATATGCCTACATTTAACCAATTGGTGCGAAAACCGCGGAAAGCTCAGCGTCGCAAAAGCAAGGCTCCGTACCTTGACGCCTGCCCGCAAAAGCGTGGGGTCTGTCTTCAAGTTAAGACGATGACCCCGAAGAAGCCGAACTCCGCGCTGCGTAAGATTGCCCGGGTGCGGTTATCCAATGGGCGTGAAGCGACGGTTTACATTCCCGGTGAGGGGCACAATTTACAGGAGCACTCGATCGTCCTTGTCCGGGGGGGCCGTGTCCGCGACTTGCCGGGGGTGCGATATCAGGTGATCCGTGGGACTTTGGACGCTTTGGGCGTGCAAAACCGCAAGCAGTCCCGGAGCCGTTATGGCGCCAAGAAAAGCGGTAAGTAAGAAAAATTGATCGGTTTTGCGGTTAAGCGGCGGCTTGTTCCATCCAATGGGCTCATTTGGGAAAATTCTTTGGAGGAGCGGAAAAGCGTAAAATCCTGAAAGCGTAAAATTCTGATTAGAATTTGACCGAGCAAGCAGCCTCATTTCTCCGTGTAAAGAGCAACGGCTTGGAAATGGGATAGCCCAATTAAACCTTTTACCAAAAATTTGTTGTAAAAAAAGAAACATGTCCTTGGTTTAAGTTCGTGCTAAAAGGTTTTAACCGACGGCAATGAATTTGTGATAATAATCATAATCATTAGTGTGTTTTTTAGATTTTGCAAGGGCGGTAACCTCTAGGAGTTTTGACGGGACAAAGCCGCGATGGGTAGGAAAACAGCTAGCGAAGAACAATTGAAGGGCGATCCAGTTTTTGGTTCGCTGCTCGTGAGCAGATTTATCAATTCCATGATGTGGAACGGTAAAAAGACCGTTGCCCAAAAGATTTTCTACCAAGCCCTTGAGGAAATAAAAAAGAAAATGCCGCAAATGGACCCGCTTGATGTTTTTGTTCAAGCGGTGGAGAACGTCAAACCGAACGTAGAAGTTCGCTCGCGGCGGGTGGGTGGGGCATCCTACCAGGTCCCCATGCAGGTAAACAAGAAACGGCAACAATCATTAGCTGTTAGGTGGATTATTCAAGCGTGCCGCGAGAAAAAGGGGCGACCAATGTATCAAAAATTGGCCGCGGAATTGTTAGCTGCTTATAACCGCGAAGGTGCGGCGATCACACGGCGTGAAAACGTTCATCGTATGGCCGAGGCTAATAAAGCTTTCGCTCATTACGCTTGGTAGTGGATAAAAACCGTCGAGAAGGCCGCGCTTTTTGGAGAGATCCTCAAGTTGAAGGCGCGGCTTTGTTTTGCGCGGGCGGAACCGAGGAAGTTTTTGAGAATTCCGCTGTCGAAATTCTACCCAGTCGGACGGAGTCTTCAGAAAAGGTGGCTTTCGGTTCACAGTATGATTTGAGCACCTGTTTGTGGCGATAATTTCATCGGCTTCCCCGTTGGATGACTTCATTACTCTTTAGTGAGTAACCTACATTTTTAGCGTCAGCTCCATGACAAGTTACGACATAAACCAGCTGAGGAATATCGGGATCATTGCTCATATTGACGCCGGCAAAACCACGCTGACCGAGCGAATGCTTTTTTACGCGCATTTCGTTCACCGCGTTGGGTCGGTGGACGAGGGAACCACGGTCACCGATTATGACCCGGAGGAGCAGGAACGTGGCATAACCATCAATGCGGCGTGCGTGACTTTTTCCTGGAAGGATGTCACGATCAACCTGATCGACACGCCGGGGCATGTGGACTTTACGGCCGAGGTGGAGCGCTCGCTGCGCGTGCTGGACGGGGCGATTGTTGTCTTCAGTGCTCGGGAGGGTGTGGAAGCCCAAAGCGAAACGGTTTGGCATCAAGCGGATCGCTATCGCGTTCCCCGACTGGCGTTCATCAACAAGATGGATCGCGAAGGGGCCGACTTTGATCGTACCATGGACGAAATCCGCCAGCGGCTCAATGCGAATCCTTTGGCGGTCACCATCCCCGTGGGTCAGGGCCCGCCGCACCTGCGAGACCCCTTCCGCGGGGTCATTGACCTATTGAGCATGAAAATGCTCATTTTCACTAAGGAAAGCGATGGTTCGGAGATTCTGGTAGAACCGATCCCTGAATCGGAACTTGCTCGGGCCGAACGGTGGAGGACACGGCTCCTTGACCAACTCTCTTTGCAGGACGATCAGCTCACGGAGAGACTACTTTCGGATGAGCCGGTCGACGAAGCGTTTCTTCGCCGCGCGATTCGCCAAGCGACTTTGGCGTATAAGATCGTTCCGGCTTTTTGCGGCTCGGCGTTACAGGGGATCGGCGTTCAGCCGGTGATGGATGGCGTGGCGGAGTACCTCCCCAGCCCATGTGATCTTCCTCCTGTTGAGGGAGAAGATCCTGAGCACCCCGGCCGAAAAGTGTTCCGGAAGGCCGATCCCAGTCAACCGTTCTGCGGCTTGGTGTTCAAAATCCAGGCGGACCGGCACGGCGACCTGCATTATGTCAGGGTGTACTCCGGGCAATTGAAATCCAATAGCAGGGTTCTGAACCCGGGGAAAGGCAAAAAGGAAAATGTTCCGCAATTGTGGCGAATTCAGGCCGATCACCGGGAACAAGTGCAAATGGCGCAGGCCGGGCAAATCGTCGGTCTAATCGGCCTCAAACACTCGGTCACGGGCGACACGCTTTGTCATCCTCAGCATCCGATCCTCTTGGAGCCCATTACGTTCCCGGAGACTGTGATCTCCATGGCTATCGAGCCGGAAAGCTCCGCCGAACGCAAAAAGCTGAGCGATGTGCTGGAGATGATGAAGCGGCAAGACCCGACGTTCCGGGCGCAAGAGAACGAGGAAACCGGCCAAACCATCATCAGCGGGATGGGGGAATTGCACCTTGAGGTGATCAAGCACCGGTTGGTCCGGGACTTCAAACTCAATGTGCGGGTTCATCCGCCCCGGGTCAATTACCGGGAGACGGTGGCCCGGACGGCCGAAGCGATCGGCGTATGCCACCGCAATGTAGGCGGCCAAAACCTGTTTGCGGAACTTCATGTTCGGATTGAGCGATGGCAGAAAGATCGGCCTGTATTGGTCACGGCGGAGTGTGGCGATCAACTCCCGCCCCATTTGGTTCAGGCCGCCGTTCAGGTGCTGCAAGAAAAGGCGCAAGGCAGCGGCCTTCTCGGCTTTCCTTTGATGCAGGTAAAGCTGACGATCCTGGGTGGAAGAACGCATGAAACCGAGTCGAACGAATTAGCCTTTCAAATCGCAGCGGCCGATGCCTTCGAGAAGGCCCTCCGCGAAGCGGGCGTGGAGCTACTGGAGCCGCTGATGCGGGTCGAGATCGTGACTCCCGAAGATTATCTCGGCGAATTTGTGGCGGACATTCAAAAGCGAAGGGGAAGTATCGAGCGGACTTTCCAACGCGGGACGATGACGGTCATCGAGGCCCTCGTGCCGTTGGCAAGTTTGTTCGGCTATTCCAACGCTATGCGGAGCCTCAGCCAAGGGAGAGCGAGCTGCACGATGGAACCGCACTCCTTCGCCATCGCTCCACCGGAAGTGGTCGAGGCTTTTACGTAGTTTGCCGCAACCGTAGGGTGTGGCAATCGTTCTTCAAAAATCGATTTTCTAGGGTTCGGCCCCGCCGGCTAATTCCAGGGATTCACGTTTGGCAATTGCAGGAGGGTGAGCATTTGGCAGTTCGAGATGGGGGATCGCGTTTGGGGTTGCGACATGGTGTGGGTGATTGAGCCGGCGGCGGCTTCAACCTGATGAAGCTCAGTGTTCCTGGTGGGCGGTTTCGCGGAGTGTCCCCCAAACGGCGCGAGAACTCGCGGAGGGTGCGGTAAGCGAAAGTGACGGAATCGGCTTAACCACTGCAGTGACATAGTGTTTTTACACTATGGGATTGTCGGGCCAAGGGAATCGCGGCAGTTCTGGGGAGGGGTCTCGAAGTTCGCCGGCGGCGTCCTGATTTCTGAAAGGAGAGTCCTCCGCGGCCAAGGAAAGACAAGAAAAGAAAGAAGATAGGAAGAACATAGAAAATAGAAAGAAGACTCGTCGGCCACCACGAAAAGAAAAGAAAAGAAAGGACAACGGAAAGACTCGTCCGCTAGGCGTAAAGAAAAATCGATGCAGTGCCTTCTTAGAGGCGATCTGCTCTTAGAGCCTGGACATGCGGCGGTATGCGGCGGAACTGCGCGATCCTAAGTTTTCTTATGGGTAGACCCACCGAGTCAAATAGCAAGAAATACAATAGACATAATGATCTTTATTGGAGGCTAAGCTTGCGGTATCCCGAATCCGTCTTATGAACTCAATCAAGTGGAACCTTGATTCCGAGAAACTTAGAAACCTTCTGCCGTTATAGACAAACGTCTTTACGGATTTGCCGCGGCGGATTTATGTTTTCGCGCCTCACGGCCGTTGACACTCGCCCGGGCAAGGTGTAAAAAGGCGGGTTCTGGACCGAAGAATTTTAGAAGTTCTTTAATCCCGAGGCGTTTGCTGACTTGTAAGCTTACTAGCATTGGGGTGAATTGTGTCACATCGCACTGACGAAGTCATACGGATCCGAATGGAGGCGTACGACCACGCCGTCTTGGATGCCTGCGCGAAACAGATTGTAGATACGGCACGACGCACCGGGGCGGTAGTTTTCGGCCCCATTCCGTTGCCGACCCGGATCGAGCGCTACACGGTGCTATCCAGTCCGAACATTGACAAGAAGGCTCGACAACAGTTCGAGATCCGCACGCATAAACGATTAATCGATATCGCTCAGACCACTGCCAAGACAATCGACCAACTGAACGAGTTGAAGTTGCCGGCCGGCGTGGAGGTAAAAATTAAAGCCGTTTCAGGAAGGGCTTGAAGACTTTGGCGGTTGCCGCCAAGATTAAGGATTTGTCTGCCTTTGCTCTAAGCGGGCCTGTTATTGCACCGTCGAAACGTGGAAAGTTTGATGGGCAAGTTTGAATTGGCGACGCATTCGGGCCTGGCGGAGAGCGTCCGAGTGTGAAGGTATTTAGGTATTAATTGTAGCTATGATGAGGATGCGAATATATCGACCGAAATATCCAGCTATATCTATAATTTAGGAAGGATCGAAAGACGATAAACTGGAAAGTTTGGTTAGTGAAAAAGGGAAGGATAGGCAGTCTGGGATGGCTGTCGGCAGTGTAGACTGCTGACAAAAGAGAATCTATGAGTGGTTTTGGCCGACGGGGCTCCTTGTAAGAAGTTAACCCCTTAATAAAACAACACGAGACCCGGGGAATCAAAAAAAGTGAGTCATAGATAACTTACGGCTGGAGTTTCGGGTTTCGGGCCCAACATAAGGCTTTCAAATTTCGCAAGGTTCAAAGGGACAATCAAAAGCATCGGGGGGCTTAATGAATCGGGGATTTGATGAGTAACGATGGAAACGTCTCAGGCGGAGGCGGTTGAAGATCGGCAGTTGCAAAGGTTGGTTGACACGGTCGTGGGACGGTTATGATTGGAGGCCGGGCGGGTAACGCTGGCCGCCGGCTAGTGGTCCCGTAGGCGAGCGAAAGTTGAAACGAGGGAAGTAGTCATGATGGTGGGAATTCTCGGCCGCAAGGTCGGGATGACACAGGTATTTGACCAATCGGGAAAGAGCATCCCGGTTACGATCATCCAAGCAGGTCCCTGCCACGTTCTTCAGGTAAAAACGGTGGAACGTGATGGGTACGAGGCTATTCAGTTAGGCTTCCTCGACAAACCTCGTCGTCTCGCCATTCGCGCAGAACGTGGCCATGTGGCCCGGTTGGATAGCAAGCGCCAACGGGCACTGGTGGCCGCGGGCATCACCCCGCCTCCAAAAGCCGACTGCGAACCGAAGCGGTTCATTCAGGAAATCCGCTTTTCCACTGCCGGGTACAATGTCGGTCAAGTGGTCACGGTTGGGGTCTTTAAGCAAGTCGGGGCGGTGGATGTTATCGGCACGAGCAAAGGTCGTGGCACGGCCGGCGTTATGAAACGCCACAACTTCCGTGGACAGCGGGCAAGCCACGGCGTGAAAAAAGTGCATCGGCATCCGGGCTCAATCGGCTGCAATTCAGACCCCCACCATGTGTTCAAAGGCCGACGGATGGCAGGCCATTACGGTGCGGCACGATGCACCGTGCGGAATCTTCGCGTCGTTCAAGTGGATGAGGTGAATAACCTCCTTTTGGTGTGCGGAGCTGTGCCGGGGCCGAACGGAGGTTTTGTGATTGTTCGGTCCACCAACAAACTGCCGGCCAAGCATCGAGAGCCGATTCTTCCCCCGATTATCCCCCAATCAACCGAGCTACGTGCGGAGGCGGAACCGGCGGCGGGTGAGATGAACTAAATTGAGGGGCCAAGTCCGGCGGTTTACCGGCGCGCGTTGATTCCCTAACCAATGAGATTTTGGCCGGTCGTCTTTGGCCCGGAACTGGCTCAGCTTCCTGTCGGTCAATCGCAGGAACTGCTTCGTTGATTTGCGGAGATGCACGGAGTTTTCAATCACGAAGTTTTCAATACAACGGTCTCAGTACGCGTTTGATAGACATTAGAGGAATCGGTATCAGGCGTCAAATAGTCTTCGGCAACGGTGAGCGTTTTCGGCAACGTTAAGCAAGCAGCGGTAAGCAATTAAACGAATTTTGTTCGGAAGCTAGAAGCTTTCCCTTTGGGTTAAGGTGAGCCGATTAACTACACGAATGGGCTACTTGACGGTCCGAAGCCGCGATATCGAAGGATTGACCGGTTAGAGTAGAGCTCGCCGTGACAACCTTTTCGGGATATTCCGTTTTCGGGATATCCCGGCTTGCAGGCGAGATTTCTCTCTGCTGCGATCGGGAGGGCAAATACGGTAGCTTAAGGCGGAGGAATGTGTAGGCTGAGGCGAATCTAAGCAGCCGAATGCATGGGAACGAAATGCCGTGGGGAAAAAAGCCGTTTTAGGACCTGTTTCAATACCGATTTTTGACCGTGCCGGTCAAATAGTAGGTAGGTACGACTTTGACTTGGCGGAGCTTGCACCGCGAATCAATAAGCAGCTTCTCCATGACGTCGTGGTGATGTACCAGGCCAACCAGCGGCTGGGCACGGTTAAGACAAAAGGACGCGGCGAAGTGGCCGGGTCCACGCGCAAGCTTTATCGGCAGAAGGGGACGGGCCGGGCTCGAGCCGGTACCCGGCGCTCGCCGATTCGCCGCGGCGGTGGACACACTCATGCTCTGAAACCGCGGGATTGGTACTATCGGCTCCCCAAACAAGCCGTTCGACTGGCGACCCGGATGGCGTTGGCGGCGAGGATTCGTGATCAAGAAGTGGTTTTATTGGATGAGCTTAACTTTGCGGAGCCAAAGACCCGGGAAATGGCGACCATCTTGAAGAACCTGGGTCTCCAAGGCCAGCAACTGCTCGTGGTCTCCGAGGCGTATAACCTGGTAACGCATAAGTCCATCCGGAATTTGGACAAGGTGACGACGTTACCGGTGGGCGACTTAAATGCGTTGGAAATCCTGCGACCCCGGCGGCTGCTGATGACGAAAGCTGCCCTCGATGAATTCCGCCGAAAAGTGAAGGCCACGCAAAGGACGGCCGCGGAGCCGAAGGAGAAGTCCGCCACATTGGAACCTGTGGGAGTTGGCTGAAAAGCTTTTGTTAATCGTCATAAAAAGCCTTCATGAGCTGAGGTAGCAGAGGAATCTCGTAACCAAGGATTATGACCAGTTTGTGCACGGCAAGCTGGGAGAGGTTTAGGTTTCCATCACGAGTACGCGGGGTTATTCGAGAGTTGGTACGCCCGTTTATCCCTTTGATTATGAAAATTGATTTATGAAAAGGATTTTGGGCGTCTGCCGGCTCGCCTAAATGATGAAGTGTCCAATATCCAAGACGCATCCAATATCCGATAGGTCACAGCAAGTAGGTCGTAGCCAAATAGCAAATAGCTCATAGCAAAATAGAGTTGGCGTAAAACGGCGTAAAGCGGGACGAGAGGAGGTTGAGGGGAGGTCAGGAGGACAATCGGGAAGGATTTTTGCGAAAGAGTATTCGGTCATGGCCCGCGATTTATCGAAGACAAAGCTCAACTTGGAGCCTTACCAGATCATTATTCGCCCGCTTTTGACGGAAAAGAGCCTCCACAAATCGGAGCGGCTAAACCAGTACGCTTTCGAGGTGCATCCTCGTGCGGGCAAGGCGGATATCCGTCGTGCCGTGGAAGAGTTGTTCAATGTGAAGGTGGTGCGCGTGAACACTCAAAATCGTCGCGGCAAACCGCGGCGGACGCGGTTTCGTCGATCCCATACCAAAAGCTGGAAGAAGGCCATCGTCACTTTGCACGAGGATTATCGGATTAGCTTCTTCTAAGAAATAAGAAATAGGGAATTTGTTTCTGGGAATTGAAAGATCGTGTGGACCACGGTGCCGCTGGTGGGTTCCGTTGGAAAAGTCAAAGAACTAAGACAGACGGCCGAGCAAGCACGGCATTCCGCCGGGTGAACGCTCGGAGGAGCGCAAGAAGATGGGAGTACGGGTTTACAATCCAACATCGCCCGGAAGGCGGCATGCCAGCGTGAGCGATTTTTCCGAGCTCACACCCGGAGCGGAGCCGCCCAAGTCGCTCCTGCGCCCGATGGTTCGGAGCAATGGGCGGAATAACCAGGGCAAAATAACGGCTCGGCACCGCGGTGGCGGCCATAAAAGAATGTACCGGGTGATTGACTTTCGCCGCCGAAAGGATGGTATCCCGGCGATTGTCCACTCAATTCAGTACGACCCAAATCGAAGTGCTCGAATCGCGCTGCTGCATTATGTGGATGGTGAGAAGCGGTTCATTCTGGCCCCGGAAGGATTGAAGGTCGGGGATCAGGTTCTCAGCGGGCCGGATGCTCCGCCGAAGGTCGGCAACTCTTTGCCGCTTGCGCACATCCCATTGGGGATGGAGATTCATGCGATCGAAATCCAGCCAGGCAAAGGAGCGGCCTTATGCCGTTCGGCCGGTACAAAAGCCGTGTTGGCAGCGCGCGACGCAAATTGGGCACAGATTAATTTGCCGAGTGGTGAGATCCGTCGTGTACCGGCTAGTTGTCGGGCCACGATTGGAGCGGTGGGCAACGCCGATCATAACGCCATTCAGTTGGGTAAAGCGGGGCGAAGCCGGTGGTTAGGGCGGCGGCCGCATGTCCGGGGCACTGCCATGAACCCCATCGACCATCCCCACGGTGGTGGTGAGGGGCGGTCAAAAGGCGGACGACATCCTTGCAGTCCCACGGGCAAACTGGCCAAGGGTGGGCACACGCGTAAGCCCCGAAAACCGTCGAACAAATTCATCATTCGCCGCCGAGTCTCCAAGCGGTATGGTGAGGCGAAGATTCCTCGGTAAGAGGTAGGAACAACCATGGGCAGATCACTGAAAAAAGGTCCGTTCGTCGATGCCAAGCTTTATCGTAAGGTCCAGCAGCTCAACGAGAGCAACGAAAAGCGTCCGATTAAGACCTGGGCCCGGGCTTGCACGATTGTTCCGGAATTCGTCGGTCATACATTCTTGGTTCACAATGGAAAAACACACGTGAAGGTTTTCGTGACCGAAGAAATGGTCGGCCACCGGCTTGGGGAATTTGCGATAACGCGGATTTTCCGCGGTCACGGTGGTAAGGGTAAACGGTAACAAGGGGAATTAATACCAAGGGGAAGTAATAAAGGGGAAAAAAGGATAAGCGGCAATAGAGAAAACCGGCAGAAAAGAAAGGCAAATTTCAATTTTCCCAATGGGGAGATGAAGCCCGCGGCAGGTTCCATTCAGCGGTTTTTCGTTCGTGTCACTGAGGATGGCGGCACAGACTCAGTGTTTCATGCTACGGCAGAATCAGTTTAGATCCTCAGTTGCGGTTTCAGGTTGCTGGCGTACGGAGGTTGTTAGCATCAGCAGATTTTAGGTTGCTGTCGTAAGGAAGTTGTAGGTTGCTGTGATAAGGAAATAAGGAAAAAGAGGGATTTGGAACCGGCTCGGCGTTTTGCTGTCGATGCGTTTTGAAAAGACGGGAAACGTGCAAATAACGGGAAAATTTCGAGAGTTCCGCAAGTTTTGCAGAACTGATCACGCAGTGGGATAAAAGTTGGATCAAGTCGTCGGCAAGAAGTTAGCGATGTTGCTTGGCGACAGTAGAGAACCAGTGATGATGTCCGACCGATGTGGTCGATCGGCGTGAGGAGTGGCCATGTACAAGGCGATCCATCGTTTCGCGCGAATCAGCCCGCGGAAGGTGCGCTTGTTAGCGGACCTAGTCCGGGGCAAAACCGCGGACGAAGCGTTGAATATTCTGCGATTTCAGCCCCAACGCGGTGCCCGAATGTTGGAAAAAGTCCTCCGCAGTGCTATGGCCAATGCCGAGGATCAGCAGGCTAGTTCGGTCGGTCAACTAATCTTAGTAGACGTACGGGTCGACGGCGGTCCATCGATGAAGCGGTTGCGACCTCGTGCGCGAGGGGCAGCAAGCATCTACCTTCGGCGGATGTCGCACATTACGGTGGTTTTGTATTAAGGATCCGGCAGGACCATGGGCCAAAAAGTTAATCCAATTGGTTTCCGCACCGGTGTGACCCTCGATTGGTCGAGCCGCTGGTACGCCTCGAAGCGGGAATTTGCCGACCTGCTGGTCGAGGATCAGAAAATCCGCGAGTTTATCAAGAAGCGGAAAGATCCCGAAGGCAGGCCGATGTATCCAATGATTGCCAAGATTGAAATCGAGCGTACCCGCGACGAGGTGAAAGTGGTTTTGCATTCGGCTCGGCCAGGGGTGCTCATCGGACGTAAAGGCGAGCGGGTCGAAGAGCTGCAAAACGAGCTTCAGAAGCTAACCGGGCGGCGGATCAACATTCAAATCATTGAAATCAAGCAGCCGGAATTGGTGGCCCAATTGGTTGCAGAGGATATTGCCGAGCAGCTCTCGCGACGGGCGAACTTCCGCCGAACGATGAAACGGGCCATCGAAGAAACGATGAAAGCCGGAGCCAAGGGGATTAAGGTCCAGCTTTCGGGTCGGTTGGGCGGGGCGGAAATGTCCCGGTGCGAGAAAGAAATCGCGGGGACGATGCCGCTTTCCACGCTCCGCGCGGATATCGACTACGGCTTCGCCGAAGCACGGATCCCGCAGGGTCAAATTGGGGTCCAGGTCTGGATCAATCGCGGTATGTTTGAGGAGGAAAGCCATGGCGATGATGCCCAAACGGGTCAAACATCGAAAAAGCCAAAGAGGGCGTATAAGAGGTAACGCCACCCGCGGGAACCGTGTGGTCTTCGGGGACTTCGGGCTCCAAGCGGTGCAAGGTGGTTGGATTAGTGCGGCCACCATTGAAGCGGGCCGAATTGCCGCGCAGCAATACCTTCGTAACGAAGGGCGGCTGTACATCCGCATTTTCCCCCACAAGCCGATTACCTCCATTCCGTTGGAAACACGGATGGGTAAAGGTAAAGGCGAGCCGGAATACTGGGCTGCCGCGGTTAAGCCCGGCACGGTGCTTTACGAGATCGGCGGGGTAAGCGAAGAGGCGGCCCGGCTGTGTTTTACCCGGCTTGCCCACAAAATGCCGGTGAAGGTGCGCTTCATTCGTCGCCGACCGCAGTAGTGGGTGAAGTTCATCCTTCATAGTGGATTGCTTATATCTTGGTTTTTCACAAAAGATTGTTCGTGTTTTTCGTATAAAGATTGCTCGTAGCTGTGTGAAAAAGAGGCCGCTCAAGCTTAAAGACACTGAAGATGAAACAATCCGGCGTCTAAGCAGGTCGAAAGTCCGAAGCTTGGTCGCAGGCGTGTTCGGCAGCATCGAGAATCGGCAGCATTTTAAAAGGGTCGTGGGCTCAGGAATCCCTACAAATCAGAGATACAAAACACAGAAGTGGACCGCACGCACGATACGGAGGTTGAAGATCTGCGGAATCTTGTGATCTAAACCCGATGTGATCTAAACCCGAATTTTGCGAGCTAAAGCCGAGTAGGGTGGAAGTTGGAGGTCGAACGAACACGGCGATTTGCCTTCGGCATACTCCGGCGATATGCGAACTTGCGGCGTACATCAAGCAAGCGGTATAGATTCAGGAATTAATGAATGCTGGGTAGGTCGGGTGGGTCGAAAGCGAAGCGCGATTGGTAAAGCTCAAGTTAGCGGATAAAACTGCGGGCAACGCGATCCGGATTCCTCAGGGAAACCGGTTAAGTTTCTCAGGGAAATCGGTTAAACGATGAAAGCGAAAGAATTGCGGGAAATGAGCGACGAGCAGCTTGCTCAAGTGCTCAAAGAAAGCAGGCAGGGCCTCTTTCAATTGAGGATGCAGGCTCAAACCGAGCGGTTGGATGTGCCCAGCGAAGTGCGGCGGTTACGTCGGTTGATTGCGCGGGTCCTGACCATCCAACGGGAAAGAGAGCCTAAGAAAGAGGAAGCGGTCGCGTCGACCGAGACGAGCCAATAACCAGCAATCGCAACGAGCTGAGGACGACGATGCCAAAGCGAAAATTCATCGGGGTGGTAACCAGTGATCGGATGAACAAGACGCGTCGCGTTGAGGTGTCGCGTTTGGCCAGGCACCCCCAGTATGGAAAGTATTTGCGTCGGCGGACCATCTGCTACGTCCATGACGAAAATAATGAGTCCCATTTGGGGGACACCGTGGAAATCATTGAGTCGCGGCCGCTATCGCGGCTGAAACGGTGGCGACTCGTCCGGGTAGTTAGCCGGATGGCCATGGCGGCCCGCGAGGCTTTGACCAAGGAGGAGGTGGAAGAAGAATCCCCCGCATTACCGGGCCAAAAGTCCGAAACCGCAGGTCAGCCGGCATCACCGGAGTCCACCCCAGGAGGATCCGGTTGAGTGGGTGAAAAGTAACCCGGGAATTCTGTTGTCGCCTCAACGATAAGTGGCGAATAAGACAGTAAGTAGGGAATGAATCGTCGGATGATTCGGTTTTGAAGGACGGCAAGGAAATTCGGGGTGGGAAGTTCCGGCCCAACAACTTTCGAGAGGATTCAGCGGATATCCAAACGGATAAACTGGGAAAAAGAACTGGAAGAAGACCGACTTATTATCCGTAGGCGAGTGTGGCAATGATCCAGGCACAAACACGCCTTGTGGTGGCGGACAACACGGGTGCCCGGGAATTAATGTGCATCAAAGTGCTGGGGGGCAGCCGCCGGCGATATGCTGGTTTGGGCGATATTATCGTCTGTAGTGTGAAAAGCGTGATACCGGGCAGCGATTTCAAGAAAGGTTCGGTGGTGCGAGCGGTGGTGGTCCGCACGAAAAAGTCAACCCGACGCGAGGACGGCAGCTACGTTCGTTTCGATAGCAATGCGGCGGTGATCATCGACAACGAGCGCAATCCGAAGGGGACGCGAATCTTCGGGGCGGTTGCCCGGGAATTGCGGGAACGCAACTTTATGAAAATCGTCAGCCTGGCCAGCGAGGTGGTCTGATGCATATCCGCACCAACGATATTGTTGAAGTGATCACCGGGGACAGCCGGGGGCGCCGCGGACGGGTGCTTCGCGTTGACCGCAAGAACCAAAAACTTGTGGTCGAAGGTGTCAACAAAGTCATCAAGCACGTCCGCCGCAGCCGCCGTAATCCCCAAGGGGGGCGCGTTTCCGTGGAAATGCCGATCCACTGGTCGAATGTGCTCCTGGTGTGCACAAGCTGCGATAAACCGACTCGCACCGGCAGTCGGATTCTCCACGACGGGAGTAAAGTTCGGGTTTGTAAAAAGTGCGGGGCGGAGATCGGGCGAATCTCTCCGTCCAAAATGCGGCGTGCAAAAATGGCGAAAAGTGAGTCGGCATCATCATGACTCCGCGATTGTTGGAACGATATCAGCGTGAGATCGTCCCCGAGCTTGCGAAACGGCTCGGTCGGACTAATCCGCTCTCATTACCCCGGCTGGAAAAAATTGTTATCAACATGGGCGTCGGCCGGGCGACCCAGGAAAAGAAATACCTCGAGGAAGCGGTGGATGCGTTGTCGCTGATTTCCGGACAAAAGCCGGTGGTTACCCGTGCCCGAAAGTCGGTGGCTGGCTTCCGTGTTCGGAAGGGAATGGCTATCGGTTGTAGGGTCACGTTGCGGCGGCGACGCATGTATGAGTTTTTGGACCGGCTGATTTCCCTAGCTTTGCCCCGGGTGCGCGACTTTCGCGGTTTGAACCCCCGCGCTTTCGACGGTCGGGGGAACTATAGCTTAGGGCTTTCCGAGCAGTATGTTTTTCCGGAACTAAACCCGGACCGTTATACCCGGGCTCAGGGCATGAATGTCACCATCGTCACGACGGCGAAAACCGACGACGAAGCCCGTTTGCTCCTGCGAATGCTGGGGATGCCGTTCCGAGCTGAATAGTCCCATGCCATCAGAGGTCGATCATTCATGTCCACGAAAGCAAAGAAGGTAAAGGCTTTTTTCAAGGAGCCGAAGTTCGCCACGCGGCGGCACAACCGCTGCCGGTTGTGCGGCCGACCCCGTGCGGTGTACCGCAAATTCGGCATTTGTAGGATTTGTTTTCGGAAGTTGGCGGACCGAGGGCTGATTCCCGGTGTGCGAAAGGCCAGTTGGTAGAGGGGATTGAGCCGAGATATGATGACGGACTCTATCGCCGATATGTTAACTCGGATTCGGAATGCGATTCGGGTAGAAAATCCTTATGTGGATCTGCCTAGCTCGAGGGTCAAACAGGGTGTGGCGGAAGTACTCAAACGCGAGGGGTATATCTGGGATTGGGAAGAAATCGAAGGAACTCCCGCCAAGCAGCTCCGCATTTACTTAAAGTACGGCCCTAATGGCGAGCGGGTAATCCGCCACATCCGCCGAATCAGCAAGCCGGGGCGACGAATCTATCGCGGATACCAGAAGCTCAAGCCGGTGCTGAACGGATTGGGCATTTGCATCCTCAGCACCAGTCGGGGGGTGATCAGTGACCGGGAAGCCCGACAACGCAGATTGGGCGGGGAAGTCCTTTGCGAAGTTTGGTAAAAACTCGGCATCATCCCCACTGCCGAAATCAAGGTGGGATTGGAACTATGTCGCGGATTGGCAAAAAACCCATCGCTGTACCTGACGATGTAACGGTCAGCATTCAGAACCGTACGATAGAAGTCCAAGGCAAGTTGGGAAAGCTCCACTACCAGTGGCGGCCGGAGGTCTCCGTATCCTTCGACCCCAACAAACGCTTAATCACCGTGGAACAGGTCTCCGAAACTCGCCGTGCCCGGGCAATGTACGGACTAACGCGTGCCTTGATCCAGAACATGGTCATCGGCGTCAGCCAGGGGTATGAACGCCGCCTGGAAATTCAAGGAATCGGGTACATCGCGGCCGTCATTAAAAACGAACTGCACCTCCGCGTCGGCTTTGCCAACGAAGTTCGATTGCCCATTCCTCCGGATTTGACCGTCACCTGCCCCGATCAGCAGCACATCGTCATTCGCGGGATTGACAAACAAAAAGTCGGTGAATTTGCCGCGGAGGTCCGGGCCGTTCGTCCGCCGGAGCCTTACCAGGGCAAAGGTATCCGTTACGACCGAGAAGTCGTTCGCCTGAAGGAGCGCAAAGGGGCCGGCAAATAGTAAGTAAAGTTCATGGCAATAAAAGCTCATCAGCACGAATCGGCTCAATTTCACTCGTGCGGGTCGTGGGTGGGTTTTTTGACGAGCATAACCGCGTGTTTGGAGTAGGAGCCGGCTATTTGAGGTAGAAGCCGGTATTCGGCGAAGGATAGCCAAGGATAAAGGAGATCGACGGATATCCGAGAAGTTTGCGAGAATTGAAGCCTGAGAGATGGAGAGATAGGGAGAAATAGTTAGTAAGAGTAACGCTAATAGCTGCCGGCTCGATTCAATGCAAACGTAAGATTCAAAACGATAAGATTCAATGCGAATGTAAGAAATGGAAATGTAAGAGCGGCAAGGCTCAAGTGCTCCAAAATAAATCCGCAAGTGTAGAGAGATAGCATGGGGGTGCGGATTCCTGTGGGCTCGAGTGGCACGATGAAAAGAGCCGCATTGAAATTCAGAAGGTGAGAAGAAACAAGATTCAAACGGTTCAGCTTCACAGAGATTGAGCTGAAAGAAGTAAGCGTTCGGGTCGGAGGATAAACACTCGGGCTGAGACAAGAAAAAGCTGGGTTCCGAACTTGGGCACACTTGTGTCTTAACCAGCTTGTGTCTTAGCCGTGGGTTGGACCTGTTACGCAAGTCCCCCAGACTCAGGCAAAGGCAAGCTGAGCTTGAACGAAGACACCAAGCTCGAGAATAGGAACCCGAGCTTGGGCAACAGATGATCTAGATGATCTACATTATCTGATAAGCATTGAAATTAAGCGGAATTAACCTAACCAGACCGGTGAGAAGCGGCAGTGAAACGCGAAGCTCGGATCAATCGGCAACGATTACGTCGGCAATTTCGGGTGAGGAATCGGCTCAAGCGAGTTTCTTCCCGGCCACGCCTAAGTGTGTTTCGGAGTCTGAAGCACATCTATGCCCAAATTATCGATGACCAAACCGCGCGAACCTTAGTGGCTGCCAGCACCCTGGAAAAGGAGATTCGCGGAGACCGGATTCACGGCGGGGATATTCCGGCTGCGCAAAAGGTCGGCAAAGTGATCGCGGAACGAGCCTTGGCTGCCGGTATCACGAAAGTGGTCTTCGATCGCGGCCGCTACAAATATCATGGTCGCATGGCGGCCTTAGTGGATGCGGCCCGGGATGCGGGGCTTGATATCGGGCCGAAAAAGCAGATTGAGGCACCGGCGGAAGAGCCCGCAGCAGTCGCCCCTGCACAAGGGAAGAAAGCTTCCTCGCAACCAGCAACCGGAGGCAAGAAATCGGGCAAAGCAGCCGCCAAACCGGGCTAAGGAACCGCTGCGTGCCGAGGCCTCGCTCAAAACGGGAACAAGCGAGTATCGTGTCTTTTTCGGTTTCTGGCAGCACATTCGGACGAAGGCACGAGCAACATTTACCGGAGTATCAGCAGCATTTGTCAGGAAGCGGACAGAAGAGGATCTAAGGAAGAGCTCGGTCGTCGAAGTCGAAACGGAAACGCGAGTTTGTCGCGGTGAGTGGCAGGAAACCGCCGAATTGAACTCCCCCAAGCGTTGATAAAAGTTTTGAAACTTATAACTGAAACTTACAACTTCTGAAGTGGAGCGCTGATTACCTAATAATAACTAACGGAATAACCAGTGGTGCAACCGGGGTGCAGGTAGGGCACCGCAAGAAAGTCAAAAGAAATACAATTCGTGAGAAAACAGGAAATTCGTAGTAAACCAGCAAAGAAACAAATACGAGAGGTAAAAAGAATCGAAACTCCCTTTGTTCGCAGGAGTTCTTGACGCCACCGGAGTGAACCCTTGAGCGAATCCGGCATCTAACAGGGTTTGAAGCAATCATGGCAGAAGCAGAAGCAACAGTCCAAGGTGAACTGATCGAAAAGGTGATCAAGATCCGGCGCTGTGCCGCGGTCATCAAGGGAGGTCGCCGATTCAGTTTCACTGCCTTGGTGGTCGTGGGCGATCAGAAAGGCCGCGTCGGCTGGGGTTACGGCAAAGCCAACGAGGTACCGCCGGCGGTGGAAAAGGCCATCAAGGATGCCCAGCGAAACATGGTGCCCATCCAACTGGAAGAAACTACCATTCCCCATGAAGTGATCGGGGAGTACGGAGCTTCGAAAGTCATTCTTTTGCCGGCTGCCCCGGGTACGGGGATCATCGCCGGACCTGCCGTTCGAGCCGTTTGCGAAGCCTGCGGCATCAAAGACGTCCTGACCAAAAGCTTCCGCTCTCATAACCCCCTAAATCTTGTGAAGGCAACCATCCTGGGACTCCAGCAGTGTCACAGCAGGACGGAACTGGAACGTTTGCGCGGAGTACCCCTATCATGAACCTGAACGAAATCCATCGTGGGATAGTCAAACATAAGAAGCGAAAACGCGTGGGCCGGGGTCCCGGTTCCGGGCATGGGAAGACTTGCGGCCGGGGCCACAAGGGACAAGCTTCGCGGAGTGGGTGGTCATTACGGCTGGGATTTGAAGGTGGGCAAATGCCCTTGACCCGCCGTATCCCGAAGCGCGGCTTCCACAACCGTTTTGCCGACCGCATTTTGGCGATCAACGTGGGGGATCTGGACAAGAAGTTCGAAGCCGGGGAAGAGGTTACCCCCGAATTACTCCAGCAAAGGGAACTGATCAAGCGCAACTTCGATCGCTTGAAGATTCTGGGCGATGGTGAACTGACCAAGCCACTGAAGGTGGCAGCCCATCAGTTTAGCGTCACAGCTAAGCAGAAAATTGAGCAAGCCGGCGGGCAAGCGATCCTTTTACCGGGGAAAGCCCCTGTTCCGAAGAATAAATCGAAACCTAAAAAACCCCGCGCGGCAGCGACCAGGATCTGAAAAAGAGCGACGAGCACCTGATAAAGTTTATCAGAGATTGGCATAGACAAAGAGGGCGATAGACCAAACGGAATCTCAGGACGATCGAGCGAAGGGTTTGCCGGCAAAAAAGCGTAGGATGTCCTAAGCGCGGCATCCTCGAGCACTTGTGGGGGGGAATGAGCGAACGCGTGATTTTCATCGGCGAAAACTCGGTTTCTAAGCGGAAGGTACATAAAGTCCTTAATTCAGTGTGTTTGTGGGTCCCAAGCAGGATGTAGTCCGCCATGTGGGAAAAAATTCGGGTCATCTTCACCATCCCCGAGCTGCGGCGGAAAATCCTTTTTACGCTGCTGGTTTTGGCGATCTACCGGGTCGGTTGGCACATCGCCTTACCGGTGGTGGATGCCGAGGCCATGCGCCGGGCCATTGAGTCGCAGCGGGGTGGTGTGGGGGCGCTACTGGAACAGGTAGCCATCTTCAGCGCAAGCAATCTTCAAGAGGCCACCATCTTCGGTTTGGGCATTATGCCGTATATTTCGGCCTCGATTATTTTCCAGCTTTTGGCCACCGTCATCCCGGCTCTGGAGCGCTTGCAAAAAGAAGGCGAAACCGGTCGAAAGAAAATCAATGAATATACCCGGTATGCCACCGTCGTCTTGTGCATCTTTCAAAGCTGGTTTTACTTGGCGGTGCTGGTTCGCAGTGACTTCATTCGGGAAGAATTCCTCAATCCCGAAACCGGTCAGTTGTCGTTTGCCTGGCAACTCACCGCGGTGATGACGATGACCGCCGGTACAACTTTCTTGATGTGGTTAGGGGAACAAATCGATCAATTCGGCATTGGCAACGGCATTAGTTTGCTGATTATGGCGGGGATTTTGGCCCGCATGCCCAGCGCCCTTTGGTCACTTTTCCAACCGATTGCCGAGCAAGGTCTCGAGTTGGGTAGTGCCGGGGGAACTCTGGGTGTCGACAAACTTTTGGTGTTGATTGCGCTATTTGTCGGGGTTGTGGCGGGGGTGGTTTACATGGAGCAAGCCCAACGTCGTATCCCCACCCAAAGCGCAAAGCACGTGCGCGGGCGCCGGGTTTACGGCGGCACACGGCAGTATCTACCGCTGAAGATCAATCAAGGCGGTGTCATGCCGATTGTGTTCGCCAGCAGCTTGCTTCTGTTTCCGGCGGTCTTCTTCCAGTGGTTAGCCCATCAAACCCGGGCCAATTGGGCCGTATGGTTGGATTTGGCGTTTCATCGGGGCGAATCCTACATCTACAACGTCCTCTATATCATCCTGATTTACTTTTTCTGTTATTTCTGGACGGCCATCATCTTCAATCCCAAGGATATGGCCGAAAACCTGAAGAACTACGGGACCTTTATTCCCGGTTATCGGCCCGGGCGTCGAACGGCTGATTACCTGGAGAAGGTGATGATCCGCATCACTTACGTCGGTGCGGCCTTTTTGGCTTTGGTGGCCATCATTCCGACGATAATCGCCGCCTGGATGCGGGTCGATTGGGTAATCGCCAGCTTCTACGGCGGTACTAGTCTGCTGATTGCTGTGAGCGTGGCGTTCGATTTGGTCCAAAAGATCGATAGCCACTTGGTCATGCACAATTATCGCGGACTTTTGGAGCGATAATCATTTTTAAGGACTTTGGGAGGTTAAATAAGGAGACCTTTGGAACGTTAAATACCTGGGAACTTTAAGCCATTCGGAGCCGGGAGCTGAGGTTGGCTCGAAACTCTCGGTTTCGTCGTTTCGAATACCGAAATTTGAATTACCGATTTTGCCGCCGATAAACGCTCGGAATGGGCCGAAAGTAAGGTCGGGGTAAGAAAGGTTTTGGCAACCGGGCGGCAATAACCTGTTGGTTCATCCAAGTGAGCGCAAAAGTTGGCTTTGCCGCGGAAAACGAAGATTCGATCCAATAGCAGATGGATGGAACTTGCCCCCGTGTCATCGTATGTGAATACCCCGGATGACATGAAACATAAGGGTATCGGAAACGTAAAGACGGGCAGCAAAGAACTTAGGCAGTAGTGCAAATGCGAGTGGTATTTATCGGTGCTCCAGGATCCGGGAAGGGAACTCAAGCGACGAAATTGATTGAGTGGTACGGTCTAGCCCATTTGTCGACCGGAGATATGCTGCGGGCAGCCCGAGATGCCCAAACCGAGTTAGGCCGCCAAGCCGAAGAGTACATGTCGCGGGGGGCTTTGGTGCCTGATGAAATCATCCTCGGCATGATTTCCGTTCGGTTGGAGGAGCCGGATTGCCGGGCGGGTTATCTTTTGGACGGATTCCCGCGGACAATAGCACAGGCGGAGGCTTTGGATCGGATGCTCGCGGAAAAGGGCGCTTCGCTCGATGTGGTGCTGGAATTGCAAGTGCCTGAAGAAGAGCTCTTTCGCCGGTTGGCCGGACGCGGACGCGCCGACGATTCACCGGAGGTCATTCGCCAAAGACTGGTCGCCTATCGTGAGCAGACCGAACCCCTGCTGGATTACTACGCGAAAAAAGGATTGCTCCGTTCGGTAGATGGTACCGGGACTGTGGATGAAGTTTTCGGCCGTTTGGTCGCCATTTTAGATCCCCTGGTCAACAGCGGCCTACGGTAGCACAGCGGGAGGGGGCTTTTGGCCTTCGGTTTGTGGCGATTTTGGTAGGGATTTGCCACCGTTTTGGAGGCGGCCCGGGGGTAGGGTTTAGCGGTGCCCTTAACAGCGGGTACTCCCCCGGGAAGGTTTTCGCCCGTGTTGGAGGGAAGAGCTTATTTCGTGTCCGTCTGCCAGGATGTCTGTTCGGAGAACCTTGCAGACATCAGAAAGTGTCGGACGGAAGGGTTTTTTCCGTGTCCGTATGCTGGGATGCTTGAGCATTCCAGGAGTTTTGCGAAACATCGTCGAAGTTTGAACCGCTTTAGACCATTTTGAGAACCGGAGCTTGTGTGCCGGTGGTGATTCTGCGGTCACCCCGAGAAATTTCCGCGATGCGGAAGGCCGGCCTGCTAGTATGGCGAGCACTTCAGGTGGCAAAGTCCAAATTGCGGGTCGGGGCGACCACCGCGGAGATTGACGCCGCCGTGGAGCGGTTTTATGCCTCCGTGGGGGCTGAGCCGCTTTTTAAGGGCGTACCCGGCCGGGTACCATTTCCGGCAGTCACTTGCATTTCGGTAAACGAAGAGGTGGTGCACGGCATCCCGGGTCCGCGAAAGATTAAGGAAGGGGATATCGTCAGCATTGATACCGGTTGTCGGTTTGCTGGTTGGTGCGGCGATGCGGCTGCGACTTTCCCTGTCGGAAAAGTCGCCGAGCCGGTGAAGAAGCTCCTAGAGGTTACCCAAGGGGCGTTACTGTTGGCAATCGATCTTTTGGGCAGGCGGTCTTACTGGAGCCAAATTGCCCGAGAGATGGAAACCTTTATAAAGGATCATGGGTTTTCGGTGGTGGAGGCGTTTGTGGGCCACGGTATTAGTCGGCAAATGCACGAAGATCCACAGGTACCCAATTTCGTGAGCGAGCAGCTCCGCCGCGGTGGCGACTTCCGGATCGAACCGGGATTGGTGATTGCCGTGGAACCCATGGTAAATATGGGAAGCAAACGCGTGCGGCTGATGCCCGACCATTGGACACAGGTAACTTTCGACGGCTTACCCAGTGCTCATTTCGAACATACCATCGCGGTAACGCGGTCGGGACCCCAGGTGCTGACCGCCGGGCCAAATGGGGAAGTCGTTCTCGTCGAATGAGGTCTGTTACCTTCGTTTAACGGATAACCGAAAATCCTCGGCTTCAAACTATCATCGGAAGGAGAAGCACAGGCGTAAAGAAGAGCATCGCTTAAAAAAAGAGCGCAGCGTTCAGGGCACAGCTTGTAAGGGATATTGGCACTTAGGCCTCCGGACGATGACCGGGCAGAAGTAAAAAGCGGATTAGAAGGGATTGAGATTATACCGCGGTTGGAGGTTAGGTAGTTGCTATCGGCGTTCGTGAGGTAGCTTAAGAAATCAACTTGCAGCGGTGTGATAGGAAATCGTCAACACATCGCAGCAGAATGTTTGCCACCTCCTGAGATTCAATCGGCGTGAAACTATAAACAAAAGGGTGTGAAACTATAAACGGTAAAAACTGCTGCAAGGAGTTGGGTTATTCGTCACGATGTTTCTGTCCACACTTGACCGGTAAAACAAAATAGTGATTTAAAATAGTGATGTGAGTGTGTAACGGGTAACTTTGTCACTGTGAGCCGGGCCAAGGCGTACCACTTAGTATCCCCACTTAGATTTGCTTCCCCGCACAAAAAAGGTGTTAGTTTAACCTCACTATCGGGTCAGCCTTAAACAGATTTCTGCGGGGGGAGTCCCGGTTGGCATCAGCGAGGTAGGCGGGAGCCGAATCGGAGAAGAATTCGGTGTAAAGCGTGGAAAAGCGAAGCGATACCTAACGAGGTCTATATATAATCTACAGCATGTTTAATCGCTCATATAGATAAGGTGGTACCGTTTATTGTTAATCCGACAAACAAAGTGATATTTCTGGCGAGTAAGTTCAGATTCTTGAGCATTAGTTAATTTGTTCGCTCGGTGCCTTAATCGTGCGGGCAGGCCGAATTCGTGACGGAGTCAAATCGAGATGAAAGTTCGTGCAAGTGTGAAACGAATATGTGCCAATTGCAAAGTTGTTCGCCGCAAAGGTCGAATCTACATAATTTGCGCTAATCCCCGGCATAAACAACGTCAGGGGTAAATGTTGGCTTACGTCCTTTAACCGGTGTGATCACTATCTGATTAATCTCATTTTTGAGCAGAGGAAAATTTTATTAGCCGTAATTCGATTTGGATATCAGGAAACGTAATAATTTTTTAGTTAAATTTTGTTTGCGAAGGCTATTCCGCACTGATGAGGTAGCTGTTAGCGTAACAAAAAGAGTTCGGATCAAAATCTGAAAAAATATTTTAAGTTGGTAAACAAAGTTTATTAAGAATATTGTTGAAGAGCACAGTTTAGGAGATTCCAGTAAATGCCCCGTTTATTGGGTGTAGACATCCCCGGTGATAAACCGACTGTAATCTCGTTGCGTTACATCTATGGCATTGGGCCGCGTATTGCGCGGGAGCTGTGCCACCAGGCGGGTATCGAGCCGCAAGTCCTTGCCAAAGACCTCAAAGAAGATGAGCTGGGGCGGTTGGCAACCCTAATCGACAAGAACTACATCGTCGAGGGACCACTGAAAAGGCAAATCCAGCAGAATATTGCCCGATTGAAGGACATCAACTCTTATCGGGGGGTACGACATCGCAAAGGCCTGCCGGTTCGGGGACAGCGAACCAGGACCAATGCGCGAACGCGAAAAGGTCCCAAGAAGACCGTCGCAGGAAAGAAGGGCGTCAAGGACCTCCGTTAAGAAAGCTGAAGGTTGAGAAGACGGTTAGTTTCTATAGCTTCTGAGCAAATAGAGGGTTCTGCGAACTGTGGCCAAAGCGAGTAAGAAACGAAAGGTTCGTCGCCACGTTACAGCGGGGATCGCCTATATCAAAGCCACATTTAATAACACGATTGTGGCTATAACCGATCTCAAAGGCGACGTTTTGGTCTGGGCAACCGGTGGTACGTGCGGCTTCAAAGGCAGTCGCAAGAGTACCCCCTTTGCCGGACAAATGGCGGCTCAGCAAGCGGCAGAAAAAGCCATAAAAATGGGTCTAAAAGAAATTGACGTAAAGGTGAAAGGACCCGGAAGCGGTCGCGAAAGTGCGATCACAGCCTTGCAGACTGCCGGGCTGATCATCAAGTCGATCGAAGATGTGACCCCCTTGCCGCACAATGGGTGTCGGCCTAAAAAACGCCGTCGTGTTTAACTTTTTTAACTTTGCGTTTGCCGGGTTTAGCTTTAATCCCGGCCTAAGTCCCGGTTGCACAATTTGGGATACATTTTTCGGCGTAGCACGGGTTTCGGCGTAGCACGGGGGAAATGAGGAGCTGACCTAACGCGCTGATTGGGTGAGTGGCTCTTTCCCTACAACGAAGGAAAGAAACGAAGCCAGAGAACTTAGAGAAGTTTGGAGCAATTCTGACAGGTTAGGACTATACGATATGGGACGTTACACCGGGCCGGTTTGTCGGCTTTGCCGGCGCGACGGCAGAAAGCTCTTTCTCAAAGGTACCCGATGCGACACATCGAAGTGCGCGCTGGAGCGGCGGAAATCCGCACCGGGAATGCACGGGATGCGTCGCGGGAAATTGACCGATTTTGGTCTCCATCTGCGCGAAAAACAAAAAGTCAAACATTTTTATGGCGTATTGGAGCGGCAATTTCGCCGGTATTTTGCGCGGGCTGAGCGCTCGGCCGGCAACACGGGTAAGGTGCTCATGTCGTTGCTGGAACGCCGACTCGATAATGTGGTGTATCGCCTGGGATTCGCATTATCACGGGCTCATGCTCGGCAATTGGTGCGGCATGGTCATATTACGGTGAACGGCCGACGCGTCGATCTACCCAATTACGAGGTTCATGTGGGTGATGTGATCTCCGTGAAGAACCGGCCCAAGACTTTGGAAATCGTCAAAGCGGCCAGGGAAACCAATCGGCAGGCCGTGCCGGACTTTTTGAGCCGTATCGACGGGGAAGTGCCGGAGGGCCATGTCGTCCGCTTGCCGGACATTATGGACGTGTCCATCCCGGTGGAGCCCCAGTTGATCATCGAATTCTGCTCGAAGTAGTTGGGGGAGGCAGTCCACTGCGTGAACCCGCGTTGGAGCTGGGCTTTTTATGTGCCTAAGCTACTAGTGGGCTTGCATGGTTGCGGCCAAGTTCGGTGAGCCTCTAAAAAAGTTTGTTAAGCGCAAGAATCGTCAACGGATTTTGGGCGGCTCTGTTACCGGAGAGGAATATTTGGAGAAAGGAATAGTCGGAGATAAAAAGAGGGGCAAGGAGAAGTTTGAACGGGCTCTTGCTAGTTTCAACTAGATCTGCTCGGCTGGTAGGGGAGCTCGTCGAAGTCGTCAGTGGGGTAGGCAGCAGGCGTACAAAGTCTGGGTTTTGGCAAAAGGCCGAGGGGAAACTCCGATGCGTGTGAATTGGCGGGGTTTAGAATTGCCGAGTCGGGTGGTTTGTGATCGGGATTCGCTGACACCCACCTACGGGAAGTTCATTGCAGAGCCGTTTGAGCGAGGTTTCGGGACAACGGTCGGCAATAGCTTGCGCCGAATTTTGCTTTCGAGCCTGGAGGGGAGTGCGGTCACCGAGGTGAAAATTCAAGGGGCCTTGCACGAGTTCACCTCGTTGCCGGGAGTGGTCGAGGATGTCACCGATGTCATTCTCAATGTGAAATCCCTGGTGGTGAAAAACCACAGCAGCGAACCGCGGACCTTGCGGCTGGAGAAAAACGCCCGGGGTGTCGTCACCGGTGCTGACATCGCGCCGGATGAGGCGGTGGAGGTCATCAATAAAGACCACATCATCGCTACGTTAACAGACGACGTTCCGTTTTCCATGGAATTGAAAGTGGAGAATGGTCGCGGTTACCGGCCTGCTTCCGAGCGGATGGCCCAGGTACAGGAAATTGGCGTCGTCCCGGTCGATGCCATGTTCAGCCCGGTGGTCCGCGTAGCTTACGAGGTGGAAGAAACTCGGGTAGGGCAAAAGACCAATTACGACCGGCTGATCCTCGAAATATGGACCAACGGGTCGGTTTCTCCGGAAATGGCCCTGGTAGAAGCCGCCAAGATTCTCCGTAAGCACTTGAACCCCTTCGTTCAGTACGCCGAATTAGGGCCCCAGGTGCATGTGGAGAAACCTTCGAGCGAATACCCGGGCTTTTCCGCCGCCATAGAATCCAAGCTGAATATGACTTTGAGCGAACTGAATTTGTCGGCGCGGGCCACCAACTCGTTGGAGGCCGGCAATATTCGCATAGTGCGCGATTTGGTAACCCGAACGGAGGAGCAACTCCTCGACTTGCGGAATTTCGGCGATACGACATTGGCCGAAGTAAAGGAGAAACTGGCGAGCTTAGGCTTGCGACTCGGGATGCGGCTTCCTACGACCCCTGCGGGATCTTTGGGTTGATGGCGGGATTTGTTTGGCGATTATCCGGAAAAGTGGCGGCCGATCAATCGGAAGTTTTCAACGCAAATTATTAGGTCTCGCTGGGTGGTGGCGAACCGGGCAGACGCCGTACTCCATGGATGATCGATCTGGCTCGCTTTATTTGTGCTCACAGGCGGTTTATTGATCGCGCGTGTACGCAGAGCAGGCATCATACCCTTTAGGTGTGCTTTGAAGTCCCAGGAAGGCTTTACGATTTTCAATCCCAATTGAGCGACGTGGTTTGAAAGGGCTCTGAGCGGTTGCTCGTGGCAAGCTTTGAGTTCCGGTTTCTTTTGGGGAGCCCATGGAGGCCAAAAGAGGGGACTTTTAGGTCTTGCACACGGAGCGGGGCTGTAGTGCCTGCGGAAAAAACAAGCTAACTTTCAGATTTTGGTACAAAAAATCGAAGCGACGGGTATCCCAAATATGAGGCACCGCAAAAAAGGCCGGAAATTGGGGCGAAATCCCAGACATCAACGGGCCCTATTACGCAGCTTGGCCGTTGCCCTTATTCTGACCGAGCAAGACTATCGCGAGGACGACGAGCTGAAGCCGAAGGTACCGGGCCGAATCGTCACGACGCTGGCCAAAGCCAAGGAAGTCCGCCCGTTGGTCGAGCGTTGCATTACGATTGCCCGCCGGGTACTCCCCCAATTGGAGCATGCCCGATCCGTGGAGCCGGATGTGGCTCGCAATAGCGAAAAATGGCGTCAGTGGCGACAAGGTGAAGGCTGGCAGGAGTGGGCCAAAGCAATGGCCCCCGTGGTGGCGGCGCGACGCCACATTCTGAAGCTGCTCCATAGCAAACAGGCCGTGCGGATCATTTTCGATAAGCTGGCTCCTCGCTTTGCCAACCGACCCGGCGGATATACGCGGATCCTTCGGCTGCCCGCACCGCGACTGGGGGACGCCGGCCCGAAGGCGATCTTAGAATTCGTCGGCAAGAACGATCGGGTCAAGCGAAAGGCTCCGCGACCGACCTTTGAGCCGGTCACGGCGACCGAAGGAGCAACCACGTAGTGCCGGTCCACACGATCCTTCCGCGGCGGCAACTCTAAAATGAATGCATCGATTGCAAGACGGACTAGTTTTCAAAGGAAGTAATCGCGAAAGGAATGGGGTTTTTCTCCCACAGCCGAATGATTTGGTACGCCCTTCCGCTTGTTGCGTGCGTGCATGGGTCCTAAAGTGCACCCACAAGACGTGTCGAAGGGGCGTTCCGTTTGGCCAAAAGGCGCTTCAGCACCGGCCGCGCTTTAGCACCCGGCTTTCTACTCCACGGTGACGCTTTTGGCCAGGTTTCGCGGCTTATCCACGTCACACCCGCGGATCACCGCAATGTGGTAAGCCAATAGTTGCAGGGGGATCACGAAAACAATTGGCTGCAGGAAGTTGGGAACGAACGGCAGCTCGATGACCTCGTCGGCCAAGGCAGCGGCACAGCGATCGCCTTCGTTCACCAGCGCAATGATCGGTCCGCCGCGGGCCTTAATTTCCTGCATATTCGCCAGGATCTTATCGTACACATGCCCCTGAGGGATGATAAACACGCTGGGCGTGTGCCGGTCGACCAACGCAATGGGGCCGTGTTTCATCTCCGCTGCCGGATATCCCTCGGCATGAATGTAGCTGATTTCCTTGAGTTTCAATGCCCCTTCCAACGCCGTGGGAAAGTTAAACTGTCGCCCCAAATAAAGGAAGGTGCGGCATTCGGCATACTTTTCGGCAATGGCTCGCATCAGTTCGTTGACGGCGAGTGCCTGCTCGACTTTCCCCGGCAAACTCTCCAAGGCTTCAATGATTTCTAGACCGGCTTCGAAACTTAGGTGGTGGAGCCGACCAAAATACAAAGCCAGCATCGCGGTGGCCACGCACTGGCTGCTAAAAGCCTTGGTGGAAGCCACTCCGATCTCTGGGCCGGCGTGAAGGTAAATGCCGCCATCGGCTTCTTGCGCGATGGTGCTTCCTACCACATTGCAGATGGCAAGAGTGGGATTACCTTTGCGTTTCATTTCCCGCAAGGCCGCGAGGGTATCCGCCGTTTCACCGCTCTGAGTAATGGCGAAAAGGAGCGTGTTTGGCCCCACCGGTGGATTCCGATAGCGGAGTTCGCTGGCGTACTCGACCTCCACGGCAAGCCGTGCGAGGCTTTCGATTTGATATTCGCCCACCAGCGCCGCATGCCAACTGGTGCCGCAGCCGGTCATGATGATCCGATCGACCCGGCGCAATTGCCGGGGGGAAAGATTCAGTCCCCCAAATTTGGCCGTGGCTGCGTCCCGGTCCAGGCGCCCCCGCATCACGTTGCGGATCGCTTCAGGTTGTTCGAAGATTTCCTTGAGCATGAAATGGGGAAATCCGCCCAACTCCACATCACGGGAGCACAAATCCAAAGGCTGAAAGTCCGGCGCGACCGAGCCGTGATCGGGGTGGATGACCTGAAGGCCATCCCGGGTGATCAACGCAATTTCATGATCCCGGAGATAGACGACCCGTTGAGTAAAACCAGCTAGCGCGGCAGCATCGCTGGCAAGCCATCCGGCTCCATCTCCCAAACCGACGACTAATGGGCTTCCCAACCGGGCGGCGATCAACACGTCGGGAAGTTCCGGTATCAAAATGGCCAATCCATAAGTTCCGCGAAGTTGTCGCAAAGCCGCCTGCACTACCGCCACAAGCCCCTCCCGAGAAGGGCGCGTTCCGCGAATCTGATGCAATCCCCCTGCTTTTCGCAATTCATGAGCCAGCAGATGGGCAATGACTTCTGTGTCGGTAGCGGAGCGGAATTGGTATCCCCAATTCAACAGTTGATCTTTCAAGGTTTGAAAGTTTTCGATCACCCCGTTGTGGACGACGACCACCTCGCCATTTCCCCCGACATGAGGATGGGCATTCTCGTCAGAGGGCGCTCCGTGAGTAGCCCAGCGGGTATGGGCAATGCCGATGGTGCCCGGGCAGGGTTGCGTCCAAAGCAGCCGGACGAGTTGATCGATGCGTCCGGCCGCCTTCAGCAGATGGAGCTCACCGGCCGAGGCGATCGTGGCTAATCCTGCACTGTCGTATCCGCGATACTCCACGCGACGCAACCCTTGCAAAAGCAAAGGGGCTGCTTCCTGATTACCGATGTAGCCCACTATGCCGCACACAAGCACGCCCTTTCTTTAGTTCCGTTGTCGGGTAACCATTTAGGGAGAGCCTCGAAGGTCGCAAAGACCGCGAGAATAGTCCCCCTTTATTTGGGTAAAAGTTTCGGACTCTACAAAGCAGACCGCTCCTTCCCAACCGCTACGCTTTTTCATGACGGTAAATGTGCTGTGGCAATAAAGGTGTTGCGAACACGATGCCACTTAGTCACGCATCTACCGAGGTCACACATCTACGGCAATAACACACCTAGCGATCGCTGCCCTCTAGGGGAGAAGCTCGAACGGCTGCCGCCACAGCCCGCTTTGCTTCCTATTGTGGGAAAGCTTACGCGGGAAGGCGGCAAACTCGAGTGCAACAACCCCATAGCGGAGCTGTCCGAGATGTCGAAATATAGCTTTTTAAAATTTCGCGGGCCTAATCATCGCTTATTCAATGATTTTGATAGATATTGCTTTTTTATGCTTAACTCCGACATGCGCGGAACTTCTTTATTTTTTAAGTCACACATGCATGCAACATTTAGCGGGCAAAAGCTATACCGTGGAAATGGCTGAGCTAATCAGTGAAGAAAGCATTGGAATCCGAGGTTAAAGGCTTTACTGACATGACCAAAATGCTCGTCTTATTCTTAAGGTCTCGGTTTTTGGGCTCGATCGCCTATGCTTCCCGGCAGCAAAACATCTCCGCCAAAGAGTATCCCCAGTTTCATGCGATTCGCTGTTCAAAAATCAGTAATTTTCTAAGCAATAAACCCTGGTCGGTAGAAAATTCCCGGAGCTTCGTGTGACCCATGCCTCCGTAAACCTTCTTAAGCATTTCGAATCATTTGCTACCCGCGGTGAATGTTTCGACTTGTAGACAAGATGGTCGATCAGCAGCCAGCTACTGCAAACTTGCTTTTCGGTTAGTCAAAAAGGTTGCGAAAGTCGAAAAACCTAGCGGTTCGCCGATTAATTCCCCGCATCCCGGACTTCAAGACCAATGGCTAATTCAGTAACCTTGTTGTGTTTTTGCCAGTGGTATGTATAAACTTCCCCCGGCACGCCTAAACTCGCACAGGCAACGCAAGTTTCGCCTGCCGAAACCCCCGTCGTCGGGGGGCAATTCTTATCGTTGTAGACCGTGCTTCGCCAGAGAAGTTCATAGGATACTCGTTGGGAAAGTATACGATTTTGGGGCAACGGCATACCCAAATTTAACCTTGCCTGGGAAACTAAAAAGGATGGTCGGGCTAAAAGACTGCCGAAATGTGCAGGTGGTGGGATTCTTCACCGAATAGAGCTCACCGAATAGAGACTTTACCGCTTAAAGAACTGACTAGAGATTTGCCGTCCAATGGTCGACCTTTTACGTCAGGAAATTGCCGCCACATCGATGACAATTGTGGTGAAGTTGGGAACTCGTGTTGTCACCAAGGAAGGCGGGATTTTAAACACGGAGCGAATCGAACAACTGGCGGAGGAGATTCATCAAGCCCGGCAATCCGGCCGAAAAATCGTAGTCGTCAGCTCCGGGGCAGTGGGGGCGGGCATGGGGCGGCTCGGCCTGAAACAACGTCCCACCGATCTGCCGATGCTTCAAGCCGTTGCTGCCGTCGGACAAAGCGCCTTGATGGAGGCCTATGAGCGATCCTTGAGCCGCTTCGGTTATCATGCCGCGCAAATCCTCCTTACGGCCGAGGATATCCAATCGCGCACCCGCTATCTGAATGCCCGAAATACCCTACTTACACTGCTAGATTTGGGGGCCGTTCCCATCATCAACGAAAACGACACCGTCAGCGTCGAGGAGCTTCAGCTTACCTTTGGGGACAATGATCGGCTGGCGGCAATCGTTACGAATTTAATTCAGGCCCCACTGCTCGTCTTGCTGTCCGATGTTCCGGGCCTTTTCGATGGGGATCCTCGTGATCCGCAATCCCGCCTCATTGTTTTGATCGAAAAGCTGGATCGATCCGTTTTCGAGTTGGTCCGCGATCAAATCACCGGGTTAAGCCGAGGCGGGATGGCCAGCAAGCTGGAGGCAGCTCGCCAGACCACGGCTGCCGGCGGGAATGTAATCATTGCCGGCGGACGCGAGCCGGGCGTACTCGGCAAAATCATCGCCGGGGAAACCGTCGGTACACTGATTCTGGCTCAGGGAAGTCTTCTCGGGGCTCGGAAACGATGGATCGGCTTTACGGTCAAACCCCGTGGCCACCTTGTGGTGGATCGAGGTGCCCGCGAAGCCGTCGTACAAAGAGGCCGAAGTCTCCTGCCGGCAGGCGTGACGAAGGTCGTGGGCAACTTCGATAAAGGTGACGTGGTGGCTCTTCGCGACGAGCAGGGCCAGGAATTTGCCCGCGGCTTGACGAACTATTCCGCCGACGACATTCGTCGCATTCGAGGATTAAAAACTTCCGAAATCGCCGAGGCCTTGGGTTACTGTCCTTATCAGGAAGTCATTCACCGAAACAACATGGTGATCACCGAACTTGGGCCGAAAAAGCTTTGAAGCGGAGCACTGGTGTGACCGGGGAAAGCTTTCAAATAGACCACTTGCGGATGTGCCCCGGCCGATTTCGGTGAGATCGCTGCGATCTGCCCCGGGCTCCTCGAGCTTCACCAAGCAGCGCAGGAAAATTTACCAGCGGTGGAAGGTTACACGAATTTGCACATGGCCCACGAACAGGACGGTTTCTAGGTGTTGGGTTATCTTATGCTTAGTTGAGATGAAACTTCGTTTGCCTGAAGCGTTATTTAAGCTCAACGAGATGGTCGTGGCTTAACACGAAGTTTTTTTCTGGAATGAAGCCGTTCGGCATCCTAAAAAACACTTTGCCGGTTTAGGCTGAAGGTATCCGGCTCTTGAATAAGATGTTCGGGCCGCTACGGGAGACGTTTTCCTCGCAGCTAGCCAAGCCATCATCAATAAGTGATTGGGAGCATCGGCTTGCCCCGATAACTGAGACACAAAGGTCATTGAAAAGTGTGATCGGCTCCGCTTGGAGCAAAGTTTTTGGCCGACCGAAACGGTTATTGGATGAAATGATAGCTAAACCGATTACCGCAACGAGAATTCCTACGTATGTGTTCGAGAGCGATACGGCCGTGGCGGCCCATGTCGCCAATCTGATCATGCACACCATCCAAGAGCAGAACGCCGTGGGACGGCTCGCCGTGATCGGCCTTGCCGTCGGCTCTCCGATGAAAGGCGTCTGCCAAGAGTTGGTTCGATTGTACCGCGAGGGGGAGCTGGACTTTTCCCGCGTCGTTTTGGTAGGCCTCGACGAATACTATGGGCTGGGAGCCGACCGCTTGCAAAGCCATGCAAGGTGGCTTCGGGAACACCTGATCGATCAAGTGAATCTTCGGCCGCAGAATGCCCACCTCTTGGACGGTACCGTACCGGCCGAACGCATCGAGGATTACTGCCGGCAATTCGAGGACACCCTGCGGCGATTTGGCGGGCTCGACCTGCAAGTGCTGTGGCTTGCCCGCAATGGACGAATAGGGGGCAACGAACCGTTTGGCGTGCGGAGCAGTCGTACTCGGCTGGCAACCCTCGATCCCATCACGCGGCGGGAAGCCGCGGCCGACTTCTTCCAAGAAGAAAACGTGCCATTGCAAAAACTCACGCTCGGTCTGGAAACCTTGATCTCAGCCCGGAAAATCCTCTTAATTGCCTTCGGCGAGGAATTGGCGAAAGTAGTGCGTGCCATAGCCGAGGGGCCCATTACCGAAGGTGTCCCCGCGAGTTTTCTCCAAGAACACTCCGATGCGGCATTCCTGATGGATGAAGCCGCTGCTGCCGATTTGACGGCCGTTTCAACCCCGTGGGTCCTCGGAACGGTGGAGTGGACCGATCCGTTGATCAAACGGGCCGTGTTGTGGCTCTCGCAACAGACTGGCAAAGCCCTGCTGAAACTGGATGGTGACGATTTTCGTAACCACAACCTTCATCAACTTCTGCGGCATCATGGCCCGGCACAGAAACTGGCCCATCGCGTCTTCCGATGGATGATGGATACCATCGAATATCACCCGGCAGGGCGCGAGCCGGCACGGATCCTAATTTTTAGCCCCCACCCGGACGACGATGTCATCAGCATGGGAGGCACGATGCTGCGGTTGGTGGAGGATGGACACGAAGTTCACGTGGCCTACATGGTAAGTGGCAACATCGCCGTCTTCGACCATGACGTGCAGCAACTGGCAGATCTGGTGGCGGAAATCAATCGCCGCTTTGACATCGATCAACAAAAATCGAAGGAATTGGAAGCAAAAGTGGCCGAGGCCTTGGCTCGAAAAAAGCCGGGCGAGCCGGATTGTGAGGTTGTCCTCCACCTCAAGGAACTCATTCGTTGGAGCGAGGCCAAAGCCGCAGCCACCGTTTGCGGCTGCCGCGAGGAGCACCTCCATTTTTTGGATTTGCCCTTCTATCGCACGGGAACAATCAGCAAAAAAGCCCCGGGATCGGAAGATGTGGAATTGATCCGCCAATGCGTCGAAAGTGTGAACCCCAAGCAGGTGTACGTGGCGGGGGATCTATCGGATCCGCACGGCACGCACCGGGTATGTGCCAAATTGATTTTCGAGGCCCTGCAACAGATCGAAAAATCCACCGGCTCGCGTCCCGAAGTCTTGCTTTACCGCGGAGCGTGGCAGGAATGGGCGCCCCATGCGATCGACCTCGCCGTGCCGCTGAGTCCCCGCGATCTCAAAGTCAAAAAGGAAGCCATCTTCCGGCACGAGTCGCAGAAGGATACGGCCCTTTTCCCCGGGCCGGACGATCCGCGCGAATTCTGGCAACGGGCCGAGGATCGGAATCGCCAAACCGCCGACCTTTACAATCAATTCGGCCTGCCGGAGTACTATGCCCTCGAAGCCTTCAGGAAATGGGACGGTAGGCCCGTGTAGCCACGCCCTAAATATCCACGCATTGTGGCAACAACAATTGCCTCATTGACTCGCATTTAGAGGAAAGGCGTAATCCCGGGGTAATTCGAAGGCACTCGCTCGGCTCGATCCAAGATCACGCTCGTGCCCTCGCCTTTGCGGAAGGGAGTTTGGCGTACTAACTTCACAAAAGCGAGTACCGCAGTAGCCAATCTCACAAATCGTGCCCCTGGGGGGAAGGGCGACGTAAGATGAACCTCTTCCGTGAGAACGACGTCATAGGCGATGATCATAAAATCGATAATTTTTGTTTGTTTGGGAATTAAATGGTGACCAAGGGGAAAATGCAAGCCCCAGGTGCATGTGTGCACCGCGGGGTGTGTCGGCTCGTTTGACAATCGTGTCGATTTTTATGTCTGCTGCGGCCTTTCTGTCTACTGCCAGGAACCGGTCGATTCTACCGGCTTAGGCAGTTTTTCCGGCCGACAATATGACAAGGCCAAGAGGACGTATCCTGTCACCAAAGCCGGCTCGCCTTCCAGCCAGCGTGTCTGATCATTGACCCAGAATCCCTCCGGGGTTTGGCGCCGGGCTAATTCTGCCAAAAGTTCCCGCCGCCAATCGTGTGCGATTCCATTCGCATCCACAATGATGTCCTCTCCCAAAGCGTCTAGCGCCTTGGCGAACACATGATAATAGTAGTACAGGCCGGCTTTCCCTAAGCCCGGATTATTCTCCAGGTCATAAAACCGCTTGATCCACTCCGTCGCAGCCTTTACCCGAGGGTCATCCGGCCCGACACCGGCATAAAGCATGCTCTTCAAACCCGCGTAGGTCATGGAACCATAACTCCGCAGACCCCCGCTGGGTGTTTCGCCAGCAAAGCTTACCCCTCCGCCGGCACAGCTGTAGTAGAACCCGCCATCTGGGTTTTTCGCGGCAAAGGGGGTGGTATTGTGCTCGGTTTCCAGATTCTGGCAACGCGAGACAAAGAGTAATGCCTTTTTGATGGCTTCGTCTTCCGGCCCGCGGCCCAAACTCTTCAAAGCATCGATTAGGAAATGCGTGTTCGATAGATCGGGCCGGGCACTGCGGCCGTAGCCGGCTCCACCATACCGAAAATCACTCGGATCCACCCCTTCCGTTTCGTCCCACTGCTCGCCTTTGACGAAGGCCTCGGCCCGACGCAGGAGCTCCGTGTAGCGGCCATCTTGATTGGCTTCCGCAAAACACATGATCGCCACGCAAGTCTCGTAGTTGCGGTGGAAACTTCCCTCGCGGTAAATCCCCCCATCCGGTCGGATAAATGTCTCCAGATATGCCAAAGCTTTGGCCACTGCCGGATCACTCGGGGGACGTCCATTTCGCAGCAAACCTGCTGTTACCACCGCGGTGACCCCCGGACCGGCGTACCCGGCAAACGAGCCGTCCGCAGCCTGGGCCCGATCCGCTAGATAACGCACCGCCTTTTCAACCATTTGGCGATACAACTGGGCCGCATCCCGAGCCGCCAATTCGGTAGACTTTGGATCGACACTCGTAGGGGGGCTACTCGGCGGTGTCTGCTGTCCGAACGCAGCGCGGTTCAGGATCATACTCAGCAGGCAAAAAACCACAACCCCCATCGGGAAAACCAAACCGATTCGAAATCGCCGCATACGCTTGCTTTGGCAAAGGACTGGACCAACTGGGTTTGTTAAGGCGGGCCTTACACTCTCTCGCCGAATAGGACGAGGACTCATCATCAATCTCCTTGCTTCTTCTCGAAAGCATTTGGGCAAACCATAATCTTTAATCTTTCCGTACCAACCACTTCCGTGCAGCTACAGTTCCTGGCAACTGATGGGGTCACTTTCTTGCCGGGGAATTGTTGGTTTACGGAGGAAAGGTCATCCCCGCAAACGATCAACCAACAACAAAGCTTTTCCGTTAGCAAATTCTATTCCATAATCGGCCCGAAGGTGGGCCGATTGGTCCCAGGCGGTTTTCGGCAAGCCTTAATCATCAGAAAACACAAGCGAATAAGCCTGATTTAGTGAATCGGTGGGCTTTGGATCGGCAAGCTCATCGTCTGCGGGGCCCCTAGCCTCGGCCGTTGCCAAACTCGGCGTACGAGGGTCTAAGTTCATCGTTTGCGGGGGGCTGCCTTCGGGGAAGTGAAAGCCGCACAAATCCACGTTGGTTTCGGGCGACAATACACGGTGGTCCGCAGTATGGGGGCTCCCCGTGGCTGGGAGAG